>Ga0172382_10007777_pt1 | contig 15122 bp, 12 predicted proteins | sample Leawel138RmetaG_FD_122245 | JGI IMG/M metagenome (GOLD analysis project Ga0172382, IMG submission 122245) | Leachate microbial communities from a municipal landfill in Southern Ontario, Canada - Leachate well 138R metaG | ecosystem: Engineered > Solid waste > Landfill > Unclassified | place...
ATGATGGACCAGAACAACAATACCTTTCGCTCGTTTGCTGTTTTCCAGGTCTTCCCGCAACCAGCGCAGTTGTTCATCGGAGATCTTATTCAGAAAGATCGATCCCCAGCGCGGATCGGTATGCAGATATTCCATGGAATAAAGAACGACAAAGTGGTATCCATTGAGATCATAGCTGTAATACGGTTTTTCGTCCAAAAAGGGCAAAGTGATCTGCATCAGGTCCATGAACCAGGCTTCCCGGGAACGGTCATCCGAGAGCGGCCGGTAATCCGGCGGAACGACGTCATGATCACCCACTGCCAGCAGCCAGGGGCAGTCGAAACGTCCCATATTGCCGATCGCCTGCTCATAAAAGGCACGGTAATCTTCAAAGGAAGAAACTCCCTGAACACTTTCCAGCATATCACCGACATGCAGAACGATATCCGGGTCCATCGCGGCAAGTTCCGTGACTCCCTGCTGCATAATGGCATAACTGTTTTCGGCCAAATATGAGCCGAACTGATCGCCCAAAATGCCGATACGGATCTCCTGTGAGCTGCAGGAGCTAAGGACAAGCGCTATCAGCGCAAGGTACTGAATGGCTCTTCGTCTGTGCATTCCCGGTCCGTTTAGTAGTTTGGTTGTTTGGTTGTACCTACAACTCTATATTAAAGAAAAGCCAACTGCCTGTCAAGTATATTTTTACTTAATATATTTTGGGAAAGAACGGCTTGTCAGATCCGGTAAGATCTTCTAATCATTGACCTTATAGCGTTCCCGGGCATTCCGGTACTGTGTTAACATTTCTGTACGGACTTCCCGGTATGCGGGATTCTCGTAAACATTATTCAGTTCCTGCGGGTCCTTATTCAGGTCAAAGAGTTCCCAGACGCCGATATCGTAAAAGTGGATAAGTTTGTAATCTTTACTGCGGACACCGTCATGCTTGTGCACGTCGTGCCAGGCCGGGTATTCGTAATAATGATAATACACTGTTTCACGCCATGCGGCTTTATCCGGGTCTTCAAATACCGGACGCATGGATTCGCCCTGGATATCCGCGGGGATGGCAATGCCGGCATAGTCCAGGAAAGTCGGCGCAAAATCCAGGTTCATGACAAAAGCGTCGGAAACGCTGCCGGATTTGATCTTCTTCGGGTAGCGAATGATCAGCGGCATGGTAAAGGATTCCTCGTACATAAATCGCTTATCGAACCAGCCGTGTTCGCCCAGATAAAAACCCTGATCGGATGTATAAACGACAATGGTATTCTTTGTGAGCTTTTCCTTATCCAGATAGTCCAGCAAACGTCCGATATTCTCGTCAACCGCTACGATACAGGCCAGATAATCTTCCATATAGCGCTGGTATTTCCATTCCCGGAGTTCCTTGTCGCTAAATTCCCGGCTGCGGTAATCCAGATTCACCTGATCGTAATAGCTGTCAAATACCGCTTTTTGCGAAGGCGTAAGTGCATTGTAAACCTGCTTCCAGCTATTGGTGGCATCCCAGTTGATGCTGCGTCCTCCCCCGCTGTAAGGTTCTTTTTCACCGGGCAGTAAATGGATCTTCATATCATAGCCCAGATACATATCCTTAACCTCCATATCCTGGTCCCCTGCCGTACGTTCCCGGGTCCGGTAATCATCATAAAAGGTTTCGGGTAAAGGGAATTTCCGGTCCCGGAACATACCGATGTGCCGTTCCGCCGGCATCCAGCTGCGGTGGGGTGCCTTGTGGTGATATAAAACACAGAAAGGACGGCTCTTATCTCTGTTAGCAATAAAATCAATGACCATATCGGTAATAATATCGGTCACATAACCTTCATGGACTACGGTGTCTCCGTTCTCGTAGAACAGAGGATTGTAGTAACTCCCCTGCCCGTGAAGGATCTTCCAGGTGTCAAATCCGACCGGAGTGGATTGCAAATGCCACTTTCCCAGCATGGCAGTCTGATAGCCCGCCTCTTGCAGGATTCTCGGGAATGTGGGTTGACTGCCGTCAAAACGATCCCGGTTATCGCGAAGTCCGTTGATATGGCTGTATTTCCCGGTCAGCATGACGGCGCGGCTGGGAGCACAAATGGAATTTGTGACATAACTGTTGGTAAAACGTATGCCCTCCTTTGCAAGGCGGTCGATATTGGGTGTCCGGATCAGACTGCTGTCATAGGCCGAGATCGCGCGTTCGGCATGATCATCGGTCATGATATAAATAATATTCGGGCGCCGGTCCGCGGCACAATTCCCCAAGATAAATGCCAAAATAAACAGCAGGAAACATTTCTTCATCATGATCCCCTTTTTCGTGATTATTAATAAACAGCACTTGAATTTACGGGAGGGATAAAGGAAAATTCAAGCTTTAAATTTTTTCCTCTGGAAATACTCAACCAGCCTTGCGGGAAGAATGCGTATCATGAAAGCCAGTACCGGGGCGTCTCCCCCGGCCGGATATGCGGGCTTGGGATGTTTGAGCTGCAGGACTTTCAGGACCTTTTTTGCAATAAGTCCGGGATCGGCACCCTTTTCAATGTTACGGTCGCGGATCGTCTTAAATGCCGAAAGCCGTTTATAATATTCGGAATCGCTGGAAAATAATGCTTCCTGGCGGATACCGGTGGCAATGTAGCCCGGTTGGATTAGCACGACCCGGATGCCGAACGGGGCAAGTTCCTGCCGCAGGGAACGGGATAGTCCTTCCAGAGCGAATTTGGTACTGCAGTAAACCGGCGTATAGGCCACTCCGAAAACGCCCGACATGGAGGAAACGTTGATGATCATACCCTTGCGTCGCCGGCGCATAGCGGGGATTAGAGCCTTGCTCAAGCGGAGCAGACCAAAAAAGTTGATCTCGAACAGTTCGCGGATCTTTTCCATGGGAACTTCTTCAAGGGGACCGATCTGGCTCTGCCCGGCATTGTTGATCAGAATATCGGTATCCTGCACTTCCGCGGCAAGCCGGTCAATGCTTTCGGGATCCTGCATATCCAATGCCAGATAGCGCAGACCGCATATCTTGTCCCTGATCTTATCCGGATCACGGGATGTCCCGGTGACCGTATAGCCTTTTTCGGCCAGCAATGCGGCAATGGCCCTTCCGATACCGGAGGAAGCTCCCGTCACTAATACGCGTTGTAGTTGTTGCATTTCCTTCCCGTGATCTATTCGTCGACTTCTTTAAAATCCGCATCTTCCACATTCGACATATCAATGCTTTTGCGGACCGCATCGTCGTTTCCGGGAGTCTCGTCATTCCGGGGGGAACGGAGATCTTCCGGACGCTTATAGGGATTAAAAAAGCGACGGCTGGCAAATAACTTGATAAGCAGATAAAAGAAAATTGCGACAAGAATGATATTCAATAAAATACCCATTAAGGTGACCCTGCCTTATAATATTTAGTTCCGGCCGGCGGCTGCTGGATATATTTCATGACCTCCTCGAGATCTTCTTTCTTGTTGACAAAATCGATATCCGTCGTATTGATGATCAGCAGCGGGGTTTGGTCGTAATGGAAAAAGAACTGGTTATAGAACTGATTGAGCGAATCGATGTATTCCCGGTCCATATTCCGCTCGTAACTGCGTCCGCGAAGATCGATGTTCTTCATCAGGCGCTCGGTATCGGATTGCAGGTAGATAACCAGATCGGGTTTGGTGATCTCGCGGGAGAGGATCGAATAAAGCTGATCGTAAAGATGCAGTTCTTTTTCATCCAGGTTGATGTAGGCAAAGAGCCGGTCTTTGGCAAAAATATAATCCGTGATCAGACTGCGGTGGAACATGTCGGTCTGCATCAGCTCCAGCTGCTGGCGGTAGCGGCTTAATAGGAAGAACAGCTGCGTCTGGAAAGCATAACGCTGACGGTCACCGTAAAAATCCGAAAGAAAGGGGTTCTCTTCGAATTTTTCAAGGATCAGCCTGCTGCCCAGTTGTTTGCAAAGGATTTTTGCCAGACTCGTTTTACCGACACCGATAACACCCTCGATTGCAATATAATATGCGGGACCCGTCATATTCTTACCACCTTTGATTTATCCGGACAGCGTTGTATATAATCCCAAATGCTGAACGATGTTCCGGGAACGATGTAATTTACATCAATTTCCGCCATGGGAAAAAGAATAAATTTTCTTTCATGAAAGCGTGGATGCGGAATGCACAATCCGGGCTCCCGTATCTGCAGATCCCCGTAAAACAGGATATCGATATCAATAGTGCGGGGACCTTTGGGACGCAGCGGATCCCTCCGGCGCAGAAAACGGGTTTCGATCAATTGCAGAAAGTCCAGAAGTTCCCGGGGATCCAGGTCGCTGCGGTATTTCACCACGGCATTGACAAAATCGGGCTGATCAGGGTCATAGAGGGCTTGCGTGCGCCAAAGAGAGCTCTGTTTGACAAACTCAATATGCGGATTGGACGCCACTTCCTTAATGGAGCGGGTTACCAGATGGCTAGAGTCACCCAGGTTTGAGCCGAAGCCGAGAAACAGAGATTTATAATTAGTATTATTCATAAAATTTTAATATTGGTTTGTTCCGGGTTGTGTCATGTTCCTTCGTTAAACCCTTGCTTCTGTTCTTTTTGAATCTTTCAGCATGATATCTGTTCGATCTCGAGTTTAATACTTTCAGCTGCAATGAGCATTTCCGGCTTTATTTTCAACTTCTCCATCTCGCCCGGAGCCATGTGTTTTTTATGGTAACTTTTTATTTTTTTATCATTTATAAACACATTCACGCCGGCATTTGTATAAACCTTGGCGACGCGGAAGAACAGCTCGAAAAATTCCCTGCAATTGGCCGGACGGATCTCCTGCGGAAGCACATAGGCGATACCTTCACCCGCAACGATGTTGATCGCGGCTGCCGGCTTCAATTCTCCGCGTACATAGCAGGCCGCACTGCGTCCGGCTTTGCGGCTCTCTTCCGTAACGTAATCGACCAGGTCATGGACATGCGCAACATTGCCGCAGGCAAAAATGCCCGGAATGGAAGTTTCCATGGATTCGTTGACCCGGGGACCCCGACTGCGTTTATCCAGGGTAATTCCGGAAGCAAAGGGCAGTTCGATCTCCGGAAGCAATCCCACGGAGAGGAGCAAGGTGTCGCAGATATATTCCTTTTCCGTGCCGGGAATGGTCTGAAGCTTATCATCCACTTTTGAAATGATCAGCGATTCCAGGCGGTTTCTTCCGCGGATCTCGCTAACGGTATGCTGAAGAAGAAGCGGAATTTGAAAGTCTTCAAGGCACTGCACTATATTCCTTGTTAATCCGCTGGAAAAGGGCATGATCTCCGCAACGGCAAGGACCTTGGCACCTTCCAGGCTCATGCGGCGTGCCATAATGAGTCCGATATCGCCGGAACCGAGAATAACGATCTTCCGGCCTATTCTGCAGCCTTCGATATTGACCAGGCGCTGTGCGGCGCCGGCGGTCAAAACGCCGGCGGGGCGGCTGCCCGGTATGGCCAGCGCTCCGCGGGTCCGTTCCCGGCATCCCATGCTCAGGATCAGGGCCTTTGCCTGCAAAATATTATAGCCTTGCTGCGGGTTTAGGGTATAGACCGTTTTTTGCGGCGTAATCTCCAGGACCATGGTATCGGTTTTCACTTCGATATCGCTGTTGCGGACCTCATTGATAAAACGTTGGGCGTATTCCGGTCCACTCAGATCTTCGCCAAAGATCTGTAATCCGAACCCCTTATGAATACATTGCTGAAGAATGCCGCCCAACTCCATATCGCGTTCGATGATGCAAACCCGCCCCGCCCCGTTTTTCCGCGCCGAAAGCGCGGCTGCCAAGCCGGCGGGTCCGCCGCCGATACAGATAACGTCATACTGTTCCATGATAGACCTCCTCAGCGGCAGTCTCGAAAAGGATCCCGGAACCGGCATTGTCTTTACGTACCTTCTCCCGGGGAATATCCAGTTCGCGGGAAAGGATCTCAATGATACGCGGACCGCAGAAGCCGCCCTGGCAGCGGCCGCCGCCGCAGCGTGTACGCCGCTTGACGCCGTCCAGTGTCTTTGCACCGGCATTCCGGTGAATGGCATCCACGATCTCGCCTTCCGTGACACTTTCGCAGCGGCAGATGATACGCCCGAAACGCGGATCTTTTTTTACCAACTCCCGGCGTGCCTCATGCGAAAGCTGATGAAAATGCGGCAACTCCCGGCGCCTTTCGCGGAAAGCGGATCTTTGTTGCATTTTACCCGTCTGCGTTTCGAGCATTTCGACGACATGCCCAGCAATGGCCGGCGCTGCCGTCAATCCGGGAGATTTGATACCCGCCACATCAATATAGCCGGGCATTTCGGGATAATCCCGAATGATAAAATCGCCGGACGAAGGCTCGGCGCGGACTCCGGAAAATGTTGTTATCACCTGATTATAAGGAAGATCGGGTATACTCTTTAAAGCGGTTTCCCAGACTTCTTTCAAACCCCGGGCGCTGGTCTCCGTTGCATCCGGATCGGAAATTTCCTCGGCATTCGGACCGACGATAACATTCCCGTGTACGGTCGGCGCAACCAGGATCCCCTTGCCCTGTGCACTGGGGCACTGAAATAAAATATGTCCCACCTGTCCGGCCGCATATTTATCCAATAAAAAATATTCTCCGCGACGCGGACGGATCGTGAACATTTGCGGGAGCAGCATATTGTGGACCGTATCCGCATATACCCCTGCGCAGTTGATTATGCAGCTGCTTTCGACGCTCTTGCCGGATGTTTCGATCAGGTAGTTCCTTCGGGAGCGCCGGATATTTTTTACCGGCGACTCCAGCCATAGGGAGACACCGTTATCCATTGCATTTTCCATCAGGGCAATGCAAAGTTCATAAGGACTTACAATTCCCGCGTCGGGAGCGTATAGCGCAGCTTTGACGTCAGGATTGATATGCGCTTCCCGGTCTAAGACATCCGGAGCATCCAGGATCTGCAGTCCCTGTACCCCGTTGATATCTCCCCGTTTTTTCAATTCTTCCAGTGTTTGCATCTCTTTATCGCTGAAAGCCAGCAGCAGGGATCCCGCCTTGCGATACGGGACATCCAGACGCGTGCAAAGCTCGGGGTACAGGCTTTTGCCGGAAATATTGAATTTCGCCATCATTGTCCCGGGCTCCGCATCATAACCTGCATGAACGATACCGCTGTTGGCTTTGCTGGCGCCGTTCGAAACGTCGTTGCTTTTTTCGATTACCAGTACGGAACGCTCGTATCTAGCCAGCGCATTGGCAATGGCCGTTCCGCTTATCCCGGCTCCGATGATCACGATATCGTATTTCATGAGGAAAGCAACCTCTTGGCTTTCAGCACTTTTTTAAGATATTGCCCCGTATAGGAGCGCTTGTGCGCGGCGACCTGTTCGGGGGTTCCGCAAACGACAAGTGTGCCGCCGCGGTCTCCGCCTTCGGGTCCGAGGTCGATGACCCAGTCCGCATTTTTGATCACATCCAGATTGTGTTCAATGATCAGAACGGTATTCCCCTTGTTGACCAGCTTGTTCAGCACGTCCAGCAGCATATGCACATCGGCAAAATGCAGACCGGTAGTGGGTTCGTCAAGCACATAGAGCGTCTTCCCGGTCCCGATCCGGCTCAGTTCGGTCGCCAGTTTTACGCGTTGTGCCTCGCCGCCGGACAGGGTGGTCGCCTGCTGCCCCAAATGAATGTATCCAAGCCCCACATCAAACAGGGTCTTAAGCTTATTGCAGATCTTGGGATGATTTTTGAAGAATTCCATGGCTTCTTCGACGGTCATTTCAAGAATATCGGCGATATTCTTTCCGCGGTAACGGATCTCCAGCGTCTCGCGATTATAGCGTTTGCCCTTACAAACCTCGCAGGTTACATAGACGTCCGATAAAAAATGCATCTCGATCTTTTTGACCCCGTCACCCGTACATGCCTCGCAGCGGCCGCCTTTGACATTGAAGCTAAAACGCCCCGGACTGTAGCCGCGCTGTTTGGATTCGTTCAGAGAGGCATAAAGGTCCCGGATAAGAGTAAAGACCCCCGTGTAGGTTGCGGGATTGGATCGCGGCGTACGTCCTATCGGAGCCTGGTTAATGCTGATGATCTTATCCAGATACTGCTTTCCTTCGATATGCTCGTATTTCAGAGGCGTACCGCGAGCCTGCATCAGGTCCCGGTTCAGGATCTCCACCAGTGTTTCGTTGATCAGGGTACTTTTGCCGGAACCGCTGACACCGCTGACACAGGTCATCGTGCCCAGCGGGATCTCCAGATCCACTTTCTTGAGATTATTTCCTTCCGCACCAAAAAGCCTGAGGTATTTTCCTTTTCCTTTGCGGCGTATTTCGGGGATCTCAATACTGCGTTTCCCCGACAGATAAAGGCCCGTTAATGAATCTCCGCAATTTTTGATCCTCTCCGGATCCCCCGCACAGACGATATCCCCTCCGTGTATCCCGGCTCCGGGTCCCATATCGATGATCCAGTCCGCCTCTTCCATCGTTTCCTGATCATGTTCGATCACAATGATGGTATTCCCAAGATCCCGGAGATTCTTAAGGGTCTCCAGTAATTTTTGATTGTCCCGCTGATGCAGACCGATACTGGGTTCGTCCAGAATATACATCACGCCCATCAGTTGCGATCCGATCTGCGTCGCGAGCCGGATACGCTGGGCTTCGCCGCCGGACAGGGTTCCGGCACTGCGGTTGAGCGTCAGATAATCCAGCCCCACATTATTCAGGAATACCAGGCGTTGCCGCATCTCTTTTACGATCTGCTCGGCAATCAGACTTTCCGAAGTATTGAGTTCCAGATTCGAGATGAATTCCAATGCTTCACGAATGGACATGCGTTCCAGATCGTCAATGCTTTGTTCGTTGATATAGACGGAGGTAGCAATGCGTTTAAGACGGCTTCCGCCGCAAACGCGGCAGGTCTGCTGCGAAATGAATTTTTCGATCCAGGAACGGATACGGTTGCTGGTCGTTTGCTGAAAACGGCGTTCCAGATTGGGAATTACGCCCTCCCAGCCTGTTGTATAATGACCGCTGAAGTGACTGCCTTCATAATCGATCATGAAGGTATCGCGGCCGCTGCCGTACAGGAGCAGTTCCTGCACTTCTTTGCTCAGCATATACCAGGGAGTGGTAAAACGGAAATTGTATTTTTTTGCCATACCTTTCAGCAGACTGCTGTAGTAGGTCCCGCGCGGCTGTTCTCCCAGGGGTTTCAATGCTCCTTCCAGCAAGCTTTTGGACTTGTCGGGGACAACCAGGTCGGGACTGAATTCCATCTGATACCCCAGTCCGTTACAGGCGGGACAGGCTCCGATGGGATTGTTGAAGGAGAACATGCGCGGCGACAGTTCTTCCAGACTCACCTGCGGGTGGTCGGGACAGATAAAATTCTCGCTGTAATTATACTCTTTTTCGGGAGATTCGTAGATGATGACATTCCCGTTCCCGTTTTGCAGTGCCAGTTCGATGCTCTCTGTCAGCCGCTGACGGACATCGGGTTTGACGATCAGGCGGTCGATGATGATATCGATATTATGCTTATTATTGCGTTCCGGCGTTTCAATTTCGCTGAGCATCTGGATCTTCCCGTCCAGCCGGATACGCAGAAAACCCTCTTTTTTCAGTTGGTTGAAAAACTCCCGGAATTCCCCTTTGCGCTCGCGAAAGGCCGGTGCCAGGATCTGGATTCGGCTGTCTTCGGGCAAATCCATAACACGGTCGACGATCTCCTGGACAGTCATCTTACTGATGGGTTTTCCGCAGATAAAGCAATGCGGTTTCCCGATCCGCGCAAAAAGCAGGCGCATGTAATCATGGATCTCCGTAATGGTTGCTACCGTCGAACGCGGATTCCGGTGCGTTGTTTTCTGCTCGATGGAAATCGCCGGGGACAGACCCTCGATCTTATCGACATCGGGTTTTTCCATGACTCCGAGAAACTGGCGCGCATAGGCAGATAAGGACTCCACATAGCGGCGCTGGCCTTCGGCATAGAGGGTATCAAAGGCCAGCGAAGATTTCCCGCTGCCGCTTAATCCGGTAATGATCACCAGTTTATCGCGCGGGATCTCGACATCGATATTCTTAAGGTTGTGTTCCCGGGCTCCCCGGATAACAATATTCTTTTGCAGCATGGATTTTCTGTCCGTAAATATGAAAAATATCTGATAAAAATAGGGAATAAATCAAGAATATGGAAGTATTATTTCGGATTAAACTATAGGAGTCCCGCAGTGTGGGTGTGCATACTGCTGCCATGACGGCAGTCTTTTTGAGCGTGGACTTTACAAGCCGATCTTGTTCTGCAACTCCTTCGCGCCCTCATGATCGGGATCCTGTTCCAGCATCTGCTTCAGGATCTCGTGGGTGGAAAAGAGCATATCCTGTTCATAGTAGGATAAGGCCAGATAATATTTTGCTCTGATATTCGCGCTGTCCAGAGCAATCGCTTCACGGTAAGCCTTGATAGCGTCTTTATAATAGTTCTGATTGTACAGCGCATGTCCCATTGCCAGATAGATCTCGGATTGCGGATTGATCAGCAGCGCTTGCCTGTAGAGCATCAGTGCCTTGTCGGGCTGACGGCTTTGCAGGTAATAAGCAGCCAGGTTCAGGACGGCTTTTTCATGACCGGGGCAGGTTTTTACGGTCTTCTCGTATTCCGATACCGCCATGGCTGGCCGGTTCTGCCGCCAGTAGGTCAGTGCCAGATTATAGCGTGCATCGCAAAGATCCTTGTCCAGTTTGAGTGCCTTAAGATAATAGGACTGTGCAACAGCGTTATTGCCTTCGTGCAAATAGTAATTCCCGACATTATAGTATACATAGGCGCTGTTGGGATCGAGATTCAGCGCGGTCAGCAGTAAGGGCAGCGCCTCACTGCGCCGGTCCTGCAGCATGTAGAGATTCGCAAGGTTATTATAGGGAAAAGCGTAATTGCTTCCAAATTGCATTGCTTTCCGGAAATAATATTCCGCACGGGTAAGATCACCCAGTTTCAGATAGGCGTTCCCCATACCGTTGTGGGCAAAGACATAGGTGGAATCTTTTTTCAGCGATTCCCTGAAAAGGCTGATGGCTTTTTCGTATTCTCCGTTGCGTGCCGCGAAATGTGCGCTCTCGACAGGCTGAACAACCTGTTCGTAATATTCGATACTGACAAAACGCTGTTCGGTACTGGACCTCGCGGTACCGATAATGTCGTAGGGACCGTATTCAATGCTCATACTGCCCATGGGGTCCTGCTGGGCAAAGAGCGCAACTCCTGTTACCAGAACAAATAAAAACAATTTAAAGTATTTCATAGACGATCGGGGGTTTTGAGGTGAATTCCCCGGAGATGCTAAAACGCTGTTCGATAAGGGTTGCAAGCGATTCGATGCTCTTCTTTTTTGCCGAGTGCAGTGTCACGAGCAATTCTCCTTTCCGGACCTTATCTCCAAGGTGCTTGTGGATGACCAATCCCGCACGGGGATCGATCTTGTCTGTTATTGCCGTTCTTCCCGCTCCCAGCGCGATCGCATCCAGACCCAGCTGATAGGTGTCTATCGCGGCGATCGTGCCCTCACGGCGGGCTTTCACCTGAATTATATGCCTTGCCGGCCGGTAACGTTCCGGATTTTCGAGATAACGTATATCGGCGCCCTGCGCTTTGGCAATCTTTAAAAAAGCCTCAAAAGCGTGACCTTTGTTCAGTAATTTCTCCAGTTCACGGCGAATCAGCGCTTCGCCGGCCTGCGGATCCGCCAGGGAAAGCATCTGTGTGGTCAATACCAGACTTAATTCCCTTACATCCGCGGGACCGCCGCCTTTCAGAACATCCAGGGATTCTTCCACTTCCAGCCAGTTCCCTATCTTTTCTCCCAGCGGCTGATTCATGTCGGTCAATACCGGCCGCACCGCAAGTCCGTATGCCTCACCGAAATATTTCAGATTTTCCGCCAACTCGCGCGATTTGGCATATTCCGAAATAAATGCTCCGTTTCCGGTCTTAACATCCAAGACCAGGCCCCGGATGCCCTCGGCGATCTTTTTGCTTAAAATGGAACCACAGATCAGCGGAACAGAGCGCACGGTTGCGGTAACATCACGCAGTGCATACAATTCCTTATCCGCCGGGCAAAGGTCCGCCGTCTGCCCGATCAGCGCGCAGCCGATCGCATCGGTCTGTCTCCGGAACTCCGAAAGGCTCAGATCTGTCCGGAAACCGGGAATGCTTTCGAGTTTGTCCAGCGTTCCGCCGGAATGGCCAAGCCCGCGGCCGGAGATCATGGGAACCCGGACCCTTCCGCTGGCCATCGCCAGAGGCGCAAGGATGAGAGAGATCTTATCGCCGACACCGCCGGTACTGTGTTTATCGACATAATAGGCGTTTTTATCCGTAAAACGGACGCGCTTTCCACTGTTGAGTATTACATCAATGTAGGCTGCGATCTCGGCGGCGTCCATGCCTTTAAAATATACCGCCATTAAAAAAGCGGACATCTGATAGGCGGGGATCTCTTTCTTCAAAAAACCTTTGACCAGAAAGCGTATCTCTTCCTTCGTGAGAGATTCCCCTTTTTGTTTCTTTTCAATAAGTGTGTAGGCGAGCATCCTTTACCTTTCATTTTGATCGTTCCGGAATTTCCGGAACATTTTTTCCAGTTTTTTCGGGAGCCGGATACTGATGCGTTCCCGGATGGCATAATGGACCAGGAGCAAACCTAAAAGGGCAAAAATTATGTTCGGGGCCCACATCGACAGCCAGGCCGGCATTAAGAGCCGGTCCGCCAGCCGTTCACCGGTCATCAGGATACCCCAGTAGATCAGAAAGAAGACCAGACTGATCCCGCCGGAAGTCCCCAGTCCGCCCCGCCGGACGATCATTCCCAGCGGCGCTCCGATCAGTACAAAGATGATTGCGGAAACGGGCATGGCGACCTTTTTGTGGATCTCGACCAGATAGCGGCTTTCCGACTGCCGGTAACGCCGTTCCATATCCCGGTAGGAACGGACGCGCATTTTTGTATTTTCCAGCGACTGCAGGCGGCTGCGGTAATGCCGCAGCTGATCGGAACTCAATCCTTCCGCCGCAGAGGAGTCCTTAACGGCTGCAATCCGGGCATCCACGATCGAAAGCCCGCGCAGGGGATCGACGGATGCGGTGTCAAAACCGGCTTCCGCCATATTTTTTAAAATATTGCGGGCGGATTTCCGCTTGAGATCACGGTATTCCCTGACCTTTACCTGCATATCGGGAATGGACATTTCCCGGTCACTTCGATATTTGGAATCCCGGCGTTGCAGTTCCAGATTCTTGACCGAAACCACCAGACGGTAACGCTCAAAGGCTGAGCGCTTGTATTCTCCGGATGTATTTTGCGTGAATTCATGATATTCCCCTTCATGCAGATTCATAATAACCTTGTCCCCGACGATCTCCAGTTTGCCGCTCTTGGCCCAGATGGTCTCCTGGATATTGCCCGCATCATGGTAGACCAGGATGTCGTACAGCATATCGTTATATTTCTCTCTAATCAGAATGCGGTAATCGGGAATGTCCTCCAAAAAATAGCCGGCATCGAAATTAATGTCCGGATGCTTATAGGCAATATCCTGACGCAGCAACTTGTATTTGTGATTGGCATCGGGAAGAATATTGTTATTGTAATAGAGCATGGACCCCGCGATCAGTACGGCAAACAGCAATGATGAAGTAAGTATCCGGGAAAAATTGATCCCGGCAGCCCGCCATGCAGTGATCTCGTTGTCTTCGCCAAAGCGCCCGAAGGCCATCAGAACCGCAATAAAGACCGCGACCGGCACCACTTCGGCGAAGATGGGCGCAAGGCTGAGGATCATGAATTCCGAGATGACCATAAATCCCAAATTTTTACCGACCAGCTTGTCGATCTGGGAGATCAGATACTGAACAAGAAAAATAAAACTGAAAACGAAGAGAGCGCCCAGAAAGGGAAAGAGGTGTTCCCGAAAAACGTAGCGATGTATCTTTTTAATACACATATCAATGAATTTACATCATTAAAGCCGCAAAGAGAAGAAAACTCATGAAGTACCGGAATTGTCCCCTTCTCTCCGAAAGGCAAGGATCCCGTTCAGCAAGGCAAATATCAGAAAAGCGATATTCAGCAAGAAATGAAAAGGATGTTGTTCCTGAAAGATCATCCTGATGGCAAAGGTTTTTTCCAGCGGTACGATGCTGAGGGGGCGGTTCATAAAACTGATGGTCTCCCCTGCCGGCACATTGAAGAGAACTCCATGATAACGCAGGGAAAGCAGCTCCAATTCGGGATTGTAATGCTCCAGACTTATCGCGGTTCCCTGCAGGGTTCCGCTCTGTCCTTCATATAATATGATCGAGTCTCCCTGCGAAATGCGGAAAGGCAGGGCCCGGACATGGGAAATATCAAGAATCTGCAGATGGGAGATCTTCATAAATGGCCGGTTTTGCAGATGCAGGGTATCGGCATTGACCTTCAGAACAAGTTCGTAGTTGAGCTTATTCGCTTCATGCAGGATGCGGAAATCCAGCAGCGATAAGCGTAAAGTGTCTTCCTGAAAAACGCGGAGATATTCGCCGCCTTTGCCCAGGATCATGCTTTGGGGTTTGTTTTGCGGGATCGCGATTAGCATCAGGATCAGCAATCCGAGCAGAGCCCCATGGATAAGCTTGGAGAATATCTTTCCTTTCAGGAAAAGCAGAAGAATGTTCAATATTGCAAATAAGGACAGCCACAGGATAAAGAAAAGCGAATGCAGCAGGTCTTGCGACAACAAGACTGCAAGCGGAATAAAGGGAAGAAAAAGCAATCCCAGTATTCCGTTCATATATTTGATCGATCTTACCATTCCGATGTGAGTTTTACCAACACCTTTTCGGCGAGTTTATCCATCAGCGCCGCCATGGCATCTTCGCGTTTTATCTGATCGCCCGGCGATAACGTATTGTTGTACTGATCGCTGTAGTACACAACGTAATCCGAGAAATTATCCTGCATCATATCTTTGGCGTTGATCGTATCGTACCAGCGGAAATCCACACGCAGGCTTAGACGGTATTCTTTGACGACCTCCGCTTCATCGTAGGTTAAAACTGCATCCCGGATATCGCGCAGGGTAGTGTAAATAAT
>Ga0172382_10007778_pt1 | contig 15121 bp, 27 predicted proteins | sample Leawel138RmetaG_FD_122245 | JGI IMG/M metagenome (GOLD analysis project Ga0172382, IMG submission 122245) | Leachate microbial communities from a municipal landfill in Southern Ontario, Canada - Leachate well 138R metaG | ecosystem: Engineered > Solid waste > Landfill > Unclassified | place...
ATGGCAAAGAGTAAGTTCGAGCGTACGAAGCCGCACGTGAACGTAGGAACGATTGGGCACGTGGATCATGGCAAGACGACGCTGACGGCGGCGATCACGACGGTGCTGAGCAAGCAGTTTGGTGGTGAGGCGCGTGATTACGCGCAGATCGACAATGCGCCGGAAGAGAAGGCGCGCGGGATCACGATCAGCACGTCGCACGTTGAGTACGAGACGACGAATCGCCACTATGCACACGTTGACTGTCCGGGTCACGCGGACTATGTGAAGAACATGATCACGGGTGCGGCGCAGATGGACGGTGCGATTCTGGTGGTGAGCGCGGCCGATGGTCCGATGCCGCAGACGCGCGAGCACATTTTGCTGGCGCGCCAGGTGGGTGTTCCGTACGTCGTCGTGTTCATGAACAAGTGCGACATGGTGGATGACGAGGAGCTGCTCGAGCTGGTGGAGATGGAGGTTCGGGAGCTGCTGAGCAAGTACGATTTTCCGGGCGACGATGTTCCGATCGTGAAGGGTTCGGCGCTCAAGGCGCTGGAGGGTGATCAGAGTCCGATCGGGGAGCCGGCGGTTCTGGAGCTTGCCAATGCGCTGGATACGTACATTCCGGAGCCCGAGCGTGCGGTGGACGGGGCGTTTCTGATGCCGATCGAGGACGTGTTCTCGATTTCAGGTCGTGGCACGGTGGTGACGGGCCGGGTCGAGCGCGGGATCGTGAAGGTAGGCGAGGAGATCGAGATCGTCGGGATTCGTCCGACGGTGAAGACGACGTGCACGGGCGTGGAGATGTTCCGCAAGCTGCTCGATCAGGGTCAGGCGGGGGATAACGTCGGTGTGCTGCTGCGCGGCACGAAGCGTGAGGATGTGGAGCGGGGTCAGGTTCTGGCCAAGCCGGGTTCGATCACGCCGCACACGAAGTTCGAGTGCGAGGTGTATGTGCTGAGCAAGGAGGAGGGGGGTCGTCACACGCCGTTCTTCAACAACTATCGTCCGCAGTTTTACTTTCGCACGACGGACGTGACGGGTTCGGTGCAGTTGCCCGAGGGTGTCGAGATGGTGATGCCCGGGGACAACGTGCAGATGGTGGTGACGCTGATTGCGCCGATCGCGATGGAGCAGGGTCTGCGCTTTGCGATCCGCGAGGGTGGCCGCACCGTCGGCGCCGGCGTCGTCGCCAAAGTCATCGAGTGATGGTCCGGCCGCGCGCCGGTGTCCGGAAGCGGATGCCGGCGACGGCCCTCGTTCTTTCTTCCGCGGCCCGGGCCGCACCGTTCTTTGGAATCCAGTCATGCAGAACCAGAAGATCCGCATCCGCCTGAAGGCTTTCGACTACCGGCTGATCGATCAGTCGGCTGCCGAGATCGTCGAGACGGCCAAGCGCACCGGCGCGGTCGTGCGCGGTCCCGTGCCGCTGCCCACGCGCATCCAGCGTTTCGACGTCCTGCGCTCGCCGCACGTGAACAAGACTTCGCGTGACCAGTTCGAGATCCGCACCCACCAGCGGCTGATGGACATCGTCGACCCCACCGACAAGACCATCGACGCGCTGACGCGTCTCGACCTGCCGGCCGGTGTCGATGTCAAGATCTACGTCCAGCAGTCCGAAGGCTGGCGAGGCTGATGCCAATCGCCCCTGGCCAGGCGCAGTGCTTGCAGGCCAGGGGTTTTTAGCAGTACAATCTACGGTTTCGGTCCGTAACGGACACTTTCATCCGGCCAATCGCAGCCGGGATCGGAGCAAGCAATGAGCCTTGGCCTTGTGGGACGCAAGGTCGGCATGATGCGCATCTTCACGGACGATGGTGATTCCATCCCTGTGACCGTGCTCGACGTGTCGAACAACCGCGTCACCCAGATCAAGACCGTCGAGAATGACGGCTACAGCGCGGTCCAGCTGACCTACGGGCAGCGGCGGGCCAATCGCGTGACCAAGCCCCAGGCCGGCCACTTCGCGAAAGCGGGTGTCGAGGCCGGCAGCATCATCCGCGAATTCCGTGTCGAACCGGCCGAGGCCGAGTCGCTGCAGGCAGGTGCCACGGTGGCGGTCTCGATCTTCGAACCGGGCCAGAAGGTCGACGTGCACGGCACCTCGATCGGCAAGGGCTTTGCCGGCACCATCAAGCGTCACAACTTCAGCTCGGGCCGGGCGTCGCACGGCAACTCGCGTTCGCACAACGTACCGGGTTCGATCGGCATGGCGCAGGATCCGGGCCGGGTTTTCCCGGGCAAACGGATGTCCGGCCACATGGGCGCGGTCGCCTGCACGGTCCAGAACCTCGAGATCGCCCGGGTCGACGCCGAGCGCGGGCTGTTGCTCGTCAAGGGCGCCGTGCCCGGTGCGCGCAACGGCGACGTGATCGTCACGCCGGCGGTGCGTACGCCGCTGGCCGGCAAGCGTGCGGCAGCCAAGGCCTAAGGAGCGCAGCGAATGGAACTCAAATTGCTCGACGCCCAGGGCCAGGCCTCGGCCAGGGTCGAGGCGCCGGACACCATCTTCGGCCGCGACTTCAACGAGCCGCTGGTTCATCAGGTGGTCGTCGCCTACCAGGCGAACGCCCGGGGCGGCAACCGCGCGCAGAAGGATCGCAGCGCGGTGCGCCACTCGACGAAGAAGCCTTTCCGCCAGAAGGGAACCGGCCGTGCACGCGCCGGGATGACCTCCAGCCCGCTGTGGCGGGGGGGCGGCAAGATCTTCCCGAGCTCGCCCGACGAGAACTTCACGCAGAAGCTGAACCGCAAGATGTACCGTGCCGGTGTGTGCTCGATCCTGTCGCAGCTCGCCCGCGAGGATCGTGTCGCGGTCATCGAGCCGATCGAGCTCGAAGCACCCAAGACCCGGCTGCTGGCCGGTCGTCTGCAGGCCATGGGCCTGGGTGCCAAGGGTGACTCGGTGCTCGTCATCACCGACAACCTCGACGAGAACCTCTGGCTGGCGTCGCGCAACCTGACGCACGTGCTGGTCGTCGAGCCCAAACACGCCGACCCGGTTTCGCTGGTGCACTTCGACAAGGTGCTGATCACGCGTCCGGCGTTGACCATGGTCCAGGAGATGCTGGGATGAATCAGGAGCGTTTGATGACCGTGCTGGTCGCGCCGATCATCTCCGAGAAGGCCACCATGGTCGCGGAGAAGAACGAGCAGGTCGCTTTCCGCGTCCTGCAGGACGCGACCAAGGACGAGATCAAGGCAGCGGTCGAACTGCTGTTCAAGGTCCAGGTCGAATCGGTTCAGGTGCTGAACCAGAAAGGCAAGCAGAAGCGCTTCGGCCGCTACAACGGTCGCCGGCGCAACGTGCGCAAGGCCTATGTGAGCCTGATGCCGGGCCAGGAAATCAACTTCGTGGAGGCGATCTAAATGGCGGTCGTCAAAACCAAACCGACTTCGCCGGGCCGCCGGTCGATGGTCAAGATCGTCACGCCGAGCCTGTGGAAAGGCCGGCCGGTGGCGGGCCTGACCGAATCCAAGAAACGTGGCTCGGGTCGCAACAACCTCGGCCGGATCACCACGCGCCATCGCGGCGGCGGTCACAAGGCGCATTACCGGGTCGTCGACTTCCGGCGCAACAAGGACGGCGTGCCGGCCCGGGTCGAGCGCCTCGAGTACGACCCGAACCGCAGCGCCCACCTGGCCCTGCTGATCTATGCCGACGGTGAGCGGCGCTACATCATCGCGCCGCGCGGGGTCGCGGCCGGGGCCACGCTGATGAGCGGCGCCGAGGCGCCGATCCGCCCGGGCAACGCGCTGCCGATCCGCAACATTCCGGTCGGCTCGACGATCCACTGTGTCGAGATGCTGCCCGGCAAGGGCGCGCAGATCGCCCGTTCGGCCGGCACTTCGGTGCGGCTGCTGGCGCGTGAGGGCACTTATGCCCAGATCCGCCTGCGCTCCGGCGAGATCCGGCGCGTGCACATCGAGTGCCGGGCCACGATCGGCGAGGTCGGCAACGAGGAACACAGCCTGCGCACCATCGGCAAGGCCGGTGCCAACCGCTGGCGCGGCATCCGCCCGACGGTGCGTGGCATCGCAATGAACCCGGTCGACCACACCCACGGCGGACGTTCGAACGGTGGTGGCCACCCGCGTTCGCCCTGGGGCATCAAGACCAAGGGCTACAAGACGCGCAGCACCAAGCGGACCGATTCGATGATCGTGCAGCGTCGCGGTCGCAAATAATGGGTGAGTGACGAGTAAGCTATGGCACGTTCAGTCAAAAAAGGGCCTTTCGTCGACGCCCACCTGATGAAGAAAGTCGATGTGGCGCTGACCAACAAGGATCGCAAGCCGATCAAGACCTGGTCGCGGCGCTCGACCGTCATTCCCGAGTTCATCGGTCTGACGATCGCGGTGCACAACGGCAAGCAGCATGTCCCGGTGTACATCAACGAGAACATGGTCGGCCACAAGCTCGGCGAGTTCGCGTTGACCCGCACCTTCAAGGGTCATGCGGCCGACAGGAAAGCCGGTCGGCGATAAGGGATAGGTGACATGCAAACGCAAGCAATTCTGCGCGGTGTCCGGCTGTCGGCCCAGAAGGGGCGGCTCGTCGCCGACCTCGTCCGCGGCAAGTCGGTGGAGCAGGCGCTCAACATCCTGACCTTCTCTCCGAAGAAGGCGTCGAAGATCGTCAAGAAGGTGCTCGAGTCGGCCATCGCCAACGCTGAGCACAACGACGGCGCCGACATCGACGAGCTCACGGTCAAGACCATCCACGTCGAGAAGGGGACGTCGCTGAGACGCTTCCGGCCGCGCGCCAAGGGGCGCGGCGCCAAGATCGAGAAGCAGACGTGCCACATCTACGTGACCGTCGGCGACCAGTAACGGATTCGGAAGGAAGAGCATGGGACAGAAGATTCATCCGACCGGGTTCCGCCTGGCGGTCAGCCGCAACTGGTCGTCGCGCTGGTTTGCCAGCGGCACCCAGTATTCGCAGCTGCTCAACGACGACATCCGGGTGCGCGAGTACCTGCACCGCAAGCTGCGCAATGCGTCGGTCGGCCGCGTGCTGATCGAGCGTCCGGCCAAGAATGCCCGGATCACGATCTACTCGGCCCGTCCGGGCGTGGTGATCGGCAAGAAGGGCGAGGACATCGAACTGCTCAAGGGCGACCTGCAGCGGCTGATGGGCGTGCCGGTGCACGTCAACATCGAGGAAATCCGCAAGCCGGAAACCGATGCCCAGCTGATCGCCGATTCGATCACCCAGCAGCTCGAGCGGCGGATCGCCTTTCGCCGCGCGATGAAGCGGGCGATGCAGAACGCGATGCGCCTGGGCGCCCAGGGCGTCAAGATCATGACCTCCGGCCGCCTGAACGGCGCCGAGATCGCCCGGGTGGAGTGGTATCGCGAAGGCCGGGTGCCGCTGCACACGCTGCGTGCCGACATCGATTACGGCGTCTCGCAGGCGTTGACCACCTACGGGATCATCGGCGTCAAGGTCTGGATCTACAAGGGTGACAACCTCGGGCGCAACGATGCGCCGCTGGCGGCCGACAAGGATGCCGTGCCGGCCGAGCGCGAAGACCGTCGCGGTCGTCGCGGACCGGGCGGACGTCCGGGTGGTCCGGGCAACCGGGGGCCGCGTCGGCGTGCCGACGGCGAGGGCGGCGGTGCGCCGCGCGAACAGGGTGAAGGGGCCGGCAACGCCGTCAGGCGTGTGCGCAGGACGGCGGCAGCTGCTGCGCCGGCCGACGGCGACAGGAAAGGCGACTGAGGGGCGTGCGCCCATACAAGGAGTGAGCGATGCTGCAACCCGCTCGACGCAAATACCGCAAGGAACAGAAGGGCCGCAACAAGGGTCTCGCCACGCGAGGCGCCTCGGTCGCCTTCGGTGAGTTCGGCCTGAAGGCAACCGGTCGCGGCCGGCTGACTGCCCGTCAGATCGAAGCCGCCCGGCGTGCGATGACCCGTCACATCAAGCGTGGCGGTCGTGTCTGGATCCGGATCTTCCCGGACAAGCCGATCTCCAAGAAGCCGGCCGAGGTCCGCATGGGCAGCGGCAAGGGCAACATCGAGTACTACGTCGCGGAGATCCAGCCCGGCAAGGTGCTGTACGAGATGGATGGCGTCAACGAGGAGCTGGCCCGCGAGGCGCTGGCCCTGGCTGCCGCCAAGCTGCCGATCTCGACGACTTTCGTCACCCGCATGACCGGCGCCTGACGCGCCCGCCATCGAAGAGGCACGAAGATGAAAGCCAGTGAACTGCGCGCGAAGGACGACGACGCGCTGAAGAAGGAACTCGGTGACCTGCTGAAGGCGCATTTCTCGCTGCGCATGCAGGTTGCCACCCAGCAACTGACCAACACGAACCAGCTTCGCAATACGCGGCGCGACATCGCGCGGGTTCGCACGGTCATGAACGAGAAGAGGGCGTCGGCCAAATGAGCGACATCCAAGCCACTGCAGGCAAGACTGGCCTGACCCGCACCCTGGTCGGGCGCATCGTCAGCAACAAGATGCAGAAGACGGTGACCGTGCTCGTCGAGCGCAAGGTCAAGCATCCGGTCTACGGCAAGTACATGGTCCGCAGTACGCGCTACCACGCGCACGCTGAGCAGCCGTACAACCCGGGTGACACCGTCGAGATCGCCGAGGGCCGGCCGCTGTCGCGGACCAAGTCCTGGGTGGTGACCCGCCTGGTGAGGGCCGCGGCCGTCGTCTGACCCGTTTCGCTCCGGCACCGCTTGCGGTGCCGGAAGGTGCTGGAAAAGATGCTTGCGTCTTCTCCGGTTTCGTGCAATAATTTTCGGCTCTGGTTTGAAGGCGGGCGATCTCGGGCATGCAAATGTCCGGTCAGGTGCTCCTTTCAGCCGGTTCACCCAAACCACGGGACCAAGACTGACCGTCCTGTCCGGTTCATGGCAAGCCCTCGCGGGGCCTGCGGACCGGTCCGGCGGATCAAGTTGGGACGGAAATCATGATTCAGATGCAAACGACGCTGGGCGTCGCCGACAATACCGGCGCGCGCTCAGTCATGTGTATCAAGGTGCTGGGCGGCTCCAAGCGGCGCTATGCCGGCATCGGCGACATCATCAAGGTCTCGGTCAAGGAGGCGCAGCCGCGTGGCCGCGTCAAGAAGGGCGAGATCTACAACGCGGTGGTCGTGCGTACGGCCAAGGGCGTGCGTCGCCAGGACGGCTCGCTGGTCAAGTTCGACGGCAACGCCGCCGTGCTGCTCAACGCCAAGCTCGAGCCGATCGGCACGCGCATCTTCGGCCCGGTGACGCGCGAGCTGCGCACCGAGAAGTTCATGAAGATCGTGTCGCTGGCCCCGGAGGTGCTCTGATGAAGAAGATTCGCAAGGGCGACGAAGTCATCGTCATCACGGGTCGCGACAAGGGCAAGCGTGGCACGGTGCTGAGCCGTTCGGGGCCGTCGCACCTGGTGGTCGAGGGCGTGAACGTGGTCAAGAAGCACGTGCGGCCGAATCCGATGCGGGGCGAGGTCGGCGGCATCGTCGACAAGACCCTGCCGATCGACCAGTCCAACGTCATGCTCTACAACCCGGCCACCGGCAAGGGCGGGCGGGTCGGCGTCAGGTTGCTGGAAGACGGCCGCAAGGTGCGCGTGTTCAAGTCGAATGGTGAGATCGTCGGCGCCTGATCGGCGGCGTGGCGATCCGCAGGATACGGAAGGATTACAGATGACTCGCCTGCAACAGCATTACCGCGAGAAGGTCGTTCCCGGCCTGGTCGAGCAGTTCGGCTACAAGTCGGTCATGGAAGTGCCGCGCATCACCAAGATCACCCTGAACATGGGGGTGGGTGAGGCGGTGGCCGACAAGAAGGTGCTCGACAACGCGTCGGCCGACCTGACCCGGATCTCCGGCCAGAAGGTCGTGGTCACGAAGGCCAGGAAGGCCATCGCCGGCTTCAAGATCCGCGCCGGCTATCCGATCGGCTGCATGGTCACGCTGCGCGGCAAGCGGATGTACGAGTTCCTCGACCGGCTGGTCACCATCGCGCTGCCGCGCGTGCGCGACTTCCGCGGGATCTCGGCGAAGTCCTTCGACGGTCGCGGCAACTACAACCTCGGTGTGAAGGAGCAGATCATCTTCCCCGAGATCGAATACGACAAGGTCGACGCGCTGCGCGGCCTGAACATCAGCATCACCACGACGGCGAAGAACGACGACGAAGCGCGCGCGCTGCTCGCGGCGTTCAAGTTCCCGTTCCGTGCCTGATATCCGGGTGCATCTGAGGAAGCAAGGAAAGTGGCCAAACTCTCTCTGATCAACCGCGAACTGAAGCGCCAGGCAATGGTGAAGCAGTTTGCCGCCAAGCGCGAATCGCTCCAGGCGATCATCAACGACCAGTCCCTGTCCGAAGAGGAGCGCTACCAGGCGCGCCTCAGGCTGCAGGCGCTGCCCCGCAATGCCAGTCCGTCGCGTCTGCGCAATCGTTGCGAGATCACGGGCCGTCCGCGCGGCACCTACCGCAAGTTCGGCCTCGGGCGCAACAAGCTGCGCGAGATCGCGATGCGCGGCGAAGTGCCGGGTCTGACGAAGGCGAGCTGGTAATCCGGCCGGCCGTAATGAGCGAGCAGGAAAGAGGAACCACATCATGAGCATGAGCGATCCGGTCGCCGACATGTTCACGCGCATCCGCAACGCGCAGCGCGTCGAAAAGCAATCGGTGTCCATGCCGGCGTCCAAACTGAAGGTGGCCATTGCCAGGCTTCTGAAAGACGAAGGCTATGTCGAGGATTTCGCGGTGAAGGGCGAGGGCGCCATTCGCACGCTGGAAGTCCAGTTGAAGTACTACGCCGGCCGGCCGGTCATCGAGCGCCTCGACCGCGTCTCGCGCCCCGGTCTGCGGGTCTATCGCGGCCGTGACGCGCTGCCCCAGGTGATGAATGGCCTGGGCGTGGCGATCGTCACCACGTCGAAGGGCATCATGACCGACCGTCATGCGCGTGCCACCGGCGTGGGCGGTGAAGTCATCGGCTACGTGGCCTGATCGGGAGGACAGCGATATGTCTCGAGTAGGCAAGAGTCCGATCTCGATTCCCGGCGGCGTCGACATCAACGTCGCCCCCGGCGAGATCACCGTCAAGGGGCCCACCGGCACCCTCCGGCAGACGCTCAGCGATCTGATCCGGGTCGAGCGCGAAGGCGAGGTCCTGCGCGTACACCCGGTCGACGAGTCGCGCGCGGCCAATGCGATGAGCGGCACCTTCCGTGCGCTGATCGCGAACATGGTCGAAGGGACCTCGAAGGGCTTCGAGCGCAGGCTGCAGCTGGTCGGCACCGGTTACCGGGTGCAGACCCAGGGCTCGGCGCTGAACCTCTCGCTCGGTTTCTCGCATCCGGTGATCTACAAGCTGCCGGAAGGCATCCGGGCCGAAACGCCGACCCAGACCGAGATCGTGATCAAGGGCGCCGACAAGCAGCGCGTCGGCCAGGTCGCCGCCGAGATCCGGGCATTCCGGGAACCGGAGCCCTACAAGGGCAAAGGGGTCCGCTATGCCGACGAGCGCGTGGTGTTGAAGGAAGTCAAGAAGAAGTAAGCGTCTCGCACGACTTCTCAGGAAATGACGATGGACAAGAAGCAATCCCGCCTGCGCCGTGCCCGCCAGACCCGGCTCAAGATCCGCGAGCTGCGGGTCAACCGGCTCACGGTGCACCGCACGAATACGCACATCTACGCCAGCATCACCGACGGTGCCGGCGCGAAGGTGCTCGTCTCGGCCTCGACGGTCGAACAGGACATCCGGTCGCAGCTCGCCGGCCAGCAAGGCAAGGGCAGCAATGTGTCGGCCGCTGCGCTGATCGGCAAGCGGATCGCCGAGAAGGCGCTGGCCGCCGGCATCGACAGCGTGGCCTTCGATCGGGCCGGCTACCGGTATCACGGCCGCGTGAAGGCGCTCGCCGAGGCCGCGCGTGAAGCCGGCCTGAAGTTCTGACAAGGGCTAGGACATGGCTACTAGAATGCAAGCGAAGGTGGGCGGCGACGAGCGCGACGATGGTCTGCGCGAGAAGATGATCGCCGTCAATCGGGTCACCAAGGTCGTCAAGGGCGGCCGGATCCTCGGGTTTGCCGCGCTTACCGTGGTCGGTGACGGCGACGGCCGGATCGGCATGGGCAAGGGCAAGTCGCGCGAAGTGCCGGTAGCGGTGCAGAAGGCGATGGACGAAGCCCGGCGCAAGATGGTCAAGATCCCGCTGCGCGGCAGCACGCTGCACCACCAGGTCGAAGGTCGCCACGGCGCGTCGACGGTGATGCTCAAGCCCGCACCCGAAGGGACCGGCGTCATTGCCGGCGGCCCGATGCGCGCGATCTTCGACGTCATGGGCGTGCAGAACGTCGTGGCCAAGAGCCACGGCTCGTCGAACCCGTACAACATGGTGCGGGCCACGATCAACGCGCTGCAGAACCTGAACACGCCGGCCGAGATCGCCGCCAAGCGCGGCAAGTCGATCGAGGAAATCCTCGGTTGAGGCGCGCCGGCATCGATCGACGCCCGGAGAGAATGATGAGCAACAAGACGATCAAGGTCACGCTGGTTCGCAGCCCGATCGGCACCCGCGGTACGCACAAGGCGACCGTGCTGGGCCTGGGCCTGAAGAAGCTTCACCAGACCCGCGAGCTGGAAGACACGCCCGCGGTGCGCGGAATGATCAACAAGGTGTCGTACCTGGTGCGCGTCGGCTGAAGACGGCGTACCGGGCACCGGAGGTTCCATGAAACTGAACGAATTGAAGCCCGCCGAGGGCAGCAAGCACGCAGGCAAGCGCGTCGGCCGGGGCATCGGTTCGGGCCTGGGCAAGACGGCCGGGCGTGGCCACAAGGGTCAGAAGTCGCGTTCGGGCGGCTTCCACAAGGTCGGCTTCGAAGGTGGCCAGATGCCGCTGCAGCGCCGTCTGCCGAAACGCGGCTTCAAGTCGATGACCGCGCAGGACACGGCCGAGGTGCGCCTGTCCGACCTGCAGCGTCTGGAAGCCGAGGAAGTCGATCTGCTCAGCCTGAAGGCGGCCGGTGTCGTGCCGCAGCTGGCGCGCAGCGCCAAGGTTTTCCTGTCGGGCGAGCTCTCGCGCAAGGTGACGCTGAAGGGGGTTGCCGCCACGAAGGGTGCGAAGGCCGCGATCGAGGCCGCCGGCGGTTCGGTGGCCTGAGTCCGGAGCGCAAGTGGCGACTTCTCCTGCAGCACTGGCCCGAGCGGGCGGCAAGTTCGGCGACCTGAAACGGCGCCTGATCTTCCTGCTGCTCGCGCTGGTCGTTTACCGGATCGGTGCCCATGTGCCGGTGCCGGGTATCGATCCGGACCAGCTCTCCGAGCTGTTCCGCGGGCAGCAGGGCGGCATCCTCGGGATGTTCAACCTGTTCTCGGGCGGAGCGCTGTCGCGGTTCACGGTGTTTGCGCTGGGGATCATGCCGTACATCTCGGCATCGATCATCATGCAGCTGATGACGGTGGTCGTCCCCTACCTCGAGGCCAAGAAGAAGGAAGGCGAGTCGGGCCGGCGCGAGATCACCAAGCTCACGCGCTGGTTCACCGTGGGCCTGGCCACCTTCCAGGCGATCGGCATCGCGCTGGCAATCGAATCGCAGCCGGGGTTGGTGCTCGACCCGGGCATGGCCTTCCGGTTCACGACGGTGGTCAGCCTGGTCACCGGCACGATGTTCCTGATGTGGCTGGGCGAGCAGATCACCGAGCGGGGCCTGGGCAACGGAATCTCGATCATCATCTTCGCGGGGATCGTCGCGGGCCTGCCCGGCGCGATCGCCGGCATGGGCGAGCTGGTGCGCACCGGTGCGATGAGCGCCTTCGTGTCGCTGATCATCGTCGTGCTGGTCGTCGCGGTGACCGCCTTCGTGGTGTTCGTCGAACGCGGCCAGCGCAAGATCACGGTCAACTACGCCAAGCGCCAGGTCGGCAACCGTGTCTACGGTGGTCAGAGTTCGCACCTGCCGCTGAAGCTGAACATGTCGGGCGTGATTCCGCCGATCTTCGCATCGTCGATCATCCTGTTCCCGGCCACGATCGCGCAGTGGTTCACGTCGGGCGACAGCGGCAGCGTCGTCGTTCGCTGGGTCAAGGATCTGGCCGCCACGCTGTCGCCGGGGCAGCCGGTGTACATCCTGCTGTATGCGCTGGCGATCATCTTTTTCTGCTTCTTCTACACGGCGCTGGTGTTCAACAGCCGCGAAACCGCCGACAACCTGAAGAAGAGCGGGGCCTTCGTGCCGGGAATCCGGCCCGGCGAGCAGACCGCCCGCTACATCGACAAGATCCTGATGCGGCTGACGCTGGCCGGTGCGATCTACGTCACGGCGGTCTGCCTGCTGCCCGAGTTCCTGGTGCTCGAGTGGAACGTGCCGTTCTACTTCGGCGGTACCTCGCTGCTGATCATCGTGGTGGTCACGATGGACTTCATGTCGCAGGTGCAGGCGTACGTGATGTCTCATCAGTACGAGAGTTTGTTGCGCAAGTCGGGGTCGAAGGGCATGGGGCTGTAGAACACGGGCGTCCGATGAGCAAGGAAGACGTCATCCAGATGCAGGGCGAGGTGGTCGAGAACCTGCCCAACGCGACGTTCCGCGTGAAACTCGAGAACGGACATATGGTGCTGGGACATATTTCGGGAAAGATGCGGATGCATTACATCCGCATCCTGCCTGGCGACAAGGTCACCGTGGAACTCACGCCATATGACCTGTCACGGGCCCGGATCGTCTTCCGGACGAAGTGAAACAGGATGGGGTCCCGACGCCGCGAGGCGACGGGATCGGGGAACAGCGAGGTGAATCATGAAGGTACTGGCTTCGGTAAAGAAGATCTGCCGCAACTGCAAGATCATCAAGCGCAACGGCGTGGTCCGGGTGATCTGCGTCGATCCGCGGCATAAGCAGCGTCAGGGCTGAACGAGGAATCAAATCCATGGCACGTATTGCGGGTATCAACATTCCCGACCGTCAGCACACCGAGATCGGCCTGACGGCGATCTACGGCATCGGCCGTACGCGGGCACGGCAGATCTGTGTCGTTGCGAACGTTCCGTTCGACAAGAAGGTCAAGGACCTGAACGACGCCGAACTCGAGCGGATCCGCGACGCCATCGGCCAGCTGACCATCGAGGGCGACCTGCGTCGCGAGAACTCGATGGCCATCAAGCGGCTGATGGATCTCGGCTGCTACCGCGGTGTCCGTCACCGCCGGGGCCTGCCGGTCCGCGGCCAGCGCACACGCACCAATGCACGCACCCGCAAGGGCCCGCGCAAGGCCGGCGTGGCGCTCAAGAAATGATCGTCGCGGTGCATCGCATCCCAGGTAATCAGGCAGGAATCTAGGCAATGGCAACCAAGTCCCAATCTGCGTCCGCAGCGGCGGCCGCGTCGCGAGCGCGCAAGAAGGCGAGGAAGAACGTGTCCGACGGGATCGCACACGTCCACGCCTCGTTCAACAACACCATCATCACGATCACCGACCGGCAGGGCAACACGCTGTCATGGGCCTCGTCGGGCGGTGCCGGCTTCAAGGGCTCGCGCAAGTCCACGCCGTTCGCGGCGCAGGTAGCCGCCGAAGCGGCCGGCCGGGCGGCCCAGGAGTGCGGGATCAAGAACCTGGACGTCCAGATCCGCGGCCCGGGTCCGGGTCGCGAATCGTCGGTGCGCGCGCTGAACGCACTGGGCATCAAGATCCTGCAGATCCAGGATGTCACGCCGATTCCGCACAACGGTTGCCGGCCTCCGAAAAAACGGCGGATCTGAAGCCTGATCCCCGCGCCCGCCGGGCGCGGCCGCCTGTGGAGGTACCGCAGGCGGCATTCCAAGACCACCGTTCGTCACCCGTTGGGCCTGAACCGGGCCGGGTCGCCAAAGACGGACTACACGCGAAGCGATTCGCGCATCTCTGAGGATATTTGACGTGGCACGTTACACCGGACCGAAAGCCAAACTCGCGCGGCGCGAGGGCACCGACCTGTTCCTGAAGAGCGCCCGCCGCAGCCTGGACAGCAAGTGCAAGCTCGACAGCAAGCCTGGCCAGCACGGGCGGATTTCGGGCTCGCGGCCCTCCGACTACGGCCTGCAGCTGCGCGAGAAGCAGAAGGTCAAGCGCATCTACGGCGTGCTCGAAAAGCAGTTCCGCCGCTATGTGGCCGAGGCCGAGCGCCGGCGCGGCAACACCGGCGAGAACCTGCTGCAGCTGCTCGAATCGCGGCTGGACAACGTCGTCTACCGGATGGGCTTCGGCTCGACCCGCGCCGAGGCGCGCCAGCTGGTCAGCCACAAGTCGATCACAGTGAATGGCCAGCCGGTCAACATTCCGTCGCTGAACGTCAAGCCCAGCGACGTCGTCGCGATCCGCGAGAAGGCCAGGAAACAGGTCCGGATCGAGGAAGCGCTGGGCCTGGCCGAGCAAAGCGGCTTCCCATCCTGGGTTTCGGTGGACAAGACCAAGATGGAAGGCGTTTTCAAGGGCGTCCCCGACCGCAGCGACATCGCCGGCGATATCAACGAAAGCCTGATCGTCGAGTTGTACTCGCGTTAAACGAGAGGAAATCAATGCAGACTGCCATGCTGAAGCCGCGCATCGTCGAGGTCGAACAACTCGGTGCATCGCATGCCCGCGTGGTCATGGAGCCGTTCGAGCGCGGCTATGGCCATACGCTCGGCAATGCGCTGCGCCGCGTGCTGCTGTCGTCGATGATCGGCTATGCGCCCACCGAGGTGCAGATCTCGGGAGTCGTCCACGAGTATTCGACGATCGACGGCGTGCGCGAAGATGTCGTCGACCTGCTGCTGAACCTGAAGGGGGTCACTTTCAGGCTGCACAACCGCGACGAGGTCATCCTCACGCTGCGCAAGGATACGGCCGGACCGGTCACCGCCGCCGACATCGACCTGCCCCACGATGTCGAGCTGATCAACCCGGATCACGTCATCGCGACGCTGACTGACGGCGGCAAGCTCGACATGTCGATCAAGGTCGAGCGCGGCCGCGGCTACGTGCCCGGCACGATGCGCGACCTGAACGAAGCCAAGACCATCGGGCGCATCGTTCTCGATGCCTCGTTCTCGCCGGTCGGTCGCGTCAGCTACCAGGTCGAGAGCGCGCGCGTCGAGCAGCGCACCGACCTCGACCGGCTGATCGTCGACATCGAGACCAACGGCGTGATTACGCC
>Ga0172382_10007780_pt1 | contig 15116 bp, 8 predicted proteins | sample Leawel138RmetaG_FD_122245 | JGI IMG/M metagenome (GOLD analysis project Ga0172382, IMG submission 122245) | Leachate microbial communities from a municipal landfill in Southern Ontario, Canada - Leachate well 138R metaG | ecosystem: Engineered > Solid waste > Landfill > Unclassified | place...
CACCTTTATGGGCGGACGCGATCATGTCGGTGTTGTCAACGGTGAAAAAATCAAGATCAATGAATTCTATGAAATATATAATGGGGTATTGGAACAGTACCGCCAGGCTGGCATGGAGCTTGATGCCCAAAACAGTGAAATGGCACTGCAGCAGGCCTGGGAAACGGCGGTAGACCAGGTTCTTTGGAACCAGGAGATTAAGCGTTTGGGTGTTCATATCACGGATGCCGAGCTCTTTCACTATCTGGAAAACAACCCGCCTGAATTCCTGAAGAACCAGGAGGTCTTTCTGACCGACGGCGAGTTTGACCGCCAGAAATATCTGAATGTCCTTTACAATCCCCAGGGGAATGAGTGGCTTGAGATCGAACTCTATCTGCGACAGAATGTATTGCCGTATCAGAAACTGAATGATATGATCATAAGTTCGGTAATTGTGGATGAACAGGAGATCCGGAACGCCTATATCGATCAGTATGTTACTTATGAAGCCGAATATGTCGCCGTTCCTCTGCACCGGATACCGGATTCTCTTGCGGTTTATCGCGAAGAGGATTTGCAGGCATTTTATCAGAAACATAAAGAAACACGCTACAAGCAGGAAGAACGCCGCAATTTCCGCTATGTTTACTGGATGAAGGTTCCTTCGGCGCGGGACAGCGCAGCTGTTCTGAACGATCTTGAAGATTTTGCCCAGCGCCACCGCGAAGGCGAAGATTTTGATCAGCTTGCGCAGATATTCTCGGACACCCAGGATGCCGGCAGCAGCGGAGATCTGGGCTGGCTGACGCGCGAAGACATGCGCTCACAATACCGGACCGCGGTAAGCAAGGGGAAAAAGGACGATGTTCTTGAGCCGCTAATGATCGGTGATGAATATCACCTGATCAAGATCAAGGATATTCGCAAAAGCGGCGACAAGGAAGAGTATCGTCTTTCCGTGCTTATCCGCCGCCTGGATCCTGTGAATACCTATGATTTTTATGCTTCGGAAGCGGAAGCTTTCCTGCTGGATGCAGAGAGTTACGGCTTTTCTCGCGCACTGCAGGATGCCGGAGCTCCGCTCGATACCGTTCAGGGTGGTTTTACGCGGGAATTCCCCTATTTCAACCGTCTGGGTTACTTCCCTGCACTGGCAAAATGGGCCTTCCGGAGTAAAGCGGGAAACATAAGCCCCGTTTTTGAAAACGAGAACGCCTATGTGGTCGCAGAGCTCTATTCGGTGGAGCCGGAATCCTATTTGCCTTATGAAAGTATCCGTCCTTCGCTTGTGCGCGCCGTGGTTGCAGAAAAGAAAGCCGGAATAAGTGAAGAAGCCGTAATAAAATTGCAGGATGACCTTGTTCACGGAGCGATAACAGCGGAAGAAGCTCCCGCCAAATATGCTTATGCAGAATACAAAAAGATCAATTTTACCCTGAGCAACCCGCCCTACCCCTTTGCCGCGGCACCGTCTTTTCCCGATGTGGTCCGCAATCTGCCTCCCAGCGGGATCTCCGCGGCTTTCCGGGCAGGCCAGTACGGCAGCGCATTTATCCGCCAGCTTTCAAAATCGGAGATCGATCCGGAAGAATATCAGATCCGGGTCCCCGTTGTTCGTGACGCGCTTATGCAGGAAAAGCAGCAAATGGCCTACCAGAAATGGATTGAACATTTAAGGGAAAAATCCGACATCAAGGATTACCGCTCAGAGTTTGGGTTAAACTGACAATAATTGAAGAATTATTAAAAAAACGGATCCGTGATGATCCGTTTTTTCTTTGTTCCTGAAATATTCCCGGCGGCCGTCGCTTTTTATGAAAAGGGATTTCCATTTTACTGCGGGATGTTGTACATTTGATTGAAAATTATTGTCACATTGACACAAAAAAACAGGAAAACATGGCGAATTTTGTTCATCTTCACGCGCATAGTGATTATAGCACGCTTGACGGCGCATTAAAGATCGGCACTATCATCCAGCTGGCCCGGGAAATGCAATTGCCGGCGGTGGCGCTAACCGACCACGGTAATATGTTTGGGGCGGTGGAGCTGTTCAATACGGCTAAAAGAGCAGGCATTAAACCCATTATCGGATGTGAGATCTATGTCGCCAACGGTTCGCGCTTTGAACGCAGCAGCAACAGGAGTGAGGAAGCCAACTATTTTCACCTTGTTTTGCTGGCCGCCAACGAAGAAGGCTACCGGAATCTCATCAAACTTTCCTCCCTCGGTTATCTGGAAGGTTTTTATTACAAACCCCGGGTAGATAAGGAACTCCTGCGGCAGTACAATACGGGACTGATCGCAACATCGGCCTGTCTGAAGGGCGAGGTGGCGGCAACGGCGAAAGTACATGGATTCGAAAGGGCAAGGGAAGTTGCGGAAGAATATGCGCAGATCTTTCCGCAGCGTTTTTATCTGGAGATTCAGCGGCACGGACTGGACGATGAAGCGATCGTCAATGAGATTCTGATCCGGGTCGCCCGTGAAACCGGCATCCCTCTGGTTTGTTCCAACGATGCGCATTATGCAAAACGCGAACATGCCGAAGCGCACGATGCCCTGCTTTGTATCGGCACCGCATCCAATATCAGCGACATAAACCGGATGCGTTATGCGAATGATCAGTTTTATTATAAATCACCCGATGAAATGGCCGAATTGTTTGCGGACATCCCCGAAGCTTTGGAAAACACGGTTAAGATCGCGGAACAATGCGATTTTGTACTAAAAACGGATGAATATCACCTTCCCTCTTTTCCCATTCCGGATCATGCGGGGACCCGGGACCCGGACGAATATCTGGAAATACTGGTCCATGCCGGCCTGAAAAAACGTTTTGGCGAGGAGTATGATCCCGGCTATTCCGAGCGGGCCGATTATGAACTTTCCGTCATTAAAAAAATGGGATTTTCCGGGTACTTTCTCATTACTCAGGATTTTGTCCAGTGGGCGAAAAACAACAATATCCCGGTCGGCCCCGGCCGCGGTTCCGCAGCGGGAAGCCTGGTCGCCTACGCGCTGGGTATCACCAACATCAATCCCCTGCAATTCGATCTGCTCTTTGAGCGCTTTCTGAATCCCGACCGCATCACCATGCCGGATATTGATATCGATTTTTGTTACGAACGCCGCGGCGAGGTAATTGAATATATCAAGGAGCGCTACGGCCGGGAAAGCGTGACCCAGATCATTACCTTCGGGCGGATGAAAGCCCGGGCCGTTGTGCGGGATGTCGCCCGGGTCATGGGCCTGGATTATGCGACAGGGGACCGTTTTGCCAAAGCAATACCGGAAAATATCAAGATCGAAAAAGACGAAACGGAAAAGGGTGTTACCGAACTGACGAAAGCCCGGGAAATGAACAGGGACCTGGATGCGCTGATACGTGAAAACCCCAACCATGAAAAACTCTGGGAGATCTCCCTGGTCCTTGAGGGAATGAATCGCCAGGTCGGCATTCACGCTGCGGGAGTTGTGATTGCGCCGGGTAATCTTCTTGACTACATACCGCTGCAGAAGACTGCCAAGGACGATATTACCAGCCAGTACGACATGGGCTGCCTGGAACAGGTGGGCATGCTGAAAGTGGACTTTCTGGGACTGCGTACCCTGACGGTGATCAAGCACACCCTGGAACTGTTGAAACAACGCGGAATCGACATCGATATCGATAATATTCCGCTGGATGATATGAATGTCTATAAGCTGTTCGGCGAAGGCCGGACCTTTGGTCTTTTCCAGTTTGAATCCGGAGGAATGCGCGAATATCTGCAGAAACTGCAGCCAACCTGCATTGAGGATCTGGTTGCCATGAACGCTTTGTACCGGCCGGGACCCATGGACAATATCAAGACGTTTATCAGCTGTAAATACGGCGAAAAAGTCAAATATCTCGATCCCCAGATGGAGCCGATCCTGAAAACCACCTACGGGGTGATCGTTTACCAGGAACAGGTCATGAAGATCGCTTCCACTATCGCCGGATTATCACTCGGTAAGGCCGATACGCTGCGCCGCGCCATGGGGAAGAAGAAAAAAGACGTCATGGAAAAAATGCGGGCGGAATTTATTGCAGGTGCGAAACAAAACGGCATTAACGAAAAAACGGCCAACGAGATCTATGACCTGCTGATGAAATTCGCATCTTACGGTTTCAATAAAAGCCATTCCGTGGCCTATGCCTATATCGCTTATCAAACCGGGTATTTAAAGGCATATTATCCGGCCGAATTCATGGCTGCGAATCTTACCAGCGAGCGCGGTGAGATCAAGCGCGTGGTCGAACTGGTTGCCGAAGCGAAAAAGCTTGATCTGGACGTTATTCCGCCGGATGTCAATACCTGCACGGAATTCTTTTCCGTTCTGAACGGGAAGATTACCTACGGACTTGCGGCTCTCAAAAGCATCGGGGAAAAAGCCGCAGCCGAGATCGCCCGCGCGCGCCGGGAAGGCGGACCCTATAAGAGTATCTACGATCTTGCCAGCCGCGTGGATCTGCGTATTGTGAACCGGAAAACACTGGAAGCGCTCATCTATGCGGGTGCCATGGATTCTTTGGAGGGCAACCGCTGCCAGAAATTTTACGCAATTGACAGCGCTCTGAAATACGGTCAGCGGGTGCAAGACGAGAAACTGGCGGCACAAGTCAGTCTTTTTGGGATCAGCGGCAGCCAAAGCGTGCTGATCGAACCGGCGCTGGAGCCTTTTGCGGAGTGGAATGAGCAGAGCAAGCTGGAAAAAGAAAAGGAATATATCGGGTTTTATCTGACCGGCCATCCGCTGGAACCCTATCGCGATGAACTTGAAGCTGTCTCCAATGAATACTGTCTGGACGACGAGGAAATTAAAACTCCCGACATGATCCGGGCCGGCGGGATCGTCACGAATTTTGCGGTCCGCTACGACCAGAAGAACAAGCCCTATGCCAAGTTCCGGCTGGAATCGCTTTCCCATGAATTTGAAGTGCTTGCTTTTAAGGCTTATGAGACCTATAAGGAATTGCTGATCGCCGATGCACACATCTATCTTGAAGGCAATCTGAAGATCGACAAAGAACGCAACCAGCTTCCGACGATCTTCCTGAACACGGCAATGCCGCTGCAGAACCTGCGGGAACAGAAGATCCGCGCCCTGCATTTGCGCCTGCGCAATGATGAAAATTTTGAACATAATCTGAGTAAGATCAAAAACCTGGTTTCCGCCTACCCCGGGAATAAGGCACTGTATATTCATATCAGCTATCCCCAGAGCGGCGAAGCGGAAAAGATCATCAAAGCCCGCTCGGGCAGTAACGCCGCACCGCAAATGCTGCAAAAACTTCGTGCTATTGTCGGACAATCAAACGTCTGGCTCAGTTGATCCATGATCCTCTATGTAACAGAAGGCTGGGAAAAAGGGGAAGTCGCAGAGGCTTTCCGCGCTGCTTATCCGCATGCCCGGCTTATCCGCGTTCCCGATAACGAAGCCGCCCGCCGGGAACTTTACGAAAAAGAAGCCGCTACGGAAAAACACAATATTTTCATCACCCCCGCCCGGGGACGGCAATTCCGGGTTTGTCCCGGCACTGCAGCTCCCTATCTTTGCTGTTATTACTGGACACTGCATCAGTCGACAAATTGCCCCTTCGACTGCAGCTATTGCATTCTGCAATATTATCTGAACAATCCACTGCTAACGGTTTTCGCCAATACCGGGGAACTGTGTGAAATGGTTAAGACCCGTATTGACCGGGAGCCGCAGCGGCTTTTTCGGATTGGGACCGGAGAGCTTGCCGACAGCCTGGCGCTGGATACGGCAAGCGGTGCAGGCCCGCAGTTGATCCGCTTTAGTGCAGAACAGAAGAACATGCTGCTGGAGCTCAAGACAAAATCCGACAGGATCGAGCATCTTCTGAATGTGCCCCACGGGGGGAAAACGGTCATATCCTGGTCCTTGAACCCTCCGGAATGTATCCGGAATTATGAACTCCGGGCTGCAGATCTGGACTCCCGGATGCGCGCGGTGGATAAAGTTCAGGATTCCGCATATCTGCTGGGTTTTCATTTTGATCCCCTGCTGATCTATCCCGGATGGCAGCGCGGCTATGAAGACCTGGTCCGTGAATTGTTCCGGCATTCGCGTCCCGAACGCATTGCCTGGATCTCCATGGGAAGTCTGCGCTTTCCCCCGGAAATGATGAAAAAGATCCTGCACAAATTTCCTTCAACAAACATGCTGAACGGTGAAATGGTTCGTGGAGCGGACAGAAAAATGCGCTATTTCAAGCCGCAGCGCATTGCACTATACCGGCATATTTATCGCCTCCTGCGGCATTATGGCGGTGAGGATCTCTTTATTTATTTTTGCATGGAAGATGCCGAAGTATGGGAACAGGTCATGGATTTTGCTCCCGAAAGCAACGAACACCTCGATTTTCTGTTTGCGGAATATCTTACAAAAAAATTCCCGCAGCTGCATCTGCCGCTTGCGGACCCGGAGAAATACCGGGCATTCGAATCCCCGCGCAGCGGGGAACAGAACATCCCTTAAACAAAAATTCCAAAATGAAAGAAAGGTAACCAACGCTTCCTTTGCACCTGTTGGTCCGATACCAAAACAAAGGATTGGGAAGGGAAATTATTCCTTCGGCTCAATATGAATAGTCGCTTCGATCCGCCGTTCGCTTTTAATCTGTTTTTCGATGCGCGTTGCCAGTTCATGTGCCTGGCGCAGGGAATAATCCGGCGGCAGCAATACGTGAAAGGTAAGCTCCATATGCTTGCCGTAACGATGGAGATGGACATGATGCACATTGGCGGAGGAACCCGTCATACGCCGGCAGACATCGGAAAGATATGTTAATAGTTCTTTGTCGGGAGCTTCACCAAGCAGGGGGCGGATACCTTCGCGGAGAATATGAACCGCCGTCCAGGCGATCATCAGGGATACCAGAATAGTCAGAACGCCGTCCGCCCACCAAACACAGCGTCCGATTAAAATACCCACAAGTATTACAAGGGACGAAAGCGCGTCGCTGCGGTGATGCCAGGCATCCGCTTTCAGGGAGAGATAGCCGCTTTTTCGGTAACAAAAAAGCGCATATTGTGTGAGTGCTTCTTTTCCAATCAGAGATATCAGCGTTACCAGGACGGCAATGAACCCGTAATCGGCGCTGCGGTGTTCACGAATGCGCGCTACGCCTTCCAGAAAGAACTCGAAAGCAATAAAAGCAAGCAACATTCCCACAAAGAGTGCCGCAATCAGTTCCGCGCGCCCATGCCCGAAAGGATGCTCCTTGTCGGCCTTTTTCCGCGCTATGCCGGCGCCCGCAAGGACGATCAGTGAACTTAAGGAATCCGATAAGGTATGCCAGGCATCGGCGATCATCGCGGCGGAAGCCGAAACCAGTCCCGCCCAGAATTTTACGGCAAACAGGAGCAGATTTGCCGCGAGGGACCATCTACCCTCCTGCAGAAGATAGGTATCGGGATCGCGCTGTATCATGGCGGTATCCTCTTTTATAAGAAGTATTATGCTTTGCCCAGGATTTTTTTGATCATCTTTTGCAAATCCGACTGGCGGTAGGGTTTCTTTAAATAAGCTTTGACTCCCAGGTCGCGCAGAGCATTGGTTTGTTCGTTGTTGGCAAATCCGGAGGAGATCAGCACCGCAACTCCGGGATCGATCTCCCGAAGTTTTTTGTAGGTCGTGACCCCGTCCATTCCGGGCATGATCACATCCAGAATGATCAGACTGATTTTTTCGTGATATTTTCGGTAAAGCTCAACGCCCGTGCTGCCGTCAGCGGCTTCCAGAACTTCAAGGCCCATGTACCCCAGCGATTTATTCAACATTCTGCGAATCGCTTCCTCGTCGTCAATAATCAGGACAGTATTCCCGGAGAATTCTTTTTTAATACTGCTCTGCTGTTTCCCCTGGTGAGCATCCGGCTTCAGGGCAGATACAGGGAAGAATAAATGGAAGGTACTGCCTTTCATCGGCCGGCTATCGGCGTAGATATATCCGTTATGCGCATTTACGGTCCCGTAGACGGAGGAAAGTCCGAGACCCGTTCCAAGCCCGGTCGACTTTGTTGTAAAAAAGGGTTCAAAGATCTTGGACAACACTTCCCGCTCCATTCCGACCCCATTATCAATAACATCAAGGCGAAAATAATTACCGGGTTCCATATCCAGCGGATAAGGAGCCGCATTCTTTTCATAGATACTAACATTTTCGGTTCTCAACGTAAAAACACCGCCAACGGGCATGGCGTCATGGGCATTAAAGGCAAGATTCAGCAATACATTCTGCAATTGCGTATATTCACCCATGATAAAATGTTCTTTCGCTGTCAGATGATGCCGGATGTCGATGTTTTTGCCCAGTGCATGCCGCAGAAGGTCCAGGGAACTCAAAACCAGGTCATGCATATCGATCGCCGTGGATTGTTTGCGTTGTTTTCGCGCAAAGGTCAACAGCTGGTTTGTCAGCGTTGCGGCACGCTCACAGGTATCGATGATGTTCTTACAATAATAACTCAGCTCTTTATCTTCCTGCAGCTCTTCCGAAAGCAGCTCGGCAAAACCGAGTATGGTTGCCAGCATATTGTTAAAATCGTGGGCAATACCTCCGGTCAACTGTCCCATGGCCTTTAATTTCCGGGACTGGGCCAGGCTTTCCTCCTGTTCACGGATCGTGTCCAGCATTGTATGTTCCCGGGTAATATCAATGCTGACGCCGATAACAAGCGAAGGATTCCCTTTTTTGTCATATTCAATCGCCTGCATGGAACAGCGGAACCATTTAAAACGATCATCGTGGTCTCTTAAACGGAATTCAAATTTACATGTATTATTTTGCTGTCGGAAAAACTTCTCGATATTATTGAGCATATTGGGCAGATCATCTTGATGTACCCGTTCATACCATTGGCTTAAGGGAAGTTCGCGTTCTTCTCCCTCAATACCGTAAAGCCGCATCAGCTGATTATCGGGTATCCATTTCTTGCCCAAAAGGAGGATGGTAAAGGTTCCGATCTGGGCTGCATCGAAAGCGGTGTTCAGCCGTTCCCGGCTCAGGATCAATTCCCGCTGGCGCCGGTGCAATTCGGTCGTATCGGAAAGCACCTCAATGACATTGACCACCTCACCGTCTTTATTATAGATGGGTGTTGAAGAAACACTCCAGATCCTGCCTTTCCCGTAGGGCTTTTCGGCCTGGACCCGCCGCCCTTCCCGTATCGCGTTAATTGCCGTACAGGGAACACATTCTTTATCCAGGCGGTGAAAAACGGAATGACATTTTTTGCCGATAATATCGCTGGCCTTTTCTTTTCCAACCAGTTTTGCGGCGGCATCGTTTGCCTGTACAATATGATGTTCCAGATCAAACATTACAATGCCTTCGCTGAGGGCTTCAAAAATGGAGGCTTTTTCCAATCGGAGCCGTTCACTTTGCTCCCGATACCGGACCAGTTCGGTAATATCCTGAAAAACACCCCGGTACGCCACCGTTTTTCCGCTCTTGTCGCGTTCGTAAAAAGCACTAATACGCAAATGATAGGTCACGCCATCGATAATGACACGGAAAAAAGCGTTAACGGTTTCGTTGCCTTCCAGATATTCCCGGAGCTTATCTTCAAGGTAGGGGACATCGTCAGGATGTGCATACTGGAATAAGGTTTTTAGATTAAAAATCCGAACGATCCCGCCGATAATGCTGGAAACATCGCCCTCAAATGTCACGATCCGCGTTTCCGGATCCATTTCCCAGTTCATCATCTTGCCGACGATCTGCGAATGCTCCAACAGGGTATTTCTTGCATTCAGTTCCTGAATCATCAACTGCTGTTCGGTAACATCCTTCCCGAAGCACTGGTAGGCGGTCAAATGATTTTGTTTATCGTAAATTCCGCGGTATGTCCACTGAATGTAATGAATTTCGCCATGGATATCGTTAAAGCTAAAAATCCGGGTATCGCTTTGGTGCTGCAAACTTATTACATCCAAATTGCGGATAAAGGCAAGCTCTTTGCGTTCGGGGTATGCCTTGAGCAAATTAATGCCGGTCAATTTTGAAACACCATCCGAGAACCAAAACTCGAAAGCGCGGTTTACGTATTCAATCTCTTTTTGAGAATTGAAACGGCAGAACATGATCGGCGAATCCTCAAGCACCGCGGTCATCAGGGTGTGTTCGCGTACGATCTCCCGCTGCAGTTGATAGCGCTCTACGTGCGTCTTGAGACGCGCCAGCAAAACACGGTCATTAAAAGGCTTGGAAACATAATCATCCCCGCCGACATCAAAGCCCTTTTCAATAGCCTCAACATCGGTTCTTGCCGTTACAAAGATAACAGGGATCTGCCGGGTCTCTTTTTTCTCTTTCAGGATGCGGCAAACCTCATACCCGTCCATGCGCGACATCATAATATCCAGCAGAATAATATCCGGGTGATACTGATTTGCGGCCTCAAGAGCCTCCTCTCCGGATTGCGCAAGCAAAATATTATAACCCTGAGTTGTAACAATAGAGGTCAGCACCTGCAAATTTGCTGCAGTATCGTCAACAATCAGTACGGTGATATTGCTATTGTCCATAAAGTCCTTAAAAATGCAGTTTCCGTGAAATGATCAAACTGCGGAAACGGATAAAAATATGATGAATAGATCAAATTAACAATAAATAAAACGGATATGGTTTATGCGGGGATCTTCCGTTCAAATTCGGCAGCCGCGCTAAGATCCGGTGATTTGGCATCAACACGGGGAAGCCCGCCCTTATGGTTAACGGAATCGATACGGGCTTTTGTTCAAGGGGAAAATTTACTGAAAACAGTAGGCGTATCGGGGATTAATAGCGTAATTTTACACATGAAAAATAAATTGCAGATCGAATATTCCGGGATTATCCCCTATGAGACCGCCTTTCGGCGGCAGCTGGAATTGCATGAAATGCGCGTAAGTGACCGGATACCGGACACCCTGCTTCTGCTGGAGCATCCGCATGTCTACACCCTGGGACGCCACGCACGTAAGGAAAACCTTGTATGGACCGAGCCGGAGCGCCAGGTTCACAAGGTAGAAGTGCAGCAAACAGACCGGGGCGGCGATGTAACCTATCACGGGCCGGGGCAGCTTGTGGGATATCCGATCATTAAACTAACGGAACGCGGTCTGCTTCCCCGCCGAATGGTGGAATGGGTGGAAAACTCGGTTATTCAGACACTGGAAGCATTTGGAATAAAAGCCGGCATACACCCGGATTATCCCGGTGTCTGGGTGGATGAGGCCAAGATCTGCGCTATCGGCATGCGCATCCGCGAAGGGGTTTCCTATCACGGTTTTGCGCTGAACGTATCGACGGACCTTTCCTATTTTGCGGGGATCGTCCCCTGCGGTATCAGCGACAAACACGTGTGTTCCATGGAAAGCGTGCTTGGGGAGCATACGGATATCCTTGAAGTGCGGGAAACGCTTTCCGTCATCGCAGCGAAGTTGCTTCCGGGAATACCCTAACGCGCTAAATTATCCGCATGCGGTAAATAAACGTCCGGCACAGTCCTCCATTTCTTCGGCATAAAAAATCATTCCAATTATCCCAATAATTATGTAATCTATAGGGGATTTAGGAATTGATAATCAATAAGGAGTTTCAGGTGAAGACCGTTTACGCCGGAAATTGTGAAAAAACAGACCGTTCGGACTGCAGTATCGCGCTGACATTAAAAGAAAGCGGCGGCATACAAATATCGCTGAACAGCAAGGTCGCCGTTCTGTACGGCGCATTGATCCGACAAAGCTGCGAAAGCGTGCTGACTTTCTTTGGTATAGATCATGCGGAGCTGCAGATCGACGATTCGGGCGCTGCCGACTATGTCATCACGGCACGCCTGGAGGCCTGTATCAAACAGTTGAAAAAGACGGACAGATCCCGGCTGCCGGAGCTGTTGCCGCAAAATACTGCAGGAACGGCCCGGGACCGCCTGCGCCGTTCACGGCTTTACCTGCCCGGAAACACGCCGAAACTGGCCATTAACGCGGGTCTGCACAGCGGGGACGGTATTATTCTGGACCTGGAAGATTCGGTTGCGCCGGCGCGAAAGGACGAAGCGCGTATCCTGGTCCGCAATACCCTGCGCGCGGTGAACTTTTACGGCGCCGAACGTATGGTCCGCATCAATCAGGGCGAGCGGGGTTTGATGGATCTGGATGCCGTTGTGCCGCAGCACGTAAATGTGATCCTGCTGCCCAAATGCGAAAGCGCGGAACAGGTCCGGGTGGTCGATTCGCATATACAGCAATTGCGGAAGGAACATCACATCGAACATGAGACCTGGATCATGCCGATTATTGAAAGCGCCGTGGGCGTGCTGCGGGCGTTCGAGATCGCCGGTGCAAGCCCGAACGTGATTGCGCTGGCTGTGGGGCTGGAAGATTATACGGCCGATATCGGAGCGCCGAGAACGCCCGGGGGAACGGAAAGCTTTTTTGCGCGCTCCATGATCGTCAATGCCGCAAAGGCATGCGGCATCCAGGCCATAGACTCGGTCTTCTCGGATATTTCGGACATGGAGGCGCTGCGAGAAAACGTACTTGCATCAAAAGCGCTGGGTTTTGACGGTATGGGCTGTATCCACCCGCGGCAGATCAGGGTCATTCACGAAGCCTTTGCGCCGACAGCAGAAGAGCTTGAGAAAGCGCAAAAGATCGTCGAAGCTTTTCATATGGCCGAAGAAAAGGGACTCGGCGTTGTCGCCGTCGGTTCCAAAATGATCGATCCGCCGGTGGTCAAACGCGCATTGCGTATTGTTGAACTGGCAAAGAACACCGCTAAAGTATAAATCCCCGGGAGCTGAATTCATGAAAATGCTTAAAAATGCAGTCGGTCGTATGGTTCCGGCAGAGATCAACGGCGAGAAGGTCATTCCCTTTAAGGGCATCGGAAAACATCGCCCCGAAGGCAGAAAGTACGCACCCAAGATCGTCACGGCTGCGGACTATCCGCCCGACGGCGATAAGCGTGTGCCTTCACTGAAAGAAGCGCTGGTCAAGGCCGGACTGAAAGACGGCATGGTCGTTTCCACGCACCACCATCTGCGCGATGGCGATCTGGTGGCAAATCAGGTCTTTGACATTGCCGCGGAACTCGGTGTAAAGGACCTGATCTGGTTTCCTTCGGCTTCTTTTCCCTGTCATCAAGAGATCATTAAGCACCTGGAAAGCGGTGTGGTGCACCATATCGAAGGCAGCATGAACGGTCCGCTGGGAAAATTCACCTCCGAAGGTAAAATGAAAGGCACGGCCGTACTGCGATCCCATGGCGGCCGCTATCAGGCGGTGCAGGACGGCGAGGTAAAGATCGATATCGCCGTACTGGCGGCGCCGACGGCGGATGCCTTCGGGAATGCGCACGGACTGGAAGGTCCATCGGCCTGCGGGGGATTGGGTTATGCGCTGGCGGATTATCAGTTTGCGGAAAAGGTTATTGTGGTTACCGATCACCTGGTTCCCTTCCCGGCGATCCCCATGCACATCGTCGGAAATTATGTTGATTATGTTGTGGAGATGGACAAGATAGGCATTCCCGAACGCATCGTATCGGGAACCACGCAGATCACCAAAAGTCCGGATCGCCTGCTGATCGCGGAGCTGACGGCAAAATTCTGCGATGCAGCCGGACTGGTCCGGGACGGTTTTTCTTTCCAGATGGGTGCCGGCGGGACCTCCCTGTCCATCGGATTGTATTTTCATGAAATGCTGAAGGCCCGAGGAATCAAAGCACGCTTTGCCGTCGGCGGCAGCACGCAGTATTCCGTCAAAATGCTCGAGGACGGCTGCCTGGATTATATACTGGATGCGCAAACCTTCGATCTGGAGGCGGTGCGCTCCATGCGGGAAAACCGCGGCAAGCATCCGGACATTTCCATATTCCATTGTTACGATTATCATGCCAAAGGCAATTTCACCACAATGATGGATGTCATGATCCTGGGCGCCACCGAGGTGGATGTGAACTTTAACGGCAATGTGGTCACGCATTCGGACGGCTACATGCTGCACGGCATCGGCGGCTGGCAGAACTGTCTCTTTGCCAAATGCACCATTCTGCCGCTGCCGCTGTTCCGGAACCGGATCCCTATCATTGTAGATGAGGTTACGACCCTGGTCGGGCCGGGTGAGCTGATCGATGTGATCGTTACCGAACGCGGTATTGCGGTCAATCCCCGCCGGCAGGACCTGATCGACAAGGTAAAACATTCCGGATTGCCGCTCAAATCCATCGAAGAACTCAAGGCCGAAGCCGAACGTATCTGCGGCAAACCGCAACGACCCGAACTCGGTGACAAGATCGTGGCCGCCATCAAATGGGTTGACGGGACCGTAATCGACGTGGTGAGGGAAGTCAGAAAGGACTAAAGTTAAAGCTGAGGCTGAGGTTAAGGTTGAGGGTTGTGTTCAATAGAAGCAACAGGTACGTGGCTCCAAAAATATTCCGGCGAAGATCCCTTCACGCTCACAAACAGATTCTTCACTAAAAAAACTCATTCCGCTAACTAAATTTTTCTACTTCTTGCTTAAGGCTGCCATGAGAGGCGGAGTATCAGAGTATCGGAGTATGGGAGCGTAGGAGTTTCTAATCTAGTTATCCCGCTTCTCGAAATTCTCGGTCTTTTTTGCCTTGACTCTTTTTACGATAAAGTAGATGAGCAGACCAAGCGCGACCAGTATTCCCAGTCCGTAGAGGCTGAAAATGATGTTAATGAGAGTGTCCATATTACGAAAGTTTTACGGCCGTGCCGTATGCAAGGATCTCCGCAGCGCCCTGCATCAGCATGGAGGTGGCCAGCCGGACGTTGATAATAGCATCGGCTCCCATTTTTTCGCCATCCACGATCATACGCTGCATTGCCTGTTCCCGAGATTCCGCCTGCAGCTGCGTATACTCCGAGATCTCTCCGCCCACAATGTTTTTCAGTCCCGCAAAGATATCCCGCCCCAGATTTCTGGCCCGAACGGTACTGCCGCGCGCGACGCCCAGTATCTCTGTTATTTCCCGGTTTGGGATCTTTTCTGTTGTTGAAATGATCATTTTCTTCCGCCTTTCGTTTTGATTAAGAACAATAGAGTAATTTTTTTACATTTTTAACG
>Ga0172382_10007781_pt1 | contig 15116 bp, 15 predicted proteins | sample Leawel138RmetaG_FD_122245 | JGI IMG/M metagenome (GOLD analysis project Ga0172382, IMG submission 122245) | Leachate microbial communities from a municipal landfill in Southern Ontario, Canada - Leachate well 138R metaG | ecosystem: Engineered > Solid waste > Landfill > Unclassified | place...
ATAACTTCATCAAGAGCATTTTCAAGATTAAGACTAGCTCCAAGCACTTTTGAAAGCATTTGTAAACTGATTACACGAGAAGATAATTTTGCAATTTTATCTCCTGCTTTTTTAAATTCATCTTCAGCATTTTTCAATCTTTTTAATTGAGCTATGTTTTTTTTGTTTTCTGTTTCAAGATCAGTTATTTGTATTTCATATATTTTTGATTTCCTAGCAGATATAATTCCAACAGCTATACCAAATATAAAGAAAATAATTGGTGATATAAGAAGAAATTTAAAATACAATGAATTATTAACTATGTAAAATTGAGAAGCTCCTATAGAAACACCTAATTGCGTAAAATCTCCAAATATTTCATTAAGGAATTTATTAGCTCCTCCGGTTAAATCTCCTCTAAAATAAAAAGAACCAATAACCCACAAAAGAGAATAAAGTAATGCTACTCCTGCACCACCAACAATCCCTTTTTTTAATCCTGAATAAACAATACTTATAAGAGCTAACATTGTAACAATAATAATAAGAAAATATCTTGTTTCAAGAATTTTTCCAATAAGAGATATTTTTTTCATGCTTTGAACATCTGAATCTGAAACAGCAATATTTTTACCTATAGCAATAGTTTTTAATTTTAAAAACGAAATATAATCTTCTTTAACTGGATATTTAAAACCTCCAGTCTGAATAAGAGAATGATTGTTAGTTATAAGAGCATCTAAAATATAAATATCAGAATCCGAAGAAGAATAAACCTCATCAAGTACAACTTCCTGGTTTTTTGTTACAAAAGAATTATAAATTTCATCAATGCTATGTTGTACTGTTTTTTTAATAAGTTCAGGAGAAACAATATAAAAAAAACCAACAATTAAAAACAAGTTAAAAAAAACTATAAAAATTTTTTTCATAATTTTACCAAATCCCCAAATTTCCAATGTCAAACATTTCTTTTTCTATATTATCAGAAATGGTATAATCTGACAAATCCATCCAATTTATTAATTCATTAAAATTATTATCGCTTATTGTATATAAATTAATTGGAAGCTTAAGAAGATTTGTCTTCATAATATCTGTAATTTTTTCTTGAATACGATTTTCTGTAATACCATCAATATAATGAAGTTTTTTATCTTTTAATGAATAACAAGCAATAAAATCATCTTTTATATAAAGAAAATCTTTATCAGTTATACTTACAAAATATTTTATAAAAAGAAAATCAATACTATTAACACTAATTTCATCGGTTTTTATAAGTGCATTATGTAGTTTTTTTAATCCAATATCAAAAGCATTTAAAACTGGAAAAACTTTTATAAATGTCAACTCATTTTTTACAGGTGGTCTAAAGTCAAAAAGAAGAAATAAATAAAACGGATATCCTGATATATTTAATCCTGCAATATCAGAGAGTTCTATATTATTATCATGTAATAATTCATCACAGGTTTCATTTATCAAATCTAATATATTATTTCTAAAAAAATCTTTTTCTTTAAAATACAAACTTTCATCTTCATCACCAGCTTTAATTTCTTTTTTAACACTTTTTATAACACATTTCGCATTTCTATCAAAAAGAAAAGCTCTTAAATTATTTTTTTCAATAAAAAAGTATATAAAAAACATTCTATGCAATGTATTCCTGGGCCATATAGATAAAATACTTCCTTTATAAACTTGAAAAGTAAAATCTGAAAAACCAGACCCGACAAATTTTGATAATTTTTTTAATACATCAATTGATATGTTTTCTATATTTTGTTTTGATTCGGCAATTTGAAATATATTTTCAACATAAGTCTGTTCTTTGAAAGGCAAAAATGAACTATCCACATGAATAAAACTCAAAACTCCCCTCCCGCTAGATTTTCCAAAACCTCAGAAAATCTTTTAAATATATGGGCTGACCTTTTAATAAATCAGCCCGGATTCAATCAATTAAGAGTTTTTTATAAATTCATTTAATTCTTCTGTTTTATCAACTCTTTCCCACAAAAATTCATGTTCGTTTCTTCCAAAATGACCATAAGCAGCTGTTTTTTTATAAATAGGTCTTCTAAGTTCAAGATGTTCTATTATACCTGATGGAGTTAAAGGAAAAACTTTTCTAACAGCTTTTGCAATTATTTCTTCATCATGTTTTCCTGTTCCAAAAGTATCAACCATAACAGAAATAGGTTCCGATACACCAATAGCATAAGCCAGCTGTACTTCACATCTTTCGGCAAGTTCAGCAGCAACAATGTTTTTTGCAATATATCTAGCCATATAAGCAGCACTTCTATCTACTTTAGAAGGATCTTTTCCAGAAAAAGCTCCACCACCATGTCTGCCCATACCACCATAAGTATCAACAATGATTTTTCTTCCAGTAAGACCAGCATCTCCCTGAGGTCCACCTATTACAAATCTTCCAGTTGGATTAACATAATATTTAGTTTTTTCATCAACAAAATTTTTAACAACCGGTACAATAACTTTTTCCATTATTTCTCTTTTAAGAGTATCGTATTCAACTTTATCATCATGTTGAGTCGATACAACAACAGCAGTAACTCTAACAGGTTTATCATCTTTGTATTCAACACTAACCTGAGCTTTACCGTCAGGTCTTAAATATTTCAAATTTTTATTTCTTCTAACTTCAGCAAGTCTCTGACATAATTTGTGAGATAAAAGAATTGGAAGAGGCATATATTCATCAGTTTCATTTGAAGCATATCCAAACATAATTCCCTGATCTCCAGCTCCTTGGTCTTTGTTAGTTCCCTCATTTTCATCAACACCCTGTGCAATATCTGGGGATTGTTCATCAATAGATACTAAAACAGCACAAGTTTTATAATCAAATCCTTTATCTGATGAATCATATCCAATTTCTTTAACTGTTTTTCTTACTATAGAAGGTATATCTACATAAGCAGTTGTTGTAATTTCTCCAACTACTGTTACAAGTCCTGTTGTTGTAAGAGTTTCACAAGCAACCCTGGCACATGGATCTTTTTCATATATTGCATCAAGAACAGCATCGGATATTTGATCACACATTTTATCCGGATGTCCTTCAGTTACTGATTCTGAAGTAAAAATGTATTTACCTTTCATCTATTCATCCTCCTAATATAATGATTTTTGAAAAAAATATTATCAGATTATAAAATTTATATCAAACTTTTTTATTATTTAATAAAATACTAGATTAACAAAATATTACTATTAAATAAAGTGGAGGGTTCAATTTTTAAAAATATTCTGATATAATTACAAGAAATAAAATCTTCAGGGGAAAAAATGAAAAAAACCTTTATAATATTTTCTGTAATATTTTTTCTTTTCAATATATCTTGCAATAACAAGGCTAAAATGACCAAAATAAAACCTTTATCTGCCGGAAATGAAAAAATAACTTTATACAATACTAGACACGGACTTATAGATGATTTTATAACTTCATTAGTTGTTGAAAAACTAAAAGATAGAGAAATAATATGGATTGGTACATGGAAAGGTATTGTAAAATATGATGATGATGATAGATGGGTATCATATACAAGCGGAGATGGTCTTTCACAGGATCATGTTACCGATATAACTATTGATAACAGTAATAATCTGTGGGCTTCTACAATATCACTCAAAAACGAAGGTGGAGTTTCCAAATTTGATGGTAGAAAATGGGATAATTTCAATAAATTCGGTAAAAATACTGAATATGCAAATGTTGTAAGCATGTTTACAGATTCAAAAGACAGAGTATGGATTGGTACATGGGGAAAAGGTATTGGTTATTATTTTAATGATAAATGGAGTTTTTTTGATACTTCTGATGGTCTTCCTTCTGATGAAATAATGGATATAACCGAATTCAATGGTAATATATGGTTTGCTACAAAAAATGATGGAGCTTTTTATTTATTAGAAGATTCTATGACATGGGAAAAAGTAAATGAACACTCTTCAAAAATCATAAATGATAGTATTTGTTCTATAAAAGCCGGTAAAAATGAAATATGGATTGGTACATGGGGAGGAGTTTCTGTATTTGATGGAAAAAGCTGGAAAAGTTACACTCATTGGACAGGTTTGCTTGATAATTTTATAAGAACAATTGATTATGATGAAACTACAGGATACACTTATTTTGGCACAGATAAAGGTTTAAGTATATTCAAAGATGACGAATGGATAAACTATGATTCAACCGGTGTATTTAAAATGGAAGCTGGTAAAAAAGTTTATTCAAGTCAAACAGAAAAACTACCTTCTGACAAAATTACATGTATAGCTGTATCAGAAAGTTTTATCTGGGTAGGAACTGATAAAGGACTTGCAAGAATACAAAAATAATATATTAAATTCCCATTAATGCAAGTATTATACTAGCTTTTCTTTTTATTGAATCGCTTCCTGAACCAAGCATTTTCTTTAAAGAAGAATAAGCATTCATAACTCCAAATTTCCATAAAACTTTAGCTGCTGAAAGCTTTACTTCTTCACTTCTATCATTCAAATAAGGTAACATTACATCAACTAATTTTCTATTATTAAACTCACCTAAAGAATCAATAGAACAAGCTCTTATTTCTTCATCACTATCAAGAAGATTCTTTTTTAATATAATCAAAGCTTTTTCGTTTCTTAGCTTTCCTAATGCCCATAAAAAATTCTTTAATAAAGTCTTAGACTTATTATCCACCATAACTCTTTCAAGCATTAAAACAGATTTATCTTTATCTAATTCTTTCATTGAATATACGATTTCTTCTAATACTTCTTTATTTTTCTCTGTGATAAATGTATCTACAAAATATCTCATATAAGTAATGTTTCTTTCTTTACGCATTGAAATAACAGCATTTTTTCTAACAATCGGCGATACATCTTTTAATAATTCCTGTATTACAGAAAATTTTCTCTTGCATAGAAGTTTTGACAATATCAATGCTACATAAGCTCTGACATTTTCATCTTTAGATTTTGATTCTTCAACAATATTATCAAAAAACTCTTCACCAGATTTTTCAAAAAGAACATAATAAGCATTGATTCTAACTAAAGGATCATTATCTTTTGTCATAGGTAGAATATGCTCGATTATATTTTTAAATCCACTTTCAAACATAGCTTCAACAGCTTTTGCTCTAATAATATTACTTTCATTATGTAAAAAACTTTTAATTATCCTAAAACTTTCATCAGATTTTTCTATAGTTAAAGAAATTAACAAATTACAAATAACTTCCTGAGAGTTTTCAGAAAATATATTAGCTAAAGCATATTTATTTATAAATTCAGATTTATTTGAATTAAGTATATCAATTACTTTACTTTTAACTTCATCACTAAAATTTACTATATTTTTTTCAAGAAATTCAATACAATCAACTCCAACACCATTTTCAACAAGTTTCCTTAATGCATATAATTTAACATTATCATCCTGTTCATTTAACATATCAACATACATTTGCATAAAATCCTCCAAACTTATTTTTGAATAGTAAAATCTTCACCTGATTTATTATCTTTAAGCACAACATTATCTGAACTTATTGATTTAATTGTAAGAGTTGTTTTTCCCAAAAAATTACCCACAACAACATAATTCATTTTTTTTTCATATTTTATTATTGCAGTTTTTTCACCTTTTGATTCATAAAAACCCAAATATATTATTTCGTTTTTTTTATAATCAGGTATATAAACAGTTTTAACTGTTTTTTCTTCATTAGTAATATTGTCATAATAATATGGAATAAAAACTGTTTTTTTTGCCTCAGAATACTCCGAAGTATCAACATTATAGGCATTTTTTATAAATTTATAAAGATAATCTACTTTTTGCTCAATATCCTGATTAAGCCTTTTATAATCACTTGATTTTACATTTAAATTATCATTTTGAACCTTTTCTGATAAATTTATTACTTTTTTTTTATTATCTTCAGGAGTTTTTTCCCCTTGAGGAAGAAAATATATACCTGTATCTGTTACTTTAACTTTAGATTCTTCTCTTTCTCTTAAAAGATTTTCATTTTTTAGTTGTTCTTGAAGACCTAATTTTTCTTTTTCCATAACAGGATTCCAATAAACTTTATTAAGATATACAAATATTATCAGTACAATAAGAGCTGAATAAATTATTTTAAATCTAAATATATGGTCTTTAAATTTTTTTAACAGTTTTTACCTCTTTTCTTACAAAGTTAAATAATTTAATTGAAAGAGTTATATTTTCTTTTTTTTTGATATTATCAAAGAGTTTTTCAATAGATATATCGCTTTGCTTTAAAACCCATCTTAAATGTTCAAGTTCCCAGAAAAACTTTTTAACATTTTTATAACTACCATTAATATTGATAAAAAATTCCATTTTTATAAAATCAATAACAATATTATCCTCAAGAGGATTATAATTAAAACTATTAACATCAACACCTGATTTATCAGCAATTTTTTGTATATCAGCCATAATTAAAGGAATTTCATCAACAGTTATAAAATACTTTTTAAATAAATTTGTTTTTTCAAGAAGTTCTTCCTGTTCTTTCTTTCTAACATCAACAAGTTCAAGTTTTTTTTGATATTGTTGATTCAAAGAAAAGAATTTATTATTATTTGAAGATATTTCATTACTTTTATTTTTAGCATTATCTTTAATAGAACCAATATTCAATGCAAGAAAAAGATTTGATATTATAAGAATAAATAAAATAATATAAACAGCAAATTTTTCAAGTATTGATTTCATTCTTATACTCATAGTTTCTCCTCTTTAAGCACTACATGTATTTTAAACTTATACACATCCTCATCAATTTCTTTATTATATTTCTTCTCACTTGAAAGAAGATAAACTTTTTCAAAATTATCTTTTTTCATAAGATTGTGATAAAAATCACTAATATAGTAATTATCTTTAGCTTCTCCTATAAGATAAAAATCATTTATTTCATTTTTGTTTATATCTGAAATCCACACACTAGAATTTGCAGAATCCTCAATAGAATCAAAGAATCTATACCAAGAATAACTAGATTCCCCTAAAAAAGTCATAAGATATTTTATATCATCAGGAATATTTAAAGGACTTGCTAAAATCGCCTGAATATTATCAACTTCCCCTTGTTTAACCAATATTTTTTTAGAAATATCTGAAATTTCTTTAACTAAAACATTAACTTTAGAATTCATACTTTTTTTGGTCGGAATATACCATAAAAAAGTAATGAAAACAAGGATAACGCAAGCAATAAGAGCTTTATTATCTCTTTTGATTTTCTTTCTTTCATTAGGTAAAAGGTCAAGTTTTAGTTTCATTCTGCTCCGCTCTAAATGTTATATTTTCATTATCGACAAAAATATATAAATATAAAAATACCGATTACCATAAGAACAATTAAGAATTGTAGGAGCAGTATGGAAACAGTACAAGAACGGTATATAAAGCGTATAAAGGCGGTATACGAGTATATAAAGCAGTATGTGATGCGTATAAGAGCTGTATAGAAGCAGTGAAGTCGAGAAATGCAATTAGCGTGACTAAAGTCAGAATTAGTAAAAATAAATAGAAATTATGAATAAGACTTTTGTTTTGAAATTATTAATTATTAATTATTCATTTTTAATTAACATTTATTTTGATAATTATGAAAATAAATGTTTTTAGCTTTCTTCTCTAATTGCACTTCCAAGTGCAGGTAAAAGCATATTAATTTTTTCAGATGAAATAACAGAACCTTTTTTTTGCTTTATACTAATAATATCTGAACCTCTATTAACTTTTATATTTAACCTTGAGGAAAGATGAGAATGTATATTCTTTAAATTAGAAAAACCACCAGTAATTATTATTTCGTGTATTTCACTTTCTTTAAAAGTTTCAGAATAATACTCAAACATATTAAAAAGTGATGTAACAAGTTCTGAAAAAACAGGTTTCAAAATAGAATAATTTTTTATATTATCTTGTTCTTCAGATAGTTCAGGTAAAAAAACAGTTTCATTTCTCAAAATATCTTCTCCATCTTTAAAAGAAATGTTTTTTTCTTCACTAAGTTTTCTAGCAAAATCATAACCACCAATAAGTCTAGTTTGAGCAGTTCTAAGATTACCGTTTCTAAATACCATAATAGTAGTAGATTTATGATTCATACATACAATAGAAATATTTTTATCTCTTTTATTTTCACTAGAAAGATAATTTGAAAAAACATTTACAGTATTAAATGAGTTAATATCCACACCAATAGGATTCAATCCAAGTCTTCTAATGTTTTTTTCAATCTCAAATAGATTATTTCTTAAAATCGCTTCAACAAGAAAAAGTTTTGAATTTCCAGAATTTTCAACTTCCTGTAAATCAAAAAACCACCTGTCAATACTAATAGGTAAAGTAGGTTTTAGTTTTTTTAATACAAGATTCCTAACATCATCATCATTTTTAGCTTTAGAAAATTCTTCTTCTTTAATAGTTATAAGACGAATTATAACAGCATGATCCGGTATAGTAACAAAAACATTTTTTTCCATAGTTTTTAACTTACTATAAGCAAGTCTTAAAACTTCAAGAAAATTCTCTTCATCAGTAATCTTACATTCTTGTAAAGGAAGAAAATTAAATTCAAAAGAAGAATCTTCAATAGAATAATCAATATCAAAAGATTTCTCAGAATCTTTACCTTCAAGACTCAGAGCTTTTGTGTATCTTGTACCAATATCAATAATTATATGTTTTTCCCGAAAATCAAAAAAATTCATTTTCATTTTTAATATATAATAAGCGAATTATATTCTTCTTTACTTATAATTCCTTTTTCATTTTTTTCTTTTGCATCATCTTCCAGAGATCTCCAGTATTCTTCTTTCTCAGCCTGTTTTCTTATAAATACCCCCGCCATATCAGAAGCTATTATTTCTTTTATTTCTTGAGTTACATTAAGCAACTCGAATACACCTATCCTACCACTAAAACCCGAGTATTTGCAAAATTCACATCCATTTTTTTTATCATTACCACATTTTTTACAAATTTTCCTGCATAATCTCTGTGCAACAACCATACTCAAAGCATCTGAAACAAGCTCTGAGTCAATTCCAAGATGTTTTAAACGAGATATAACATCAACTGTTGTATTAGCATGAAGAGTAGAAAAAACAAGATGTCCTGTCAAAGCAGCATTTATAGCGATTTCAGCAGTTTCAGCATCTCTAATTTCACCAATCATTATAACGTTTGGATCTTGTCTTAATATAGCTTTAAGACCTTTTGCAAAAGTAAGAGATTTTGATTCATCTTCACGATTAATCCTAACTGGAATCTGATGAATACCTTCAAGTCTATACTCAACCGGATCTTCTATTGTAACTATTTTAATATTTTCAGAATTCAGGTAATTTATCATTGTATATAAAGTTGTAGTTTTTCCTGAACCTGTTGGACCTACAATAAGTACAAGACCATATTTTCTTTTAAGCATACTTTCAATAATTTCTATTTGTTTTTCATTCATCCCAATTTCAGAAAAAGTAAGAGGAGTAACTTTTTTATTAAATATTCTTATACTTATATTTTCTCCATACATAGAAGGAAGGAATGTAATTCTAAAATCAATATCATCTTCTGAAATCCTAAGTTTAAATCTACCATCCTGAGCTACAAATCTTTCGGTAATATCAAGATCTGAAATTATTTTCAACCTTGTTATTACAGCATCCTGAGCACTTTTTTCAATTTCCATAATTTTTTTTAACATACCATCAACTCTATAACGAACTTTAAGATAATCTTCAAAACTTTCAATATGAATATCAGTTGCACCGTTTTTAACAGCATCAAATATAAGTTTATTGACAAGTACAACAACCGGTGCATCAGTATTGTGAATATCATAATCCTCAAGATCTGTCTTTTCATCAAAATCCATACTATAACCTTCAGATACAGCCTGAGCTACTTTTTTTAGAGGAATATTTTCAAGAGTTTCTATAACAAAATCATTTTCAGATTCAATATTAAACTCTCTCCTAGCTCTGAGAATATCAGTAGGAGTCGAAACTATAACCTCAATTTTGTAACCAGTCATTTCTTCTATTTCCTGAATCATAAAAAAATTATTAGGTTCAAATGTAGCAATCTTTATGCCATTAAGATTTTTTTCCACTGGAATAAAATAATATTTTTGTATTATTTCTAAAGGAATTGATTGAATAAGGTCTTTATTAAGTTCAGAAGGTTCAATATTTATAAATTCCTTTTCATATAATTGAGCAAGTACAGAAAAATAATTTTTTTCAGATATAAGACCTTCTTTTATGAGAATTTTATATAAAGGTTCACTTGAATCATTTAATTTAAGTTTTGCCCAATTAAGCTGTGAATTACTTATAATACCATTCTCAACTAAAAAATCTTCAAGTCTGTTTTTCATAAAATATTAATTTCCTTTTTTAGTTTTAAAACAAATTAAATCTATATGTAAAAAATCAATTATATACTATCTTTCATTATATTTCTTATTTGAACTTCTAATATAAGCTACAAAACTATAATCCGAGCTATCTATACTATAATAATTCACACCATTTTCTGAAACTTCCCAGTCTGGATTTTTGGTTGTAGGATCAACAGGAATTTTCCTCAAATAAATATACCCACCAGCATTTTCTTGAGTAAGAACCTTCAAATTAGCTGGATATTTGCCAAAATCTTTATAATAATCGTCAATAACCTTTCTTATATTATTAAGATTAGCCTCAAGTGCCCTACCTTCAGCATTCCCTACAAGATTCGGTAGATAAAGAGTTGCAGCTCCAGTTAAAATAATAATAATTCCCATTATGACAACTAATTCAATTAAAGTAAAACCAAATCTTTTCATAACAACCTCATTCCAAAACAACATTAAACCATTTAAAATCTAAAAATAATGAACTAGCCAGATAGCAAAATCGCCAAATTGTGAAATAGATTTAAAGCTTTTGCTTTTCCCACTTCACCCCTTCACCATTTCACCACTTCACCCCTTCACCATTTCACCATTTCACCCTTTCACCCCTTCACCATTTCACCACTTCACCCCTTCACCATTTCACCATTTCACCACTTCACCCCTTCACCATTTCACCCTTTCACCATCTCACCATTTCACTATTTCACCATCTCACCATTTCACCACTTCACCCCTTCACCATTTCACCACTTCACCCCTTCACCATTTCACCATTTCACCCTTTCACCCCTTCACCATTTCACCATTTCACCCCTTCACCATTTCACCATTTCACCCTTTCACCCCTTGCTCTATTCCTCTTTAACCCTTTACTCTCTCTCACCATGTATTATAAACTTCTCCTGATATTGACAGTTTTGGACTAGAAGTCCTAATATCATATATATCATCACCAGGTTGTGCTTCATACTTACCACCATAATCAATAAAATCCTTCCATTCATCAGGTGCAGAAAAAGATGTCCTATATTGCCATACACCTCCAAAAGGTTCTTTAGGAATTTTTCTTATTTTATGATTTTGTACAAGGCTCCATAAAGAAACAGGATAACCATAAGAACAAAGATCTTCATCAACAAAACCATCGCCATCATTATCTATACCATCATGTATTTCTTCATCAATAAAACCATCTACATCATCATCAACACCATCTCCAGGAACAACTATAGGAGGTAAAACACCATCTTTAGGATTATTTTCTTTAAAATCATCAATAGCAACTCTAAATCTTTTAAGAAAATACTTAAGATCATCTTCTTTTTCTCTAACATAAGAAATTCTAGAAACAGGGAAAACAACAGAAGCAGCGATAGTTATTATAATCAAAGTAACTATAAGCTCAATTAAAGAAAATCCCTTATTATTGAATAATCGCATATCAAAGATTATAATTTAAAACAATTTTTTTTACAAACAGATTAAAAAAGTTTAACTTCAATTTTTCTGCTATAAGCTTTCTCACCGTAATATTTAACAGGTCCAAAAATATAATCAGCAGAATCTTTGAAATACAAATTCATTTTTTTATAAACAGGAAAATCAATATCAAGGTAAAACCTTCCACCTAATAATTTCAAAGGTATAAGATTTCCTTCATAAAAAAGAAAAAGCTCTTGAGATTTAGGTAAATCAGCCCAGTAAGCTTCAATATTAACATTTTGCATTGAAAGATTTTTTTCAAGTTTTATATTAATATTATTAACATCAAATTTATAAGAAAACCAAAAATTATCTTTACTATCCTTTATTTCAATAAAATAACCATTAGCTTTTTCAAGTTCAAAACGCCTAACAAATCTATCAAGATAATCATATTCTATTTTAACAGGATTATTGTAATCCCATGAATATGCAATATAAAACTCTTTATCCAAATCACCCTTTGACAAAACAATATCAAAAAACTTTCTATTACTTTCAGCAAAACAGATTAACGAAACAACTATAATCAAAACACCAAAAAATAATTTTTTCATTTCCCCCCTTCGCTCATTTCCTTGCTTTTATTTCCCGTATCCCGGTTTCACCCCTTGCTCTATCACTCTTTTTAACTTTCTTTGAATTACCAAATTTAAGCCCAAGCTGTTCAATAAATTTTTTGCAAGTAATAATTTTTGTACCTTTATTTTGTTTACATTCTCTAAGACAGTTATTACAAAGATCAGCCCACATCATTCATCCTTAATTGTCATAAATATAATACTAATATCATCAGAAACAGATGATAAATTAAGTAAAAGCGAATCAACAAAATCATAATAAACAAATTTTTTCTTAGTTTCAATAAAACCCTTTGTAAAACTCTGAAGATTATTCAAACCAAATATCTTTCCTTCAGAATCTCTAGCTTCCATTATACCATCAGTATAAATAATAAGCGTTGTACCTGGTGATAAAATTCTTGAAACTGATTTAACCTGTATATTATCAAAAAGTCCCATTGGTAAAAAAGAACCATCTTTAACAAACTCAACATTAAAGCTTTTTTCATCCATAATCATCGGATATGGATGTCCAGCAATAATATACTCAAGTTCTCTAGTTTTTCTTTTATAAACTCCAATAAAAGCAGTAACAAGATTACCCTCAATATCCATTTTTAAAAGTTCTTTATTTGTTTCCACAACATATTTTTCCAGGTTAAACTCAGGATTATTATCAATAAAATCAGAAGTATGTGTTTTTAATATAGCAGCAATTATCGCAGAAGCTGTACCATGACCCACAACATCAGCAAGTATAATAAGTTTTTTATCTTCATCAATATTAAAAAAATCAATATAATCACCAGAAAGAGCACTATAAGGTTTAAAGTAATAAGCCATTTCAAAATCATCTAAAGAAAACTGTTTAGGCAAAAACTGATATTGCAATTTTGAAGCAAGTCTAAGATCATTTTCAAGAATTCTAGTTTTCGTATCAAGTTCATAGAGAGCTTCTCTCATTTTAATAGCATTTTTTACTTTTAACTCAAAAGATAAAAACCTATCAGAAGATAGAGGTTTTATAAAATAATCATAAATACCATAATTATAAGCTTTTTTTATAACTTCATTATCACCAGCAGCACTCATAACAATTATTGGAATATAATATCGTGAAAACTCCTGAGAATATTTTTCCAAAAAATAAAAACCATCATACTCAGGCATCATCATATCTAAAATAACAAGTGAAATATTAGGAATATCAGTGATTTTTTTAAAAGCTTCAAGACCATTTGCAGCTTCAAAAATCGTAACATTAAGTTTATTATCAAGCGTTGTTATAACTGTTTTTATAAAATCTCTGTTAATGTCAACATCATCAACTATTAGTATATTATAATTTTTATTTTCATTTATATTCTCAATATTCATAATTTAAATTATATATTAATCAATCTAAATCCGCAATAAAGTAAAATTTTTAAAAAAGGTATTTCTGGTTAGTCATGTATTGAGCTATTTTTAGATTTTTTAATAAATCAAATTTTTGCATAAAATTTATAAAACACATTTTTTATTCTCCTACAAAATAAAAGTTTACTAAATTCTTAAAGAACTTTTAACACATTGATTTTATCAGAACCATATGAGAAATTGTATGGATATTTCAGTAGCTTATTTTTTCATCTCATCTACCCAGAATTTGAAGATGGTATAATTTCTTGGTTTTAGTTCTGGAGTGTAAAATAGTTGTGATTCACTTGATGAATACAGATCTGAAACCTGTGCATAACGCATTAATCTCTTTAAAATGTCTCTCAGACTCAAATCTTTATTTTTTTCTTCTTCCATTCTTTTTACAATAGAAGATACTGAATTCTCGCTAATGCCAAATAATTCAGCAATATCTTTGCTTTTCATCCTTGTCTGTTTTCTTAGCAAATAAATTGTTATTTTTTTAAAAAGATTATTTCTTTTTTTAGCAAAAATCTCTCCTTCTGTTATGTTAAATTCAGCAATGTTTTTTTGAATATATATCTTTTCAGATCTCTGCGAAATATTACATAATAACCGGCATTTTCAAACTGAATTCTTAATGGTCTTGTCACAGATTTATTTTATCAGTATAAATTATTTTTTTGCAGATTTAATTCAAACAAATTATGAGTTATGCACAGGTTTGACCCCCAACAAATTCAGCAGAGAGTATTTTCTTTGTTTATTATGTGTTATGAACAGGTTTGAGTCAAAGTTAATAAAGATTTACTGTTGATTCAAAAACTAAATATATTTCATTAAATAGATACTTTGATGAAAATGACATTAAAGATATTAAAATTATTATAGTTATTATGAATATTGAAACACTAACTAGTTTTTTGGATATATAATTTTCTTCCCAATTATTTTTTAAAATTTTTAATTCTTTGTCAATATCTTTAAAATATATTTCCTTGAAATATAAAAACATAATATATGGAATTGTTACGAAGATTTGAATTAAACAGAACATATATGGAAAGATGATTAAAAATAATCCATTTTTTCCAGAATCTATTATAAATGATAATAATGAAAAAATAAATCCAATTTTAAAAATATTGTTATTTTTCTCTTTTTCAATTTTTATCATTGTTCTAAGATTTTTTAAGAAAAAATGAAG
>Ga0172382_10007782_pt1 | contig 15114 bp, 12 predicted proteins | sample Leawel138RmetaG_FD_122245 | JGI IMG/M metagenome (GOLD analysis project Ga0172382, IMG submission 122245) | Leachate microbial communities from a municipal landfill in Southern Ontario, Canada - Leachate well 138R metaG | ecosystem: Engineered > Solid waste > Landfill > Unclassified | place...
CAAATTTGCCCCCGAGCGGGATCTGTTCGGCGGTTGCCTTGTCATGAGCGGCCAGATCCTCCGACGAAAGGGCTTCGCGAAAGCGCTCGTACATGGGCGTCGCGATATAGGGCAGCACGGCGTTGACGCGGATGCCGCGTTTCCCCCATTCACGCGCGACGCTGCGGGTCCAGGTATGGACCGCCGCTTTCGATGCCCCGTAGACGGCATTGTTGATTTCCGCCGTGAGGCCGGATTCGGAGCCGAAATTTATGATCGCCCCGCCATTGGGCATGTGCCTGTAGGCCGCACCATTGGTGTAGATGGTTCCATTGACGTTGATATTGAAAATCCATTCCAGCGTGTCGTCGGGCACGTCATGCGTGGGGGCATGGCGATGCACGCCCGCGACATGCGCGAGGACATCGAGTCGGCCCATTTCCGCCACCGCCGCATGGAAGGCGGTATCGACGGCGGCGCGATCACCAACGTCGCAGGCAATGAAATGGGCTCTGCCGGGACCGTCGACATTGGCCCTGTCCACGGCGGCGTGACCACCTTCCGGATCGATGTCCATGGCGAAAACTTCGGCCCCTTCCGCTACGAAGGCGCGGAGCGCGGACGCGCCGATGCCCTGCGCGCAACCGGTCACGATGATTTTCTTCTGGCTCAGGGTCATAAAAATCCGCCTCCATCCCAATCGCTGCGCCTCGCTGGCCGTCTGCACGATTGCAGCCCTCCATACCGAGCAGCGATTCCCTTGCACATCACCCTAATTTAAATTAGGGTGATGTGCAACAAGAATTGCGCGCGACTGAAGGCGTAAGACGGCAGGCCGAGCCTTCTCCACCAGCTTCCCTGTTATAGTGAGAAATACAGATTCTACTTATTAAGACACGAAAAATCGAAGGTAAAGTCGCGCGCCCTGCGTAGCAGGTGCGGTAGATCCACCGCCCAGACAGTAGATTGGAGATCTTAAAGAAAAACTAAACACAATTAGGCATAAATAGACGTCATCGCCCTATCCATTTCGGGGGGCGCCGTTCTTTCCAGGCGCGCATCGCTTCCTGATAATCTTCGGTTTGGGAATAGAGATCGATGAGCCGGTATCGGGCGGCCAGCGCTTCCTCCAGGCCGCTATTCAATCCCTCAAGCGCTGCCTGTTTTGCGGCCTGGGAAACCAATGGCGCGCAGCCGAGGATTTTATCGATCCATTTCTGGACGGCCGTATCCATGCTTTCGATCGGCACGACCTCGTTGATCAGCCCATATTGAGCCGCCCCCATCGCATCGAGTGTCTGACTGGCCACGATCATCGCCATCGCTACATGGTGCGGCAATTGCCGGACGGCGCGATGGACGACCCCGCAATGGTCGATGATTCCCGCCCGCGCTTCCGGAAGCCCGAAGCGCGCATCGTCGGCCGCCACGATTATATCGGCGCACATGGCGAGCTCAAAGCCGAGCCCCAGCACATGGCCGTGAACGGCGCAAAGCAGGGGCTTTCGCAGGCGTTGCAGGCGCCCGCCAATGCCTGTCAGTCCTCCGCCAAAAGAAAGGCCACCATGCCCCGTGGGCGGAGCGGCGATGTCTGCGCCCGCGCAGAAGGCGCGCGCACCCGCGCCCCGGAGGACGGCGACCCTGATGTCCGGATCACCGTCGATTCGCGCCCACGCGGCGGCCAGCGCCCGGTCCATCTCATCGTCGATGGCGTTGAGCGCGCCGGGGCGGTTGAGCAGGACTTCGGCGACATGACCCTGGGTGTTGAGTTCAATGGACGCCATGGCAATTAAGTTCCTGCCGATCCCCGGTCAGTGCGCCAGCATGCCCGCATCGACAAGATGTTCGGAGCCGGTGATGTAGGAGGATTCGTCCGAAGCGAGGAAAAGGACGAGATTCGACACCTCCGACGGATCGGCGATCCTGCCCAGGGGAATTTGGGCAAGTGCTTCCCCACCGACTTCATCGGTCGCTTCCACCATCATCGGTGTCTGGATGAAGCCCGGATGGACCGAATTGACCCTGATATTATGCTTGCCATATTCCATCGCCGTCGCCTTGGTCATGCCCCGCACGGCGAATTTGCTGGCTACATAGGCGAGGCTGGGGAAGCCGTAATTCGCGGCCATGCCCGCAATCGACGAGATATTCACGATCGATCCGCGAGCGGCCCGGACCATCACCGGCAGCACGGCACGCATGCCATAGAATACGGAATCCTGATTGATCGCGCAGACGAAATCATAATCCTCGTCGGTCAAGTCCGCGGTAGCGGCCATCGGCCCCAGAATTCCGGCATTGTTGACGAGGACATCAATCGTGCCGAAATGCTCCACCGCCCTGGCGACGATGGCGCGCCATGCCTCCGGCTTCGTCACATCATGAGGCAGAAAAATCGCACAATCGCCCAATTCCCGCGCCAGGGCCGCGCCCCCTTCTTCATTGACGTCGGTCAGCACCAACGTTGCCCCTTCCCGCGCGAAAACGCGGGCGTGCGAGGCTCCCATGCCGCGCGCGGCCCCGGTGATGATGGCCACTTTTCCACTGAGACGACCCATGCCAGCTTCCTCCCTCCAGACTCTCAGTTTGCCTAATCTAAATTATATCGGAAAGACTTTATCAATATGTCTGCTATTTATCAAGGCGATGTCCAAACGCAGGGCATAGCCGGTATTTTCCACATCATATCTTTTAACATCAAGTGATTAAATTGAATTACAGTTAAGGGCGGCGCGCACGTGCCGGATCGGAGGCCGTGCGCAATTCGACCTTGCCACTTCACCAGTATCAGGCTAATTTAAATTAGCCTGAATCGCGTAGAGGGAGGATGTGGTGGCGCGGTGCCAGGGCGGCCATCGATCCATCGATGAATCAAGAGAGGATGCCAAAATGAACAGTGAGACCCTGTCCCCGCCTGTCCGGAAGCCCCGGGCGCCCGTCCCCGATTATGTGCCGGCCGGGCTCGTGCGCGAAGTCGACGCCTATGCCCTCGATGGCATCGAGGAAGGGGTGCAGGAGGCGTGGAAGCGCGTGCAGCAACCGGATACGCCGCCGCTGATCTGGACCCCCCTTACAGGCGGGCACTGGATTGCAACCCGCGGCGCCGTAATCGACGAGGTTTATCGTAACCCTGACCGTTTCTCGAGCCGGGTTATCTGGGTGCCCCGCGAAGCCGGCGAGGCCTATGAAATGGTTCCGACAAAGATGGATCCGCCCGAACATACGCCGTACCGCAAGGCGATCGACAGGGCGCTGAACCTTGGCGAGATCAGGAAGATCGAAAGCGATATCCGTGCCATCGCGATCGAATTGATCGAGGACATCGCGCCGCGCGGGCAATGCGATTTCGCGCAAGACTTCGCCGAAATATTTCCCGTAAAAGTCTTCCTCGCGCTTGCGGGCCTGCCGATTGAGGACGCGGCGATACTCGCGCCGCTCGCAAACGAAATGACGCGGCCTTCCGGTAATACCCCGGAAGAACAGGGCCGGTCGCTTGACGCCGCCAACAAGGGTTTCTTCGCTTATGTCGCCCCCATCATTGAGCAGCGGCGCGGCGGATCGGGCACCGACCTCATCACGCGCATGATCAATAGCGAGATCAACGGTCAGCCGATGCCCCGTGACAAGGAACTTGGCCTGGTGTCGCTGTTGTTGCTGGGCGGGCTGGACACCGTAGTCAATTTTCTCAGTTTCATGATGATCTATCTGGCGCGGCATCCCGAAACCGTGGATGAGCTGAGATCCGATCCGATGAAACTCCAGCGCGGAGCCGAAGAACTGTTCCGCCGTTTCGCGGTCGTGTCCGATGCCCGTTATGTAGTGCGCGATATGGAGTTTTTCGGAACACAGCTCAGGGAGGGGGACCTGATCTTCCTGCCGACGGCCCTGCATGGTCTCGACGACACGATCCATGAATGTCCGATGAAAGTCGACTTCTCGCGCCGCAACCTGTCGCATTCAACGTTTGCGCAGGGACCGCATCGCTGCGCGGGCATGCACCTCGCGCGCATGGAAGTGATTGTCATGCTCCAGGAATGGCTGGCGCGGATTCCGCGCTTCTCCCTGAAGGAGGGGTCGAAACAAATCTACCATTCCGGCATTGTCGCGGCCGTCGAAAATGTCCCGCTGGTATGGGAAAGCCAAAACCCGGCATGACGTTCGAAACAGATCCCGCCGCCTTCCGTCGGATAATGGGCCATTATCCGACGGGTGTTTGTGCGATTACCGGTATGCACCCTGACGGGAAGCCGGTCGTCATGATCGTCGGTTCGTTCACGTCGGTTTCGCTGGACCCGCCGCTCGTGGCTTTCTTTCCCGACAAGGCTTCATCGAGTTGGCCAAAGATACAGGCCTGCCACGGCTTCTGCGTCAATGTGCTCGCCGATGACCAGGAGGGGCTGTGCCGCGTGCTTGCATCAAAGGATCCTGACAAGTTCGAGGGCGTGCCGCACGGCCTCTCCCCGCACGGCGCCCCCATTATCGAAGGCGCTCTTGCGTGGATCGATTGCTCATTCCATGCGATCTACGAGGCGGGCGATCACTATATCGCTTTGGGAGAGGTTCAAGCGCTCGACATTCATCATCCGGGAACCCCTTTACTGTTTCACAATGGGGCCTATGGAACCGTCACGCCATTGTCCCGGCCGTGACGACAAGCCGGGGGCGGGACTGCTCCCGCCCTCATGCGCCTGTATTCGCTCCGGATTGCCTTCCGACAAAGCCATACAGGACGAAATCCGCCGCCTGCCCGGCGATCTGCGCCGGCCCCAGTTTGCCGGGCCGATACCATGTCGGAGAGGAGTCCAGCATCGCGATGAGGAATTTGCGCACCACCGTCGCATCGAGCGATTCGTTGACGCCTCCGGCGACTTGGGCCGCGACGATAAGGTCCCGCCAGTAATTGTCGAAGCTGGAGTAAGCTGCCAGCACCCGTCCCCGCATTTCGGTCGGGAGATCGTCAAATATGCGCGCCACGGCGGAGGAATAATTGTCTCCCGTCAGCAGGAAGTTGACATGCGCCTCGATCGCGGCGCGCAGCCGGACCAGCGGTGGCGCCCCGGCGCCCAACACCTCGACCTTCGAAACGATATGGTGATTATTGCGGTAAATTCCCTCCATCATCACTTCCTCCACCAGATGGTCCTTTGAAGGAAAGTGGTGATAAATGCTGGGCGCGAGCATCCCGGCCATGCGGGCGATGTCACTGAGCTTCGCGCCGGCCAGACCCTTTTTGCAGAGAACCGCCGCGGCAGAATCCAGAATGCGTGTCCGACCGCTTTCTATTTGTACCATATCTGCCCTTTAACCGGAAATGTTTGAGATTGAGATGTCAGCTTTCCGCTTGGCCGACCTCCTCATCCGGCAAAAGGCGTGTTCGGCACGCCGGGCGCGGGGGGATCAAGTATCTCGAACAGGCCGCCCGCCAACGGCTCGATTGCAAATCTTTCGACCGTATACCCTTGCGACCCGGTGATCAGGAAAAGACGGGAATAATCCGCACCGCCAAAAGCCGGCCGCAAGCCGCGCCTCACCGGCAGGCGCCGCTCTTCCAGCAGGTGGCCGTCAGGCGCGAAACGCCGCAGAAACCAGCTCTCGTAGAAGGCCATCCAGATGCAACCCTCGGTATCGACGGCCATGCCGTCGGGATATCCATCTTCGGGTTGAAACCTGAGGAAGTCCCGCCGGTTACTGAGGGTGCCATCGTCCGCGACATCATAGACCCAGCTCACCAGCGGCATCGAATCGTTTACATAGGCGCGTTTGCCATCCGGGCTGAAAGCCGGACCGTTCGCCGTGACGATGTTGCGCTCCTGGGTGGACACGGCGCCATCGGCATCAAGCCGGTAAAGTTCACCGGTGTTGCGCACATCGAGATTGCCGAGCGTACTTTCCTTGTCTTCGGTCGTTGTGCTTTCATCCCATTGGCTGGAATCGCACGAACCGGACCAGTAGCGGCCCTTGCGGTCGGTTACCCCGTCATTCAGCCGCGCAATCTTCGGGTTGGGAATGGGCTGGATGACCGGCTGATATGTCTGGCGTGCGGGATCGAGATACACGAAGCCATCAGCCGCCGATCCGATGAAGCCGCCATTTGCGCGCGGGGCCAGCGCGCTCACCCAGGCGGGCGTGGACCACGTCCCCCGCTCACCATCCCGAAGGCGGTACCAGTTGATGGCCGGCGCTTCGATATCGACCCAATAGATACAGCCGTCGCGGTCGTCCCAGATCGTGCTTTCGCCCAGAATCGCCCTGGCGTCCCACAGACACCGCCAACCTTCACCTTCCATGTTCCCAGCCCTATCAAATTTGCCGTGATACACCCGGACCTACAGCCGGTCCGCGATTCGGAAAACCGATGCTTCCGTTACGCTACCGAACGCACGGCAGGCGCAGCGGGAGGCGCCGAGACATCGATATCCTTGAGATGCGGCAGAACCTTTCGTGCGAACAGTTCATAATTGTCCCGCCCGACCTCGAACGGCATTTCGCCGAACTGAGTGTATATGATGAAGCTGCCCACACCGAATCGGTCGACCATCGCCTTCAATTTTTCGACGACCTCCTCCGGGCGTCCCCATATCTGAAGATCGGCAAGGAAATTGTTGAATTTCTCGATTCCGTGTTTCTCGACACTGTTGGCGAGCGCGCCATAATATTCATAGCCTTCAATCGATGCAAAATCCTTGTTGGCGAATTGATAGAACGACGATGTGGATCTGGCATATTCCACCAGATATTTGTCGCGCATCTCCTGGGCTTTCGCCGCATCTTCATTGACCGCCACAAATGCTACCACGACCGGCTTGGGTGCGGGCCGCCCCTGCATCGCGAAGAAGCGTTCGCGGTAACTTGTGATATCTTCCTCGACCCGGTCCCACGGTTTCTGGGCGATGATCATCAGCCCCACATCGAGATTGGCCATCAGCTTGACGGATTCGGGGGAAACGGCCGAGGCGAATACGCGCCCGCGATAGCTGGCATAGGGACGCGGTCGCAGTTCCACACGCGGTTGCTTCAGGTAGGTTCCGTCATACTCCATAACGCCCGTCTCCAGAGCGGCAAGCAAGGCTTCGGCATATTCGCGGAAACGTTTGCGCGCCTCCCCCATCGGCACGCCGAAACCGTCAAATTCCCCCTTGCCCAAGCCCCGGCCGATCCCGAGGATCGCACGTCCTTCCGAGTAATGGTCGAGAAGTATGAAGCTTTCGGCGATGCGAACCGGGTTCTGCCAGGGGAGAACCGTGACGGTGGTGCCGAGCTTGATGCGCTTTGTCTGCCCCGCGACCCAGGACAGGAACTGCGGCACATTTGGCGTCATCATATAGCCGGTGAAATGATGCTCCGGCGTCCAGATCGAATCGAAGCCCTGATCCTCGGCCCGCGCGGCAAGCCCGAGTTCGTGCCGGAAAACCTCTTTGTCGGTCACTTTCTCGGTCACGTTCTGAAATGTTAGACCCAGGCCCACTTCCATTACATAATCTCCTGAAATTTCTTCCGCCAGACTAATCCAAATTAGGCTGTCTTTGCAATCAAAATTCGTGACTATATGGCCTGCAATGGGACACCCGCCCCCAACCGCTCGCCAGTTTTCTATTCAATATGTTTATATCATGTATTTTTTGAAATTATTTCGCGACCCGGAAGCCCTGGCCCACCCTGCCCGCCTCATCCGAAACTCCGGCCCGTCCTGAAGGATCGTGCCTGCATTCAAACGAACTTTTTTTAGGTTGGGCGCCGAATAATTCAGGGACTCAACAGGCGCCCGCCGCGGCGCCCGTTTACGCGCGCGAGAAAGGCCCCGGCGAAGCCTCTCAAGATGCGGTCGTCGTCGTGCTCCCATAGTGCCGGAATATGTCTTGCGAGCTCGGCCCCGCGAAGGACTCAGCCACCGGCTTCAGTCCTTCGGTGCGCAACCGCTCTCTGATCGCGCGCACTTCCGGCTCCAGATGCAGTATCGCGTCGCTCTCGGCAAGCGCCCCCAGGCCGGCGGCAAAACCGGTCGCTTCCATCGCCCGGTTGACCGAGCGTTTCTTCATCGCAAGCACCGATGCCGGAACCTGGGCCATGCGAGTGGCGAAAGCCTCGGCGCACGCTACCAGCTGATCCTCGGGGACGGCCGCATTGGCCCAGCCCCATTCCACCGCCGTCTTGCCGTCAATCCTGTTGCCCGGCAGAAAGGCGAATTCCTTGGCCCTTCGCGCGCCTACCTGGGCGGTCCATATCGGTGCGATAAAGCCGCCGCCGATGGGGATGGTCGGTTCGCTGATCGTCGCGGTTTCGGAGACGATCAGGATGTCGGCGAAAGTGGCGAGTTGGGCCGCAACGCCTATGCAATATCCATGTACCGCGATGATAACCGGCTTGGGATGCCGCCAGACTGCCGTCCACCGCTCGACGCAGGAGGAAAGCCGCAGCACATCGTCCATGGCAGATCCGTTTGCATTATATTCGCCGAGATCCATTCCGGCGCCGAATCCCTTGCCGGCACCGCGAATGCCCAACACCGGCGCGCCGATATCGCGCCGCTCGGCGAGCACGGTGGAAAAACGCTCGAGCATTTTGCCGGAAAAAGCGTTTGCGGCCTCCGGGCGGTCGAGCACGATCCAGTCGATCGTCTCGCCCGGCTCAAGCCGGATTCCGTCTGTTGCCTGCGCCATGATCTTCGCCTTTCCGTCCTCGTGCCGCCCGGGCCGGGCGAGTCAAACCCTGAATGGAAGGCACATCGCCGTAACGATCTGCTCCATCGTATCTGCAAGTGCGCTGTCGAATGTTTCCTGCTGTCCGTCCCCCTGGTCGCTGTGCCGGACAAGGAGGTAAAGGAACATGAGACTGACGTTTACCAGCCGGCGCTGCGCCACCGCCGAAGGCAGATAATCCACCCTCTCGCGCAGGAGGTTGAAAGTCTTCTGCAAATTGGGCGGCGCCTCGTGCCCGAAGACGCCGAAGTCCTGCCAATCGTTCCGTAACAGATATTGCGCCAGGAAGGTGCCGTAAGAGCCCCGCCCTTTTCCGTTGATCTTAAGCTGCGGGAGAAAGATGATTTCGAGGATCGAGCGCGCATCCTTGGTCAGCCCGTCCCGGTGCAGGGCCTCCAGCATGACGCCGCGCGCATCTTCCATCTGCGCCATGCGATAGTCAAATATCGCCTGCACCAAGCCTTCGCGCGAGCCGAAATGATATTGCACGGCGAAATGGTTGCCCTGCCTCGCCTTCTGCGCGATTTCGCGCAGCGACACGCCGTTGATGCCGGATTGCGCGAAAAGGCGTTCCGCAGTGACGATCAACCTGGTCTTTGCATCCGGATTGCCACTATCGCCCGCCAATGCCGCTGCCTCCCCGCGTTCCCCTTTGTCCTTTTCCGTCAGTTTCATCATAATGTCGGAAACCATAAGTCAACTGTCTCACATTCCTGCTTGGCCCCGATGTAAACCCGCCCGAGATGCTTGTCCATCGCCCGCAATCCACGGGGCGGGAGAATTATAAGAATTTCTATTGATATCAGCAGAGTAATGAGTATTCGAGCTGGGTGGATCAACCTCCTGTCCGACCCGAAACACCGCCATCCCGTCGCTGCCCGGCTCCGCCCGACTCTCTCGCGACGATATATGGCAAAATTTACTGTTTACAACTGCCTTAAACTGGGACAACCTAAGACTCAATAGGGAGAGGGAGCCGCGGTGTGGTCCCCAACAACATGCAGCTATGGAGAGCGATGATGTCTATGCAGACCGGCCTGATTTTCCACCCGTACATGCGTCCCGGGCGGACAGCGCGACAAACCTTTGAGTGGGGCGTGCGGAGCGCGGTGCACTGCGACAAGATCGGCTTCACCACGATGATGATCTCCGAGCATGCCTCGCAGATCTGGGAGAATATTCCCAACCCCGAACTGATCATGGCGGCCGCGGCCCTGCAGACCAAGAACATCAGTTTCGCGCCGATGGCGCATATTCTGCCGCATCAGCATCCCACCAAGCTGGCGATGACCGTCGGTTGGCTCTCGCAGATTCTCGAAGGGCGGTACTTCATGGGCATTGGCGCGGGCGCCTACCCGCTCGCATCCTACATGCATGGTATCAAGAACGGTCAGGACACCAAGTTTCTCAACGAGATGGTGCGCGAATCGCTTTTCATCATGGAAAAGATCTGGAAGCGCGAACCCTTCTTCTATGAAGGAAAATTCTGGTCCGCTGGCTTCCCGGAAGAGGAACCAGCGGTCACGGAGGAAGATGAGCAGCACAAGCTCGCCAACTACTCTCCCTGGGGTGGAGCATTTCCCGAATTTGCCGTCACCGGCTTCAGCTACAACTCGCCCTCTATGAAGCTGGCGGGTGAACGCAACTTCAAGCCAGTGTCGATCTTCTCCGGCGTCGATGCCCTCAAGAAGCACTGGGAAACCTATTCCGAGGCGAACATCAAGGCAGGGTTTACCCCGGATCGGCAGCGCCATGCCGTTTCGCAGACGGTCTATGTCGGAGACACCGACGCGGAAGCCAAGCGAGAGGTGATGGAAGGTCCGATCGGCTACTGCTTCAACCGTTACCTGATCCCCATCTGGCGCCGCTTCGGCATGATGGACGGCTTCGCCAAGGATGCCGGAATCAACCCGGACGATGCCGATCTCGAATTCCTGGTCGACAAGGTGTTCGTCGTGGGCTCTCCCGACACCGTGGTGGAAAAACTCAACACCTTGTTCGAAAAGACCGGTGGCTGGGGTACGCTGCAGGTCGAGGCGCATGACTATTATGACGACCCGGCGCCCTGGTTCCATTCGCTCGAGCTCATCGCCAAGGAAGTGGCGCCGCGCGTCAAGCTTCCCTCCGGCACGTCAACAAAAGCAGCCTGATGCGATTTTAACGGCCACCCTGACTTTGCTTCGGTGCGGTATCTTGGGGCGCCGAAGCAGTTTTTTGCGGATGTCCACGGTGCCGACCGGCAGGAATCGCCGTTAATCATTGCCCAGGCCCTCCGGTCAGCGATGCCTCCTCACCTTCGTGACCATAATCCGTAAAGCGCGCGTTTATACAGGCAGTCCAGACATAAAAAAGTTGAGGGGAGAGGATATGAAGGAAACGGCCATCACGCATCGTCGAGATGCCATCGCCGGGCGGCATCCACGGTGGCAATGGTCCAGTCTCCACGAGTATCTTGACTGGAGCCTGGCCGATTTCGGCGATCGGCCGCTTGTGATCACCGATGACATGGTTCTCACCTATCATGAGGTCGCCGCCGTCTCCCGTCGTCTGGCGGGAGGTCTGACGGAACGCGGGGTCGTCAAGGGTGACCGCGTGGGCCTCGTCATGGCCAATGATCCGATAATCGTGCCCCTGCTTTACGCGATCTGGCGTCTTGGTGCCATCGCGGTGCCTCTCAATACGCTCTATCGTCCCGATGAAATCGCATTCGCTGTTCGTGAAGCCGGATGTGCGTTGCTGATCGCGATGAGCGATTTCGGCTCGCGGGACATATCCGCCGAGCTTGACGAGGCGCTGCCAGGATGGCGGGAAGGCCAGTACCCGGACGTGCCCGAATTGCGCGGCGGATTACTTTTCGATCGGACCGACCCTTCGCAATTTCTCAATGATCTGGCCAGGGGAGATGCAGTTCCGGCAGAGTGCGTCGTGCAGGGCGGCGATTCCGCTGTCATCATGTTCACATCGGGTACGACGGGTTCGCCCAAGGGTGTGGACATCACGCATGATAATCTTTTGCGCGCCTCCTACGCAGGGGCCTATCATCAGGCTTTCGAGGATGGTCGGCGCGCGGTTTTTTCGCTGCCGCTCTATCATGGCTTCGGCCTGGTCGTGGGGCTACTTTCCGGCATGATCGTCGGTGGCGCCATCATACCGCTGCTGCGATTTGATCCGGACACGATCCTGACCGCGATCGGCCGCCATCGCGCCACCTACCTCATGGGTGTGCCGACCATGACCATCGCGCTGCTGGAACAGGCCAGGCGCGGCCAGTACGACCTTTCCTCGCTGACCGCGATCCACAGCGCGGCGGCGCCGACTCCAAGCTGGGTCTGGGCGGACGTTCAGAAGACGTTCGGCTGCGAAGATATCATCACCAGCTATGGACAAACGGAAGTTACCGCCACCGTCATCTGCACGGTCCCCGGCGACTCCATCGAGGTCGTTTCGCAAACCCAAGGGCGCATCGTCGAAGCCGGTATCGCGGGTCTTCCCGATCAGGATGGCCGGATCGCCGAATTCAAGACGATCGATCCCGAAACCGGCGCGGATCTGCCGTGGGGCAATCCGGGAGAATTGTGCTGCCGCAGCCCGATGAACAGCAAGGGCTATTTCCGCAACGCCGGTGCAACCGCCGAACTTTTTCTGCCAGGCGGCTGGATCCGGATGGGGGATCTGGGCCAGTTCCGGGAGGACGGCAATTTGTTCCTTACCGGCCGTTCCAAGGAATTGTACAAGAGCCGCGGCGAACTGGTGTCGCCCAAGGAACTCGAACAGATACTGACCGCTCATGAAGGCATAGCCCAGGCATTCTTCATCGGCATGCCGGACGATCGCTACGGCGAATGCGGATGCGCCTGGGTTGTTCTGGCGGAAAACAGCGTCGTGACCGACAGCGACATCAGGGATTATCTTCGCAGCCGGGTCGCCGCCTATAAAATGCCACGCGATATCTGGTTCACCACCGATGACGCGCTTCCCAAGACCGGCACCGGCAAGGTCCAGAAGGCCCGCTTGCGCGAGCAGGCGCTTGCCCTGGTGGAAGCCCGCAATCATGTTCCCTCGGATTCCTGAAAAGAGCGCTCTCATGGTGGAAAATCGGGTGTCGCCCATCGAAGACATCATTCAGGACGCGATCGAAGGGCGGCCTTATATTCTCGTGGATGCGGACGATCGGGAAAATGAGGGCGATATCATCATTCCAGCGCAATTTGCGACGCCGACCCGGATCAATTTCATGGCCCGTCATGCCCGGGGGCTGATCTGCCTGGCGATCACGCGCACGCGGGCCGAAGAGTTGAAGCTGCGACCGATGACGGACCATAATGAAGCGGGCCATGGCACGGCCTTCACCGTATCGATCGAGGCGCGCGAGGGTGTGACGACCGGCATATCGGCCCACGACCGGGCTCATACGATAGCTGTCGCCATTGATCCGTCGAAGGGCGCGGATGATCTGGTGACGCCGGGGCATGTTTTCCCTTTGACCGCCCGTGATGGCGGCGTTCTCGTTCGAGCCGGTCACACCGAAGCAGCGGTCGACATCTCCCGGCTGGCGGGGATGGCGCCGGCCGGCGTAATCTGCGAAGTGATGAACGAAGACGGGACGATGTCCCGCCTGCCCGAACTTCTGCGCTTTGCCGATACTCACGGCATGAAAGTCGGGACCATTGCCGACCTCATCGCTTACCGGCGCCGGTCCGAGCGGCTCGTCGAGCGCGTGGTAAGCGCACCCTTTGAAAGCCATTATTCGACCGTTCCTCTCACTATCCATGTCTATCGGGATCTGGTCGACGGTGGCGAGCATGTGGCTATCGTCAAAGGCCATGTCCAGCCCGACTCGAACACGCTGGTTCGCGTCCATCAGGTCGATCTCACCGCCGATCTTCTTGGCTGGACGGCCGCCCATCACAATTATGTGCCGCGCGCGCTTAAAGAAATCTCGCAGCACCATGGGCCGGCGGCCGCAGTGTTTGTCCACGATCCGAGTCCGACCTCGATATCGGGACGGATCGGAGGTGGCCGACGCCTCTATCATGAGACACATGCAAGCCGCGATTATGGTATCGGCGCTCAAATCCTTCTCGATCTGGGTGTCGCGCAGATGACTCTGCTGACGTCCAGCAAGGCCAAACTGGCGGCGCTGGAGGGGTTCGGCCTGACGGTTGCAGGCCGCCTCGAGCTACGCGAGGAAAACGCTGTGCCTTCTCGCCGCATCGATCTCGACTGAGCCGGCCGGGCCAGCTCAGCCAGCGCTTGCGCGAGCAATGCAGGCAAGGCGCGGCCAGAGGCCGCCACCCTCGAACTCCATGCGCCGTGGATGCCTAATTTGTATTTGTCCAAGGGACGGGTGAAAACAGAAACGCCCTTATACCTTCATGGAGTCTCCAGCATCGCGCGGCGCGGCGAACTTCGGATTTATCAACCAGTTAATACTTGAAATGTGCCAATCAGACAGGATTCTGCTCCACGAACCGGCACCTTCGAGTCCTTTCATCTTTCGCTGTCAGGTCTGCCAAAATGGCATTGACATTCACCTAATTTATATTAGTTTGCTGATCGGCAGTATGGCTCCGGCAAGGGGCTGAAGTCGAGGGGAGGAGAGAGGATGGCACTCGGAATCAAAAAGCATCTGGTTTACGGGATTGCGCTGGGCGGGCTCATGGCCGGAATGCCTGCATTTGCGCAGAGCGCCGCAGGCCCGGTGAAGGACGACACATCCGGCAGCGTGGCTGTCCCGGGCGAAATTATCGTCACGGCCCAGCGCCGCTCGGAAGCGTTGTCGCGGGTCCCGGTGTCGGTTTCCGCATTCAACGCCGAGATGTTGCAGGAGCGCAACGTATCCAGCGAACAGGATCTCGCGGCCCTGGTGCCCGGCCTGATCGTCAAGAGCGGGCAGAACTCGAACCAGATCAGCTTCACGCTGCGCGGCCAGACGCTCGATCCGTTCTCCGGGTCAAGTCCGGCCGTGCTGACCTATATCAATGAAGCGCCCCAGAGCGCGGGCAACACGGCGACCGCCTTCTTCGATTACAGTTCCGTTCAGGTCCTGAAGGGCCCCCAGGGCACCCTGTTCGGACGCAACGCGACAGGCGGCGCGATCCTTTACGAAACCACAATGCCCGGCGACGTTTTTGGGGGCTATGCGACGATCAAGGGCGGCGAGCGTAATTATATCCAGCTCCAGGGTGCGCTCGATATTCCGTTGTCCGAAGCCGTGAAGGTGCGCGTCGCCGGCGACTGGAACAAGCAGGACGGTTATATCCGCAATGCCAGGACCGGCAGTACGCTGGGTGATACCGACGCGCTTTCCGGGCGGGTGACTTTGGTGATCGAGCCTTCGTCGGGCTTCAAGAACACCACTGTGGCGCAATATAGTGACTTCGGCGGCAGCGAAGGCGCTGGCGGCCTCTATTCCTTTCATGCCTGTGGCGAAACCAAC
>Ga0172382_10007783_pt1 | contig 15114 bp, 6 predicted proteins | sample Leawel138RmetaG_FD_122245 | JGI IMG/M metagenome (GOLD analysis project Ga0172382, IMG submission 122245) | Leachate microbial communities from a municipal landfill in Southern Ontario, Canada - Leachate well 138R metaG | ecosystem: Engineered > Solid waste > Landfill > Unclassified | place...
CATTGGTGTTGTTTTCCGCATCTTCCTGACTCAGGTGGTAGGTAACCGCAAACTGAACCGGATCCTGACCATCTAATACAGCAGCTTGCCAGTAGTTGTCTAAGTTCACCTCTACGATTCCGTCATTGTTTCCGTCCTCATCACACAAAGTAATATCCTGTACCGGATGTGCCACCGCAGCTTCTTCTGCGTAGAGTGTAAATTCCGCTATACGTTCGCATTCGGTAATTTCATTAAAGATATGTACGTAAATCGTTTGTGAACCTTGGGTTGTATTTTCATACAAAACACCTTGGTTTATCGGGTTGGTTTGGTTTTCCGCATCTGCCAAAGTCAGATAATACTCCACTAAGAAATCATCCGGATTTTGGTTGGCTCCCAGCAAGGTAGGAGTAAAACCGTTCAAATCAAACTGGGCAAAACCTGTAGAACCTACTTCACAAATGGCATAATAATCTTGTGCTACTTCAGGCAACGGATTCACAATCACCTCCAAAGCTATGATTACGGCACAGCTTTGATCTCCCACAGGCTGATTGGCAACTCTGATATAAATAGTAGTGCTGCCTGTGAAATAAGCCTCAGGATTCACAATCGCATTTTCGTTGTTCTGAGCCTCCTCTTCACTTAGGTGATAGGTAATAATAAGGGTTGTGTTTCCGTTTCTGATGTAATTTTCATACGAAGTCAAATCAAACTCTTCCATCATATCATCTACCGTAACCGAATCACAAAGCTCCAACGGAACGATGTCATCCGTAAGCGGATTTGGCATAGCAGCCCTCAGAATGGTGAGTGGTTGATAGCTTTTACATCCGGTTATCAAATCGGTTACTGCAACAATAATCGTATAAACGCCTTCACCTCCGAGTTGTTCATTGCTGAAATTGGTCGGGTTGGCGATGATGTTGGTTTCGTTTTCTGCATCTTCGAGAGTCGGATAGAAATCTACCTGATAGTTGTTCGGGTTGCTGGCATTTGCCAAAATAGCCGGATTCATACTGGTCAGGTCAAAAATAACCTCACCGTCTGAATCTGTATCACAAACCACCAAAAGCAAGTCCTCAGGAATTTCCAACGGAATGTTTACGATGATTTCAAACGAAGCCGTATCAAAACATTCGGTTTCTGTATTTTCGAGACGTACCCAAATAATCTGAGGGTTGCTGATGTTTTGATAATGGTCAGGGGTAGCGATAGCCAAAACTCCGTTTTCAGCATCTTCCTGAGTTTGGTGATAGGTTACTACCAGATTGGTCGGGTCATCCTGAGCAGCCATGATGTAGTTGGTTTGCTCGGTAAAGTCGAAATAGGTAATTCCGTCAAAATTGTCATCACACAATTCAATCTCAGGAAGCAGGTTTTCTGCATCTACCGGAATCTCAGGAGCGGTTTCTACTACCAAAGTAAGCGGATATACCGTAAAACAGCCCGAAACAAGGTCAGTAACATTCACATAAATAGTTTGACTAAACGGGTCGAGATTATAGTAGGCTTCCAGCTCAACAATAGGGTTTTGAGCCTCTACGGCATTGTTATAGGTTTCATGGAAAGTAACCTGAAACTCCGCAGGGTCAGCTCCGTTGAGCATATCTTCAATGAGCTCTTCTAAGTTAAATACGCTATAACCGTCTCCGTCTCCTTCACAGGAAATCACAGGCTCCAATGGCATGGCAAGAGAAGGAAGCGGGTCTGCAACAAGATCCATAATCGTAATTACAAAACAGCCTTTTTCGGTTTCTACTCTTACGAATACAGCTTCAATAAAAGGTTCGTTGTTGGTGTGTAAATACGGATAAGGGTTTTGGTCTAATTCCGCATCTTCGTAGGTGTCGTGGAAGGTAACCGTTAGCCCTGCCTGTCCGTTGATGATAGTGGCAATCTGAGTTTGCAGGTCAAATTCCACATAGCCGTCTCCGTCTTCATCACACAAATGATATTCGTCAACCTCAGGCATAGCCACAACAGGCAACGGATTAACAATCAGGGTGAGTTCCGCTACAGCATAACAGCCTGTGTCCTGGTCGTCAACTCGTACCCAAACCGTATCTTCGTGAATGATTTGGTTTGTATAGGTCGTGATATTCCCGATTTCGTTTACATTATTATGAGCATCTTCCTGAGTAACAAAGTAGCTGACTTCGTGAGTGAGCGGGTTTAAACTGCCCAAAACTTCTTCGCTTTTGGAGCTCAAGTCAAATGCTACAAAACCATCGTAATCGTCATCACACATCTCCAAAGGTTCAGGGTCTGTGATTTCAGGAAGCAGGTGTACATACAAATCCAAAGCAATCACTACCGGACAAATTCCGCTTTGTGTGGTTACTCTCACATAAATTATCTGATGAAGAGGCGTATTGTTTACATAAGCCGTTGTATTGACAATTGGGTTGGCTCCAAAAGTAGCATCTTCGGGAGTTAAATGGAAAGTTACCGAAACTCCGGTATTTCCGCCTGTCATTTGGTTGATAACAGATTCTAAATCAAAAATCCCGATTCCGTCATTGTTGTCATCACAAAACTCTAAGGGTTCAGGTGTAATAATATCAGGATATTGGTGCACTACCAATTCAAACTGATTTATCGCAAAACACCCTGCCTGACCTTCGATTCTCACATAAATAGTTTGAGGGCTTGAAGTGTTGGTATAAGCAGTCGGGTCAGCAATAGCGTTGTTTGCGTTTTCGGCATCGTTTAAACTTTCGTAAAAAGTAACCGAAGCAGTTTGTCCGTTTAAGATTTCATCTGTTTTTATGGTAAGGTCAAATATGGCAAATTCACTATCGTCATTACTACAGAACTCATAAGGAGTGATAGGTGAAGTCGAAGGAATCATATTCACGACAATCTCAAACGAAGTGATGGCAAAACAATCTTGTCCACTTTCTGCACGAACGTATATGGTTTGTGTCCCGGTGCTGTATTCGGTTGGGTTGGCAATAGCACCTGTTCCGTTTTGGGCAGCTGCCAACGAGGTATGAAAGGTAAGCGTATAGGTATTTCCGTTGAGGATTTCCGTGCTTTTTTCCGTCAGATCAAAAATCGCCTGAGTCGTAGGGCTACAAAGTTCAAAACCGGTAGCAGGCTGAACGATTTCGGGCTGTAGGCTTACGATGATATCAAAAAACGTAGTGCTGAAACAGTCATCGTTTTCGGCTCTGACATAAATGGTTTGCATGTTGATAACCTCATTGGTATAACTCCCCGGATTGGCAATTTCGTCAATGCCCTGCTCAGCATCAGTAAGGGAAGTGTGGAAAGTAACCGTAGCGGTCGTTCCGTCAAGAATTGCGGGAATCAACTGATTCAGGTTGAAAACCGTAAAACCGTCTTCGTCATCATCACAAACAGACAGGTCTGAAGGCTGCACAATAACAGGATTTTGGTTTACCGTCAACTCGAAATCAGTGATATAATAACACAGTGAAGTGTTGTCGTTTATTCTCACCCAAACCGTAGCCGAACCACTGGAATAGTTAGTAGGGTCTGCAATAGCACTGGTTTGGTTTTCTGCATTTTGTTCCGAAGTATAAAAAGAAACTGTCCAGTCAGGGTTTTGGGTAAAAGCATTCGTTAGGTTGAAAACTCCTGTGGTAGTATCGCTACAAACCTCCAAATCAGAAATAGTAACGATCATTTCGTTCGGGAGATCAATTTGCAGGGTTGCCGTATTGTTTAATTCGTCTGTTTCTTGTTGAATACCTTCGCCTGTTCCGTCATCGTCAGCCACTATCAATAGCTCAAAGTTGTTAGCAACCGTAACAGGAATATCTAATGTAATGGTATAAGTAGCACTTCCTCCGATGGCAATGTCTGTCGTAGTATTTACGGTGTCGAGTAATACACTGTCTGCATAAAAAGAAATAGGAGTACCTGCGGGCAATATATCAGTACCTTCTGTATTTGAAACGGTATAAGTAATGGTAAGCTCCCGGTTTCCGCAAATATCCAACCCTTCGATTTCATCAATCGTAACGGTAGCATCAGGAAGCTCATTACTAAGCACAACAACTATATTATTTAACAAAACGAAGTCTTGACCTGAAGTAAATTGAACATCTAAGGTGGTATCACCAACATTGATAATATCACTAATATCAAAGTAATCCAAATCCATATTATAGAACGTATTACTTCCTGTAAAACTGTTTGTTCCGTTAAACATATTATTTAACGGGTTTAATGGAGGGTTAGTTAATATCACTCCATTAACTTTAAGATTTTCGTTTATAACGGTAACATTATCTCCCTCCCAAGCTAAGAAACCGATTTTGTTGTTTGTAGGTTCAGTTACGTTAAGCCCTTGAAGGGTGAAATTTAATTCAGGGTTTGATGAAGAAAACTGTTCAAATCCATCATATATCAGCACCAAACTATTGTTAAAAGCAGGGTCTTCATACACCACAATAATAGCCCATCCTCCAAAATTTAAACCAACAGGACAATAACTTGGAAAACTCGTAATAACCGAGGTAAGATCTAAATTAGAAAGTGTATAGGTTCCGTTTCCTGTGGTTTGAACTATAGAGGTAACATCTGCAAAAGCTCCGAAAACAGGATATTCAAATGTTTGAAAATGTGTGTAATGAAACTCTCTTTCTGCAACAATGTTATTTCCGTTTAAAGTAACATTGAAATCACCCGACCCCGAACCTGCCCAATACAGATAAGCAGCAATTATATTCTGTCCGGCAGCTAAGTTTAAATCAGCACTCGACGAAGTCAATATCTGACACGGATAATCAATAGGGTTGCTGGCATTCAATTGATTCTCAGAAAGGTTCATAGTGTTTCCAACAGCTGTGTAGTCATATTTCCCAAAAAAGGAATCATACAACGATATGGGCTGGGCATACGTTTTCGAGAAAAAAGCAATAGTAGTAAGGCAAAGGGCAATAATAATTTTCCTTGTCATTTTTCAGTAAAATAGATATTCAACAAATGTTTTTATTTTTTTAAACGTCCCAAAGGTATAATTTTTTTTCTCTTTCAATAATATTTAGAAAGGAAATTATAAAGCAAACGGAAAAACAACTCCGATTCGTATGAGAGTCTGATTATTTTTTAGTAACTTAGGGGCTCTTATTTTTTGAAAAATGAACGAACTCCACAACGAAACAAGTCCTTATTTATTACAACACAAAGACAATCCGGTTTTTTGGAAAGGCTGGCATCAATCTGTTTTGGAAGAAGCCCAAAAAACCAATAAACTCCTTATTATTTCTATCGGATATTCGGCCTGCCATTGGTGTCATGTGATGGAGCACGAGAGTTTTGAAGACGAAGAAGTCGCTGCTGTGATGAATGAGAATTTTATCAATATAAAAGTCGATAGAGAAGAGCGACCTGATGTAGATGCTATCTATATGAAAGCCGTTCAGCTGATGACCCAACGAGGCGGCTGGCCGCTAAATGTGGTTGCTCTGCCCGATGGCAAACCGGTTTGGGGCGGCACGTATTTTCGTAAAAACGAATGGATAAATTCCTTGGAACAACTCCACGAAATGTATCGTGATTTCCCTGAAAAAATGGAGGATTATGCCCTGAAACTCCAACAGGCACTTCACAGTTTTACTGATTTTTCTCAGGAATCTCCAAAGGGGAAAAACGATGATATTCTGGGAGGATTCTTAGCCAAATGGAGCAAAAGCTTCGATTGGGAATTCGGAGGTTATGTTCGGGCTCCGAAGTTTATGATGCCTTCCAACTACAATTTTTTACTTCGCTATGCCTATCAGACCCAAGATGAAAAACTGCTGGATTATGTAAATCTCACCCTTACCAAAATGGCTTACGGAGGAGTTTTTGACGTAATTGACGGAGGATTTTCCAGATATTCGGTAGATATGAAATGGCATGTGCCTCATTTTGAAAAAATGCTTTACGACAATGGGCAACTCCTTAATTTATATAGCAAAGCCTATAAACTCACAAAAAACGAACTCTATAAAGAAATTGTCAAAAAAACGGCTGATTTTGTCGAAAGAGAGTGGCTTACTGAGGAAGGAGGCTTTTACTCCGCCTTTGATGCAGATAGCCTAAATGACAACGGAAAAGTAGAAGAGGGTGCTTTTTATGTCTGGCGAAAGCAGGAATTAGAAGCAATTTTTGAAGATGATTTTCCGCTTTTTTCGGAGATTTTCAACTGCAACGATTTCGGAGTTTGGGAAAACGGAAACTACGTATTGATTCAAAACCAGCCTTTGGAAGAAATCGCTCAAAAGTTTGAAATTACGATTTCGGAAACTAAAGAGAAAAAAGCCTTTTTTGAAAAAACCCTGTTTAAAATCAGAGAAAAAAGACACAAACCCCGACTCGATGACAAAATCATCACTTCGTGGAATGCTATGACTGCCCGGGGTTTTATAGAGGCATACAAGGCTTTCGGCAACGAAAAATATCTCGAAATTGCCCAAAAAAACATTCGCTTTATCAAACAAAAACTCTGGTCTGATAGCGGGAATCTGTTCCGAACCTACAAAAACGAAACTCCAAAAATCAACGCTTTTCTCGAAGATTATGCTTGTGTGATTGATGCTTTGATAGGTTTGTATGAGGTTACCTTAGAAGAAAATCATCTGAGAGATGCCAAACAACTCACCGATTATGTTTTGGAGCATTTCTACGACTCCGAAAAAGGATTTTTCAGGTTTACCTCCAGAGAAGATGCGGCTTTGGTAAGCGAAAATTACGAAATCGAAGACAACGTGATTGATAGCTCCAATTCGGTTATGGCTCAGAATTTATATGTGCTTTCCGTTTATTTTTTACTGCCTTTTTATGAAGATATTTCCCGAAAAATGACCCAAACAATCGTTTCAACTATTGATTATCCGTCTGCTTTTTCGGGTTGGCTCAACGTATATCTGAATTTCAATCAACCACAGAAAGAAGTAGCCGTAACCGGTGAAAAAGCTTCGGAATATGTGCAACTCATCAACCAAAATTACTTTCCGCATAGTATGATTTCGGGAACAGAAAAAGAGAGTCAGTTACCTTTTTTAAGAGATAAATTTGCTGAAAATAAATTGCATTTTTTTGTATGCGAAAATAAAATTTGTCATTTACCTTTGCAGGCAATTGATGAAGTTATCCAAAAACTGACGATTTGAATTTATGGAAGAAGAAATTAGCCTGAACCGTTTGGAAGAATTTTTAGACCACGGAGTTGATGTATTGCTGCAATTTTCGGTAAAAATAGCCTCTGCATTGGTAGTGCTCGCTATCGGAATTTTGGTTATCAGACTCCTCAGGGGCATTATTAAAAAAATTGTTGAGAAAAAAGAAGTTGACCCGACCGTTTCGGGCTTTTTGCTCAATATGATTTCGTGGCTCTTGAAATTACTCCTTTTTATAGCCGTTATTTCAAAATTAGGCGTAGAAACCTCTTCTTTTGTGGCTGTTTTGGGAGCTATGGGTTTGGCAATAGGGCTTTCATTACAAGGGTCGCTGTCGAACTTTACCGGAGGTTTGCTCATCATTATGTTTAAGCCTTTCAGGGTAGGCGACTATATCGAAGCCCAAGGAGTAGGCGGAACCGTAAAGCAAATTCAGGTTTTCAATACTCAGATAAATTCAGACAACAATCAGGCGATTTTTATCCCCAACGGAATCCTCTCCAACGGAACGGTCATCAACTATTCCAGAGAAACCAACCGAAGAGCCAACCTGAAAATTACCGTTGCTACCGACAACGATTTAGAAAAAGTAAATCGGTTGTTGCTGCAAATCCTGCAAAACAATCCAAAAGTGCTAAAAAACCCTGCTCCAGCGGTTGCTTTATCAGAAATAATCGAGGGAGCTTCCATATTCTACCTAAGACCTTGGGCTGCCCGAAAAGATTTTTCGGCTATGGTTTCAGAAATTTTGTTTGAAATTAAAACCGCTTTTGAAAGAGAAAACATCAAGACTCCAACTCAGAGTATTGAGGTTTTGAATAGATAAACGAAAAACCCTGTCAGTATTTGAGCTAACAGGGTTTTATGTTTCTATATATTAAAGGAGTTATGCCATTGCTTCTTCGTTTTCTTTGTCTAAATAACTCTGAACGATTTCGATGGCATTAGTAACCACATCACTAAGTGCTGTGATATACGTTCCTTCTTCTGCTATGTTGATAGCGTGTTTCAGAGCTTCGATTTCTTTCGGGATAATTTCGTAGGTAACCTCTTTGCCCGATTCTTTGATACCTTCCAAGATAAGGTCGATGATTTCCTGTTCGGTTCTTCCTCTGAGGTATTTTTCCTGACGGATGATAATATGGTTAAACATACGTCCTGCAATGAGTCCGCACTCTTTAATATCCTCATCACGTCTGTCTCCAACACCCGAGATGATTCCGATTTTGTTTGGAGAATCAATCGACTGAAGGTATTCTTCGATAGCCAGATAACCGGACGGGTTGTGAGCAAAGTCAATCATCACCTTGAAGTTTTTAAACTCGAAGATATTCATACGTCCCGGAGTTTGAGCCACACTCGGAATAAAGGTTTGCAACGAAAGACTGATATCTTCGGTTTTAAACCCGAAAAGATATCCGGCTAATGTGGCAGCCAAGGCGTTGGCAATCATAAATTTGGCTTTCCCTCCCAAGGTAAGCGGAATCTGGCTCACCCGCTCAATACGGATTTTCCAGTCGCCTTTTTTGATAGTAACAAATCCGTTTTCAAAAACCGCAACGGTTTTGTTTTCCCGTGCCAGTTTTTTCACAAACGGAGTGTCTTCGTTTAAACTAAACCAGGCTACATTACAATCGAGGGTATCCGCAATTTTTCTGCACTCTTCATCATCTGCATTCAGCACAGCCCAACCGTCTTTTTTGATGCTGTTGACCACCACTTTTTTCACCCGTGCCAAATCGGCCAAAGTGTGAATATCGCTCAAGCCCAAATGGTCTTCCTGAATGTTGGTAATAATCCCGATATCACAACGTGAAAAACCGAGTCCGGCTCTGAGGATTCCGCCTCTTGCGGTTTCCAATACGGCAAATTCCACAGTCGGGTCTTTTAGAATGTATTCAGCACTCAAAGGTCCTGTGGTATCGCCTTTTTCGAGCATGTGGTTCTGAATGTAAATTCCGTCTGAGGTCGTAAAGCCCACACGATAACCTTTGTTTTTCACCATGTGAGCCATCAGTCGGGTGGTAGTGGTTTTTCCGTTGGTTCCCGTAATGGCAATAATCGGAATCCGACTTGGTTTTCCCGGAGGATAAAGCATGTCAATAACCGGAGCGGCTACGTTTCTCGGAAGTCCTTCTGATGGAGCCAGGTGCATACGGAAACCCGGAGCTGCATTTACTTCCAGAATTACTCCTCCGTTTTCCTGAAGCGGCTGGGTCAGGTTTTCTGCCATGATGTCGATTCCGCAAACGTCAAGCCCGATTACTCTGGAGATGCGTTCTGCCAAAAAGATATTTTCGGGGTGCATCATGTCGGTTACGTCAACCGAAGTTCCTCCCGTACTCAAATTGGCAGTCGATTTCAGATAAACGATTTTTCCTTTTTTAGGGATGCTTTCTGCTGTCAGTCCTTCTTTTTCTAACAAATCGAGGGAATCTCTGTCTATTTCGATTTCTGTCAGTACATTTTCGTGTCCGTAACCACGTCTTGGGTCAAGGTTTTCTTTGTCGATTAGCTGCTGAATAGTAAGCTCTCCGTCTCCCACCACGTGGGCAGGTACTCTTTTGGCAGCAGCCACGACCTTATTATTGATAACCAATACCCGAAAATCAAATCCTGTGATGAATTTCTCTACGATTACTCTTCTCGAATATTGTTTTGCGTGGGCCAATCCTGCTTTGGCAGCTTCCCAGTCTTTTACGTTGATAGAAGCTCCTTTTCCATGGTTTCCGTCCAGCGGTTTCAAAACTATCGGATAACCGATTTTTTTGATGGTGAGTTCCAAATCTTCCTCATCAACACAAATATCTCCTTTGGCAACAGGGATTGAGGCGTTGTCGAGCATACGTTTGGTAGCCTCTTTATCACAGGCAATGTCAACAGCAATATGACTTGTCTGACAGGTGATGGTTGCCTGAAAACGCATTTGGTTGATTCCGTAACCCAACTGAACAAGCGAATTTGTTCCCAAGCGAATCCACGGAATATCTCTGGAAACGGCCTCTTCGACTATACTTCCGGTACTTGGCCCTAAGCGGACTCTTTCCCGAATTTCTTTCATTTTTAGTATATCGGTCTCTACATCATATTCTTCTCCCGAAATCAGGGCTTCTGCAATCCTGACCGCTGCTTCGGCTGCATATTCGCCTACGCTTTCTTCCACATAGCTGAAAACCACATTATAAATTCCGGAGTCTTTGGTTTCCCGGGTTCGCCCGAAACCGGTTTCCATTCCTGCCAAAGTCTGAATTTCCAGAGCAATGTGTTCGATAACGTGTCCCATCCAGGTTCCTCGTTCTACTCTGGAAAAGAATCCTCCCGGAACACCCTCAGAACAGCGATGCTCATACATAGTCGGAAACATTTTTTCGATTCGCTCTCTAAAGCCTTCAATTTTGTTGGTAGGTCTTTGTTCTAATTCTTCCAGATCCAGACGCATCTGAATCAGTTTTTTTCGTCTTACACTCCAGATATTCGGACCTCGGAGTGCCTGTATTTTTAGGATTTTCATATAAATTTTGTTGGTTTTTGAAAAGTTATTTGGTTTTTAGTTTGAATAAAAAAATATTGATTCGACTAAAGTATATTTTTTTATTTAAAATTCAAACAAATTTTCCGGAATTTATTTTTACCCTTTTTTTTCTGTTAAAAAAGATAAAGCAGGAAGCATAGTGTTTTTGTTGTTAATTTTTGGTTATTTTTGCCTCCATGAAAATAAAAGGAAAACTCATCATAATAGGCGGAGCTGTCGATACGGGCAGTTTTACCGAAAAAAAGTTTGATTCAAACGTTGCCAACAACCTGAATTTCTTTGAAACAGGGATATTAAAACGCATCTTGGACGAATCAAAACACAAGAACAATTCGAGAATCGAAATCATTACAACTGCCTCCAAAGTGCCTCGGGAAGTAGGGCCGGAATATATCAAAGCTTTCAATTATCTGGGAGCCGAAAATGCAGATGTGTTGTATATCGAAAAAAGAGAACAGGCATCCGAAGAAGCATTTTTAGAACGTTTGCGAAAAGCCGATATAGTGATGTTTACCGGAGGCGACCAACTTCGGTTGAGTTCGATTCTGGGGGGAACTCCGTTTCATGACTTGCTTTTGGACAAATACAAAAACGAAGCTTTTATTTATGCAGGAACGTCGGCCGGAGCAGCTGCAGCTTCCAATGCGATGATTTATCAGGGAAGTTCTCAGGAAGCTTTATTGAAAGGAGAAATCAAAATCACCAGTGGTTTGGGTCTTATAAATGACGTAATTATTGATACGCATTTCGTTCAGAGAGGAAGAACAGGCAGACTTTTTCAAGCGGTAGTAACCAATCCGAAAGTGTTGGGAATAGGTCTGGGAGAAGATACCGGACTCCTTATTAAAGAGGGTGTTCACATGGAAGCTATCGGGTCTGGACTTGTGATTTTGGTTGACGGACGTAAAATTGCAGATACCAACCTGACAAGAGTCGAACTCGGACAGCCCATTTCCATCAAAAACCTGATCGTACACGTGATGAGTATGAATGACACCTATGATTTAGAAACGGGTGATATGCAGATTCACGCTTCGCAATACGTATAATCCTTTTGTTTAAAGTTTAAGGTTTCAAGTTCAAAGTTGAGCAACCTTAAACGTGAAACCTTAAACATCGAAAATGAAACTAATCATTCACGGAGGATTCTTTAGCGAATCCTCAACCGATTTACAGACCAAAAAAGCCAAACAAGAGGCTTTGATTTCTATTGTGAAACAGTCGTATGAGTATCTGAAAACACATACGGCTCTGGAGACCGTAATTTTTGCGGTTTCGCTCTTAGAAGACGACCCGTTGTTTAATGCAGGAATCGGTTCTCAAATTCAGAGTGACGGAAAAATCAGAATGAGTGCTTCGGTGATGGATGGTGAAACTAAAAAAATGAGCGGAGTTATCAATATCGAAGAGGTGAAAAACCCTATTCTGGTGGCTCAAAAACTCCTTGATGTAGATGACAGAATTCTGGGAGGTGAAGGAGCGACACAATTTGCCCGAAAAAACGGTTTTTCTGCTTTTTCGACCGAAATTCCGCAACGAAGAGAAGAATATGCAGCCAAACTTAAATCAAACGGAACCGGAACTGTGGGCTGTGTAGCATTGGACAAAAACGGAAAAATAGCAGCCGCTACCTCAACCGGAGGAAAGGGTTTCGAAATGGTAGGCAGAATTTCTGATTCGGCTACCGTAGCAGGAAATTTTGCCAACGAAAACTGCGGAGTGAGCTGCACGGGAGTAGGGGAAGATATTGTAAGCGGAGCCGTAGCAGCCAAAATCGTTACCCGTGTTACAGACGGTTTCCCTATCAAAGAAGCGTTTGCCAAAACTTTTGAGGAACTCAAAACTTTTGACGGATTTGCAGGAGCGATAGGTATTGACAAAAACGGAACTATTTTCCGTCAGGATTCTCACCCGAAGATGGTTTTTGCCTGGTTTGACGGAGAAAAAACAGAGGTTTTTGATTAACTTCAGGGGTTTATTAAGATTGAATAATGTCAAAATTACGACAGATTTTAATAAAAATATAACAGCTCTCTTTAGGCATTTACCGATAAAATCCTTATCTTCGCACGAATCTAAAAAATAATACCCCTACATACTTATGTCAAACACAGCTATATTAGAATTAAACGGGCAAAAATATGAGTTCCCGACCATTGTCGGGACAGAAAATGAAGTTGCCATTGATATTGAAAAACTACGTGCTTTATCGGGAGCCATTACCATAGACTCCGGATATAAAAATACAGGTGCTTGCACAAGTGCCATTACTTACCTTGACGGAGAAGAAGGAATTTTGAGATACAGAGGCTATGCCATCGAAGATTTGGCCGATAAAGCCTGCTTCTTGGAAGTGTGCTTCCTCTTGGTTTTCGGAGAGCTTCCAAGCAAACAACAGTTAGAAAAATTTGAAAATGACATCCGTAAATATACGTTGGTTCATGAGGATATGAAAAACGTAATCGACGGATTTCCGAAAACGGCTCACCCGATGGGTATTTTAGCATCTCTTATGAGTGCTTTGACAGCATTTAACCCTAAGACGGTCAATGTTGAGAATGAGAGAGAAATGTATCATGCGGTTTGCAAAACCTTGGGTAAATTCTTAGTCATTGCTACCTGGACCTACAGAAAAAGAGAAGGCTATCCGTTGAATTATTATGACAATACGTTGGGTTATGTAGAGAACTTCCTGAACCTGATGTTCAAACTCCCTACAGGACCTTATAAAATCAATCCGAAAGTAGTAAATGCTTTGGATAAATTGTTTATCCTTCATGCAGACCACGAGCAAAACTGTTCGGCTTCGACTGTGAGAATGGTAGGTTCTTCGCATGCAGGTTTGTTTGCTTCTATTTCTGCGGGAATTTCTGCACTTTGGGGACCACTTCACGGAGGTGCCAACCAAGCCGTACTTGAAATGCTTGAAGCTATTCAGGCAGACGGAGGTGATGCAGACAAATATCTGGCTAAAGCCAAAGACAGAAACGACCCGTTCCGCCTTATGGGCTTCGGACACAGAGTGTATAAAAACTTTGACCCGAGAGCCACTATCATCAAAAAAGCAGCTGATGAAGTTTTGGAAGAATTGGGCATCGAAGACCCGATTCTGGACATTGCCAAAAAACTCGAAAAAGCAGCTTTGGAAGACGAATACTTCAAATCGAGAAACCTGTACCCGAATGTAGATTTCTATTCGGGAATCATCTATCGTGCTCTGGGAATTCCGACCGATATGTTTACCGTAATGTTCGCCATCGGAAGACTTCCGGGTTGGATTGCCCAATGGAAAGAAATGAGAGAAAACAAAGAACCTATCGGAAGACCAAGACAAATCTATACCGGTCATACACACAGAGCTTTTGTAGAAATCGAAAACAGATAATTTCTAAAATAAGCATGCCAAAAAAGCCTCAAAGTAATTTGAGGCTTTTTTGATGATTTATACTTCACGAATTTTAGCTTAATAACATTTTTTTACTTTAGAAATTATTCTTTACAAATTAGGAATACAACTCCTAATTTGTAAAGAATGTTTATAGTTTATCTATTTTATTCCAAGGCAAAACTTGTGTTTCGTATTGCTTTCTTGAGGTATTACCTCCGTAAATTAAATATTTAGCAACCGTATAATTGGATTGTATTTTTTCAAAATAGGTCAAGCCCTTAAAGAAATCGTCCTTAATGGTTTTTCCTGATTTTATTTCAATAATTTTAAGCTGTTGCCCCAAATCTTCTAATAAATCAATTTCATTTCCTACATTATCTCTCCAAAAATACGGATTACTATTATCCCCTTTGTTTCGGTTGTTTTTGAGGTATTCGGTAATGATGTAATTTTCAAACAAAGCTCCTTTGGCATAGTGAAAATTCAGTTCTTCTGCTTTGTTTATTCCCAACAAATGACAGACTAAACCCGTATCATAAAAGTACAATTTAGGCGATTTGACAATTCTTTTATTGAAATTAACATACCAAGGATTCAGACGAAAAACGATAAAACTCGTTTCCAAAACAGAAAGCCAATTCTGAACCGTTTTATAATCCACATCTATCTCATTGGCAATGGCAGAAGCATTAAACAGTTGCCCTGTTCTTCCTGCACAGACTTTTAAAAATGTAATAAAAAGGTTCAAATCTTTTATCTGCATCACGCTTCTTACATCACGTTCTATATAGGTTTGTATGTAAGACGGAAAATAATCAGAAGGAGAAATCTGTCTGTCATAAACGGCAGGATAGCTCCCATTCCACAATGATTGAAACAAATCCTGATTATATTTTTGGGCAATTTCACTTTGACTGAAAGGCAGTAAATGAAAAATATAAGTTCGTCCTGCCAAAGATTGGCTTATTTTTTCCAAAAGCAAAAAGTTTTGTGAACCTGTAAGAATATATTGCCCTGCCTGTTTTCTTTCATCAACAATTCCTTGTATGTACGAAAATAATTGAGGTACATTTTGA
>Ga0172382_10007785_pt1 | contig 15110 bp, 10 predicted proteins | sample Leawel138RmetaG_FD_122245 | JGI IMG/M metagenome (GOLD analysis project Ga0172382, IMG submission 122245) | Leachate microbial communities from a municipal landfill in Southern Ontario, Canada - Leachate well 138R metaG | ecosystem: Engineered > Solid waste > Landfill > Unclassified | place...
CATCACCAGCTCGGCCGGGAAAACGGACAACGTCTACATCGACTGGGTAGCAGGCACCCCCCGCTGGCTGACTCAGTTCGACCTGTTCGTCGATAGCGACGAGCCCGTGGAACTCAACGGCGTTTTGACCCTGAACGGCGAGGTCATCAGCGAAACCTGGCTTTACCAATTCCACCGCCAGAGCTTCGTTCAAATGATGGCGTGATGTTCTGGGCAATTAAAGTCATGAACAGTTTAATAAAGTCATGAACAAGCTATTAAAGTCATGAACAAATAGCGAGGGCTATCGCCAAAAACCGATTGAGACGCCCATAGGGATATGGTGCCGCTCATTTGCTTGCTCATTCACCACAAGCCAATAGCCCGCTCCTCGCGAAATAAGACTGTTAGCAGCCTACTTTTTTAGAACATGCCGTGGGTATAAGTCATCGGGTACCACCTGTGGCACTTGATTGCTCGCGATCCGCTTTAACTCGCCCTCGTGTGCTTCATATTCACCCAGATGCACTCGCATCAGGCTTTTCCAGAGTTTTCCGTGGTTGGGAACCGAGAAGTGGAGCAGCTCGTGAACGATTACGTAATCCCATAGCTCGGGTTTCAGGCCGGGCAGTTCGTCGCTGAAATTCAAATGGCCTGCGGTGGAACACGAGGCCCATTTATTGCGCATCGGCCGCACCCCCAGCCAGACGATCTTGATGTTCAGCTTGTCTGCCCAGTGTCGGACGCGCTGCTTGAACTCCGTCTTCATTGAATCTGTGTCCATCTGCGCAATCTGCGGTTTCAAATCCGGTCCGCCTTTTCCAGCAGCGTAAACAGCTCTTCCACCATCGACGTCACCCGGTCCAGGTCGTCCATTTCGGCAAAGAGGGCAAAGGTCACTTTTTTGCGGAGTTCGCGCAGGGCGTTTTCGCTGCGTTTCCAGTTCGGAAACTCGGTGAAGGCGTGGCGAATCTTCCGGCTGACCGTCTCGGCATTCTCAATCTTCGCGTCCAGCAGGCTGCGGTAGACAAAATAGGTCAGGCCATCGAACGACTTTTCGGCCTGTTCCTTCTTCCGCGTTTCATTGCCTTCCACTTCACGCAGCAATTCGGCCAGCGCCTCGGCCGTGCTGGTCTGGCGCGCCTCGAAACTTTCCTGCACCACCCGCGCGCGTTCCGCCATGGCAATAAGGTAAGGGTCGTCGCTGTTTTCCTCGGCCAGCTTTTCAATGCTTTTGATCAAGTTGATGACTTTGGTGCCATCCCCGCCCTGCTTGTTCTTGATCAGCTCGATGGTATTGCCGTCGATCGCGACAATCTCGCCCAGACCACCCACACCATAACTGCCAACCTGCTCCCGCACCAGATGGCTGGTCTTGGCCTGAAATTCGCGGTCGACCATCACGGTTCGGGTGTAGGCCTTGCGGACGACCTGATAGATCGCCGATAAGGTGCCATAGTCGGCAATAAATGGGCGCAGGAAGGCATCGGGCGAGATGATCTCGTAGAGCATCTCGTTTTCCTTGTATTCCTTGAAGAATTCCTTGCGTCGCTCGGGGTCGCGGAAGTGCTCGATCAGCGTGTCGACGTCCTTGTCGTTGAAGTTGCGCTCGATCAGCCCGAGGTACTCCGGCGCCCTGGATTCCATCTTGTTCTTGAACAGCACCTTCAGCAGCTTCAGGTCCTTGACGATGGCATTGATCTCCTCACTGTCGAAGGCCAGCGCCTTTTCGAGCTTGTCGAAGATGCCGACAAAATCCAGCACGAAGCCGTGCGGCTTCACCATTTCCTGCGCCTCATTCTCGTAGGGGCGATTCACCCGGGCGATGGCCTGCAGCAGGGTGTGGTCGCGCATCGGCTTGTCGAGATACATCGCGTAGAGCACCGGCGCATCAAAACCGGTGAGCAGCTTCTCGGTAACGATGAGAATCTTCGGCATCTGGTCGAGCTTGCCGAAGCTCTTGCGAATCTGCCGCTCCCGCTTCGGGTCGAGGTGGAATTCTTTCAGCAGCTTGGAATCGTTGTTACTGCCGGTGTAGACGACCTCGGAGTACTCGGGCGGCAGAAACTGGTCGAGGGCGTGTTTGTAATGCGCGCAGGCTTCGCGATCCACGCCGACCAGGAATGCCTTGTAGCCCAGCGGCTCGACGTTCTGGCGATAGTGCTCCGCGACAAATTGCGCCACTTGCTGAATGCGCTCCTTGCCCTTGAGGAAGTTCTTCAGGTGCACCGCTCGTTCGAGAATCTTGTTCAGTTCCTCGATATCAGCCACGCCTTCGGCTTCGGCCAGCGACAGAAATTCCTTGTCCAGCGTCTCATGCGGCACCAGCATTTCGTTGGGCGCGAGCTGGTAATACAGCGGCAGCGTGGTGCCGTCCTCGATGCTGTCGGCGATGGAATACTTGTGCAGGTAGCCCTGGTCATCCTCGCAGCCGAAAGTCTTGAAGGTGCCCTTGCCATACACCGTCTTGTCCACCGGCGTGCCGGTGAAGCCGATAAAGGTCGCGTTCGGCAGGCCGGCCATGAGGAAGTTGCCGAGGTCGCCGCCGGTGGTGCGGTGGGCTTCGTCGATCAGGACATAAATGTTCGCGCGCGTGTTCAAGTCCGCCGGCATGTCGCGGAACTTGTGGATCATCGTCACGATGATGCCCCGGTAGTCGTCGCGCAGCAGCTGGTTGAGCCGGGCGATGCTGCTGGCGTGCTCCAGATTGCTTAAGCCCAGCGCGGCGAGGTTCTTGAGCATCTGGTCTTCCAGCTCGTTGCGGTCGATCATCAGCAGCACGGTCGGCTTGTCCGCCCCGGGCGCGCGGAACAGCCGCTCCGCCGCCTTGATCATGGTGAAGGTCTTGCCGCTGCCCTGAGTGTGCCAGATGAGGCCACGCGTGCGTTTGGGATCGAGGGCGCGGCCGACGGTCGCCTCCACCGCGCCGGTCTGGTGCTGGCGCAGGATGTACTTGTTCAGCTCCTCGTCCTTCTCGGCAAAGACGATGTAGTCCTTCAGGAAAGCGAGCACCTGCCCAATGGCGCAGAAGCTCTTCACCTTGGCCTCCAGCTTGCCGACCTCCTCATTCTTCCAGTTGAAGATATTCCGCCGCACCGTGTTCCAGCTCACCCCATAGGAAAAGCCGATGGCGTCGGTGGCCGTGAAGAGCTGCTGCGACACGAACAGCTCGGGCGTCTCGCGGTGGTAACGGCGAATCTGATCCACCCCCAGGGCAATCGCCTCGTCCTTGTTGGCTTTCTTGCACTCGATCACCAGCACCGGGATGCCGTTGATCAGAAAGACCACATCCTCGCGCGTACCGTAGTGGCCGTTGTGAAAGGCCCACTCCTCGGTGACTTCATATACATTGCGTGCCGGATCGTCATAATCGATCAGGATCAGGTCGCGCTCGCGCTTTTCCTCGTGGTCGAAGAATTTGCCCCGGTTGCGCAGATGCTCGACGAATTCCCGGTTGCCGTAGATGTCGGTGTGCAGATGGCGGAAAGCCCCAAGCAAGGCGCCCTCGGCCTCTGCGTAGCGCGGGTTGAATTCCCGCAGCTTGGCGTCGAGCAGGTCGTCGAAGAAGAGCGAGCGGTTTTTGGCGCGGTCGGCGGGCGGCACGTCCGGATCAAACCCGCGCCGCTGCTCGGCTTCCTCGCGGGACACAAAGGCCCAGCCGATGGCCTCGGCGTAGCCGAGAATGCGGGCTTGGACGGTTTTGTGTTCGGAGGGGGTGGGCATCGTTTAGATTAACGGACAAGGTTGGTTGGCTGGGCTGAGAATTGAGGTAAACCTCTCTGCTCTCGTAACCCCTACGCGAAGTGTCAGTTTTCCCCTCGCGAGATCGTTTTCGGTTCCATTTGGCCTGACTATTTTGTCCCTAAATTGGGACGGTCCTTCGTAGATAATCACCTCCGTGAATTGCTTGCCTTTGGACTTGTGAAGAGTCATTACGTGAATCCCTTGAAAGGTCTGCGTAGCCGCCGTGAAATGCTCTCTCGTAAGCGCTGCTTCAACCGCTTGGCCCGCGCCAATATAGGTTCCAGTTGTTCGCCAAATTTCCGCCAGGCGCGAACGAAGCTGTGTCCCACGATTCAGGAACTTCAAAAATTTGGCATCACTTGCTATGTTCTGAAGGTCGGGAGAAGTGGCGTTCGAGAACAAACTTCGAACTCGTAGCCAATCCTTTGCTGGGTCACCAGTCATTGCGATTTGAAGGCGTTGCTCGGCGATAGCTTTGCACTCTTCCGCTAAGGCTTTTCTTTTTGTCCCCCGAAGGTTCCCTGTATCCACAAACTCCTCAAGACCACTAGCGAGAGTTAGCTGCTGCTGTGAGGGTTTTGCTCCACCCTTCCTACCTCTGATGTGGCGGCAAAGATTTGAGATCAGTCGTTGTGTGATATCGACGGCCACCCCTTCGTCATTCAATACTCCTGCAATAGTGACGGCAGCCAGTGCTGGCCCCTCTGCATCGAGCATCGCTTCATTATCAATTTCTGGAGTAACTTTTCCGTTCTTGAAAACTTGCTTTACAGCGAGATATTCCGAGACTTCCAGCATCAATTTCTTTGTCGGAACCAATATCGCTAACGACCAAGGACCTGGATTACTTTCCAAAATGGCTTTGCGACGTTGAAGGACGGTGATCTTCAAGTCAATGTGTTCACCCGGCGGTTGACGAAACGGATATTTGTTAATTACTACATGACTGTAGAACTTCGTCTTGTTTGTGCCGGTCAAGAGATCATTCCCGTATTGGCAAATATCTGTGCCGGGGCTTCTGTGATTCGTTGTGGTGAAATCGAATTCATCAGGAGAAAATGCGTGGATAAACTCAGGAATTCTAGTCGGGCTCGCTCCACGGAATTCGTAAATTCGCTGTTCAGGGTCTGCAAGTGCGATCAATCGACTATCTATCCCGAGTGCCTTTATTAGCTCCCATTCGTTTGAATCGGTGTCTTGGAATTCGTCGAGAATGATGATGGGATAGGTTCTGGATATGAGTTTCCGAAGATTTGTGCTCCTGCTCAAGAGCTCCGCTGCCAATCCCGCAAAGAGGTCAAAATCAAGCCGACCTTCCTCATAAAAAAGTCGCTTCTTTTCAATCAGCTTTTCTTTGTCGCTATCGATTTCTGACAGGGCTGCAGCGGAGTCGGCCGGCGGCAAAAGTTTGATTGGTGTAGTGGGTGTCAGAAGATAACCGTGGCTGCGAAGGATAGACCATGTGAACCCGTGATAGGTGCTAATCTCCAACCTCTTCCTATACTCGGTCCCAACAATACTTGCAGCGTGCTCTTCAACTCGGGCAATCGTTGCACGGGCAAAACTAAGGAAGAGAATCCGCTGCCCCGGTTCCAATACACCTTGAGAAAGTTCGTCCTCAGCTTTGAGTAGGGCGATGGTGGTCTTCCCGCTACCCGGTCCACCGAGGCAAACCACATGGCCTTTGCTGGCCAACAGCGCTTTGTTTTCGTCTGTCCACTCGATTTCCATTCCGTTGCATACCTTTAGGATTTCGGGCCGGGGTTTTGGTCAGCAGCCGGGTATACCTCAGCACCTGTCGGAGGAGCAGCACCCTCAATATCATTAGCCTCAGGCACCAGGACAGGTGGGCTGCAATGAACCCTAATCGCCTCGATCGTCGAGACTAGAAACGCGGGAAGCTCAGCCTCGTTGCACATCCCAACTAAGAAAGCGGCCTCGCTGGCCCCCTTATTGATTTTTAGGAACTTACCTAAGGCGGCTTTCAGAGCGGCGATCTCGATTCCAGCATATGGCGTTTCCGCGGCTAGATGGCTAGGCCATCTGCCGTCGTCGACGGCATCTTTGCCAAATCTTCGCAGAGCTGCCTCATCGGTATGATTCAGAAGTAACTTCTCGAAGCTCGCTTCGGGTGACTCGAAGGCTATGTCAACGGCTGCCGAAATTGCTGCCGATGCTGCGGGCTCTTGTTGATCTGAAATCGCATAAACCTTTTTCCCCAAACTTCTGAAATAGCCACCCAAGGGCGCAATTTGGGAGTCGGTTTCGGCATTGATGACTGCCAAGCCGAGACTTTCCAGCGTCTTGAACCGATCTGGATCGATTTCGTGTAGACGACGGGCGGCAGTCGAAACTGCATCGTATTCAGTACGCCCCTCGACGATGAGTATCCGGCGAGCGAGTAGGCACTCGCAGAAGCGGGTTCGCAGTTGCTCCCGATAGGCTTTGGACTTAACCGCTGGCGGGAGAGTCGCAGGCATTCCCTCGAGAATTCCACCTTCTCGTTTCAGAATAAGGAGACTCTCCGGTGCAAACTCATCCAGAACATAGGGGGAATGGGAGGTAAATATAGACTGGGCCGCCATATTGCGAACGCTATCAACAATTCGGCGTTGCGTGTGAGGTGGTATAGCGATCTCCGGTTCTTCCATCGCGAAGATGACGTTCTGTTTGAGATCGGCAATCATCGCTAGCAACGCTAATACAAGCGTGTTTATCGTCCCGGTTCCCTGATGACTGAAAGGTGCAGCATATTCTTTGCCGGCGGAGGTCTTTTCTCCTGTTCCCATGAATACGGTTAGCGTTTTCCTGAGGTGTTCACGCGTCAGATCGGAAACACGTATTCGTGGATTCTCGGCCCATTCAGAAGGGACAAACTTCCGAATGGAGTTCTGAACCTCCTCAAGAATGGCAGAGATACCCAGTTCTTCATTCTCTGCAACTGCGAGCTCTCGGAGTTCCCCTAGGACGCCCTCCCACATGTTGAGGCGCAATTCCTGAAGCCGGAGGATGATGTCTAGCAATGACCCTCGTTCCAGACTTAGGGCTCGAGATCCGGTTCTGAGTGTGCGCAGAAAGAGGAAGCCACAAAGCCGCTTATCTCGAGTCCGAAACGGGTCCTTTGCGCCGTTTTCGCCCTGTGGTGACATGAAGAATGTTTCACAAACGAAATTGTCTTCATCTGAATCGTATTTCCCCTCGAAACCTAGGCGAAGTGCGTGAATCACCTCGGGTTTGTCGGTCTCCTCCGGAGGAGGTTCTTGGAGCAATGTTTTGGTCTCCGTATTCCACCATTCGATGTGGTTCCCGAAGTGGAGTATTTGCTCGTCTGAAAGACCAATGACGACAACCTCAACTGAGATTGAGATCGGCGATTCGTCGGTTCCGATGTATTCACCAGCGTAGAAGTCGTGTTCGTCAATCGGGCTAGGCCGATTGAGTCGTTCGGGACCAAGGACAAGATCAACGGCTTCCAAAACGGTGGATTTTCCTGTGTTGTTGTCTCCGACAAACACAACATGGTCGGGAAGCAGGAGCTCGGCACTCTTGATGCCTCGGAAATTACTAATTTTTATTCGCGCGATTTTCATGGTGTTCCAAGGGGAAGATCGATGCCATCGACGCGCATCTTTGCAGTCATTAGTTCGTGAAGGATGGTACGGAAGAGGGCTTGGAGTTGTGTCTTCTTGTTCGTCGCGACGCCAATCTTCCGCGCTGTCGTCGAGATGGCCGTCGCAATCTCATCCTGCTCTTCTAAGGTGGGCGGAATCCCGACTTTGACGGCCCGAAGTTTGGTGGGGGACGTATGCTTTACCTTCGAACCGGTTGACGTCTTGGCGACTTCGACTCGGAGATGAGGAAGGTTGAAGAGATTGAATAAGAACTGCTTGCTCAGGCGGTTCTCATCCAGATCCACGATCAGGCCGAGCCGCTGGTTGTGGAGGTAGCGCCAGTCTTCAGGAACAAATGCTGAGCTGCCGAGCAACCCCGACTTCTGTTCGGTCATCGCGACAACGAGGTCGTTTTTCGCGAGGATGTAGTCCTTGGGAATTTCACCGGTGAAGTATTTTGTTTTTTCGCCCTGATCTCGGAATCCGCCTTCCTCGTGAAAGTGGCCTGGTGTCATCAGAATGTATTCACCCGATGGTTCGAAGAATTGTCCGTCGAAGGCGAAGCCGTGTTTGATTTGGAAGAACTCACCCAACTCAGCCACCACCCAACTTTCGGGCACGGGGCCGATTTCGGTTTGTTTTTGGGGTTCGTTGCGTAGGCCTTCGGTGAGGAGCTTGTGCATGAGGGCCTTTTTCAGCTCGGTGGTGGTCTGAATGATCCGCTCTTGCGCTTCGATCGCCCGCTGCACCGTCGAAAGGATGTGCGCGATCTTCTTCTGTTCGGGGAGTGGGGGGAGCGCCATGGGCAACTCCGCCAGCTTCGACTGCGAGAGGTTCGGGATCGTCGTGACGTTGCCGCGTCCGAAATAGAGTTTCGCGACGTCGAAGGCATACCAAAGCCAATACACCCCGAATTGCGGATGAGCCTTGTCGCCCTTCGCCCGGAGGCGATGGAGATGGTTCTGGTATAGACAGCCATCGACCTCGTTGTTCCAACATGCTGTTCGTCCAATCGAACCGCCCTCGCAGACAAGAAGATCGTTCGCCTGAAGTTCGAGGCGTGTCTGCTCGGCCTCGCTGAAATGCATTTCATCAAGATCCGTCAGTTCGAGGCGATTCCAGAAGACATTCTTTGTTCGCAGAAACGGGCGTTGGTGTTCGCCGTCTCGATTCTTTTTGGAGACCTGCTTTCCTTGCTGAATGTCGAACGCCGAATCAACGCGGCCAATTGACCACGCAGCCGGGAACTCACCAATTTCGGTTTGCTGGAATTCGGCGCTCACTCCGCACCGCCTTCATCGCTTCCACTTGCCTCATCATTCCTTGCGATCCGCATGACTTCGGCGTCGAAATCCGAGACAAACAAGCGATCCTGGGCGATTGCGGAGCTGTTGTAGTGGCCGGTGTCGTAGTTTTTACCATCGGCGGCAGTTATCCGGAATTTCCGGATAACTGAATCTTCTTGCAGCTCTCTGTCTTTGAATACTTTCCGCAGGTGGTAGTTGATCGTCCGGACGTCAACGTCATAAAAAACCGCCATCATTTTCTGGCTGAGCCAGACGTCTTCATCCGCGTAGATCGCCTCGACGCCGCCTTCGCCCTTGGCGGTGATGAAGGTGAGATATTCCGCTGCGGAGGAACGTGTGATGGGCGTCCCCTTGGGGAAGAGTTCGCTCACCGGGACCCTCCTTCCAACTGCTTTGCCGTCCGTGCGGTAAGCGTCTGCATCTGGCGAATGGCGATGGCGTTGAGGCGCTTGATTCGGTCGCTCTGCGGCAGTTCCATGTGGATGAACTCGGCATTCATGTTCTCCAAGTTGGCGAGGACGAGGAGTTGTTCCAGTGAAGCGTGGTCGCGCATGTTCCCATCCTTGTCGGGGTTGGTGTCGCGCCATTCGCGGGCGGTTTGGCCGAAGAGGGCGACATTAAGCAGGTCGGCTTCGTTGGCGTAGGTGATCGAGGCTTGCTTGGGGGTCACTTCCGCCGGGATGAGGTGCGCCTGAATGGCGTCGGTGTGGAGGCGGTAGTTGATCTTGGCGAGGGTGCGGTTGAGATTCCAGGCCAATGAGAGGCGGCGGTTCTCGTCTTCCTTGAGTCGCTGGAATTCCATGATGAGGTAGAGCTTGAATTCGACCGACACCCAGGAGGCGAATTCGAATGCCACATCGGTGTGGGCGTAGGTGCCGCCGTAGCGTCCGGACCGGGATTCGATGCCGATGGCGGCGGTTTTATCGATCCACTGCTTCGGCGTGAGGGTGAAGCTGTTCAACCCCGCCTGTTTTTTAATCCCGTCGAATTCGACGGGATTAAACGAGTCGTTGTGCAACTGCTCCCAGATGCCCAGGAGTTCCAGCGTGTTGCGGTTACGCAGCCAGTTGCGAATCAGGTCGTCGGGGTGGTCCGGACTCCTCGATTTGGCGATGTCGGTCAGGGAGATGTAATCCTCGTCGCCCCGCCGGATGACGGCGATTTCCGAACCCCTGACGGTGATTCTGGCGTCGGTGGGTTTTTTCTTCATGCACTGACCCCCAGTTGTTTGAGGATATTCCGCAGGGCCGCGTCGGTTTCCCTCGCCTCGGCCTCGATGGCCTCCAGCTCCTCGACGATCTCCGCAATGGGCCGGTAGGTTTCGGCATCCGAGGTGTGGATGTAGCGGCTGGGGGAGATGTTGTAGTCGTTCTTCTTCAGCTCGGCGTGGTCGACGATGCGGCTGAGTTTTTCGGCTTCGATCCAGCCGATGAGGGTGTCGGCGATGCGCTGGATGCCCTCAATGGGGATGAAGTTCTTGGGGTCGCCCTTTTCGAAGACCTGTGAGGCATTGACGAGCAAGACCTTGCCCTGGCGCGCCTGCGGCTTGGCCTTGTTCAGGAACAGTACGATGCCGGGGGCGGTGGTGTTGTAGAACAGGTTTTCGGGCAGGTAGAGCACGCTGTCGATGAGGTCGTGGTCGACGAACCACTGGCGGACGGTCTTTTCCTTGTTGGTGCCGGCATTGCCCGATCCGCGCGAGGCGGCGCCGGTGTCGAGGACGACGGCGGCGCGGCCGGTGGCGTTCATGCTGGCGTGGATGTGCTGCACCCAGCCCCAGTCGGCGGAGGATTTGCCGGGAAAGCCAGCTCCGGCGGGGAAGCGGTCGAGTTCGTCGTTGTCGTAGTCGGCCTCGGTAAACCAGTCCTGGTTCCACATGGGATTGGCGACGACGCGGTCGAAAGTACGCAGCTTGCCCTGCCGGTTGCGGAATTTGGGATTCTTGAAGGTGTCGCCGATCTCGATCTGGCCTTCCATGTCATGGATGATCATGTTCATGTTGGCCATGGCCCAGGTCTCGGGGGTGAATTCCTGGCCGAACAGTTTGAGCGGGGCGACTTGTTTTGATTGCCCCCTCACCCCAGCCCTCTCCCCCGGTGGGGGCGAGGGGGAGGAAGAGGCTTCCTCCATGGCAATCTCGCATTTCACGAGCAGGCCGCCGGAGCCGCAGGTAGGGTCGTAGATTTCCATGCCGGGCTCGGGCTGGAGCACGCGGGACATGATGGTGCCGACCTCGGGCGGGGTGTAGAACTCGCCGGCGCTCTGGCCGCCGCCTTCGGCGAACTTGCGGATCAGGTATTCGTAGCTCTTGCCGATGATGTCGGCCTCGACGTCGTCGAGACCGAGTCGCTTGGTGCTGATGGCCTCAATCAGATTGGAGAGGCGGTCGTCGTCGAGGTCGCGCTGGCCGTGGGTGGTAGCGTTGAAGTCGACGCGGTCGATGATGCCCTGCAACAGCGGGTTCTCCCGGGCGATGGCGCGCATGTGGGTGGTGACGCCTTCGCCGATCTTGTCGGAGAGCTTGCGAATCACGGACCAGACCGGCTGCTCGGGATCGTCTGGCACCAGCGGAAGGTAAAAGCGGACGAGTTTGTGGTCGGCCTTGGCTAGCTGGAAGGCCTTTTTGCGCGAGCCCACCTCGGCGGCGATGCGGTTCAGTTCGTCGTCGAAGACATCGCAAAGGCGCTTGGTGAAAATGAGCGGGAGGATGTAGTCCTTGTACTTCGGCGCGTCCTTGGCACCACGGATGGAACACGCGGCGTCCCAGATCCAGGATTCGAGGGATTTGTCTTTGCCGTTATTGTTTGCCACCAGCGTTTTTCCCTTTGTCTATCTGCAATTTTTTATTTTCGAAACATCTTGTCATTATCCAAGCTGGAAGGCTGCTCAGAACTGCATTCTTTATGCAGAACTATACCAAATAGGGCAACGTTAGGCTGCTCCGCGCGGAATGTAAACCATGTGTTCTCATCCAGCCTGGCGGCTCCTTGTTTTGCAGGGATACGCGGTTCTCATAACTTTCCGGTACGATGGTGAGATATTGACTGCTTGTACCCATTTTCCCATTGTGACCTGCCCCATCTTCAAGATATCCCCGATCCTCATCTTGTTGTGGCTATTGCTTTCGCCATTGGCGACGGCAGCAGAGTTGCCTCAAGGAAGCACCAAGCTGGTACACATCGGGGTTCTGGCCTTCAATGGGGAAGCCAGGACACAAGCGCGCTGGCAGGAGCTGGCGGATTATCTGGGCTCTGGTATACCGGGCTACCGCTTCGAAATCCAAACGCTGACCCACGAGGGGTTTCGCAACCGCATACGCAAGGGGCAGTTGGATTTCATTCTGACCAATCCTGCTCACTACGTCCGTCTGGAGGTCAACTTTGGTGCCACCCGTCTGGCTACCTTCCGAAGTCGCTATCGGGATCAGGCTCTGACGAGTTTCGGCTCTGTGATCTTCACCCGCAGTGACAGTGAAATACATAGCTTGCGGGATCTGCGTGGCCAACGCTTCGCAGCGGTCAACCCGGAGGCCTTCGGTGGCTTTTTGCTGGCACGCAAGCGCTTGCTGGATGTTGACATCAATGCCCTGCGCGACCTGCATCTGCTATGGCTGGGCTTCCCCCAGGATGAGATCGTACAAGCTGTGCTGGAGGGACGAGCTGATGCCGGCACGGTACGTACCGGTGTGCTGGAGGCGATGATCGCGGATGGACGGCTACAACCCGATCAGGTGCGGGTGCTGGGGGCACGCGAGGAAAAAGACTTCCCCCTGCGTCTGAGTACCCAACTGTATCCCGAGTGGCCTTTTGCGCGTCTGCCGCATACCGACCGGGAGCTGGCGCGTTTGGTGACGCTACGCCTGTTGCAGATACCCAAAGACTCGGCCATAGCGCGTGACACACAGGGGGCCGGCTGGACTATCCCGTTGAGCTACAGCAGGGTACACGACACCTTGCGCCAGCTGCAGATCGATCCCTATGAGCCTCATCCACCCAGCCTGTCTGAAATGTGGCGCAGCCACGCGACCGCTATAGTCACGCTGCTGGCCACAGTGGCCCTAATTATTATGACCAGTATCTACATCCTGCGGATTAACCGCCGGTTGAACGCCTCACAACAGGCGCTGACCCGTAACAAGGGGGAACTGGAGACGCTGGTGGAACACAGAACCCGGGCGCTGATCGCAGCCAATGAGGCGCTGCAGCAGGATATTGAATCGCGGATCCGCTACGAGGAGACCCTGCACGGCGGCTGCGAATGCATGCAGGGGATCCATACCCTGATCATTCGCAACGATCTGTCACGCGAACAGCGCCTGCAGTCCATTCTCGACCAGTTGCAGCAGTATTTCGGCGCCGATCAGATACTCTTGAGCCGGGTCGACAACCGCACCCAGGAGCTCGAGCACTGCACTGCGAGTCCGCCGTTGCCACATTCCGTACCTGCGCTGCAACCGCATTTGGCTCGCATAGCCATCGACAACCGGCGTCAGGTCGAGAAAGAACTGGCGGGACCAAATGATCCGTCACGCCACTACCTTGCCTGGCCGGTGGTGCGCCAGGGTGAAGTGGTCTGCCTGATCGAGTTTCTGGGCAAGCCCGATTGGGCGGAAGAGTCCCGCCTCAACGGCAATAACGAACTGGAGATGCGCATCCTTCAGTTGGTGGCCCACTGGCTGGCTCATGAGAACGATGCGCTGGCCCGCGAGGCGCAAAAGGCAGGGGCAGCACAGCATCTCACCGGCCTGACCCCGCGCGAGCGCGAAGTGTTGATTGAGGTGGCAAGGGGAGCGCCTAACAAACTGATTGCAAGGAGTCTCGCAATCAGCATCAAGACCGTGGAATTACACCGTTCCAACTTGATGCGGAAGCTCGGAATCAGCAGTGCCGCCGAACTCACCCGGCTCGCCGTGCAGGCTGGCCTGGTCGATATGGAAGGGGAAGTTTTAAAAGCAAAAACAAACAAATAGAAGAGAACCTAGGGTTTTCTCTAGGCTCCTGTCCGTAATTGATCGTATTGTCTGTGGGCTGCCCGTAAACCAAGATCAAACCTCCACACAACCCCTGAGGAGGGCAGACTAATGCATATCCGTAAAACAGCCATCTCAATTATGGCCGGCGCCGTTCTGGCGTTGGGCTCAACATCCCTGTTGGCAGCCGGTCAACAGGCCGACGCAGGCTTAGGCCACGACTATCGCAGTTTCCACACCGGCGGAACCATCGAATACGGCAAGATTGGCGATTCTTACACCGCCAACCTTGTCGTATATCTGGCCGGCAACCAGTTCATGGTGATGGAGGAACTGATCCAGGATTTTCAGAAAAAGAACCCTGACATCAAGACCATCTACGTGGAGACCATACCGCCGGGTCAGATCCTTAAAGGTCAGATCCTCAAGCAGGGCGAGATCAACGGCCAGAAGACCGCACAGAACCCTGACATATTCGCCAGCGTGAACTTGGGTCACCTCAAAAGCCTGGCCAAGAATGGGGTGATGAATGACTACATGATCTACACCCACAACAAGCTGGAGCTGATGGTAGCCAAGGGCAACCCCAAGGGCGTAAAAGGACCTGAAGACCTGGCGCGGGATGACTTGGTCAAGTCGCTCCCCAACCCGCTAACTGAAGGCATCTTCAAGTTTTACGGCGCGCAGATGCTGAAAGATCTGGGCATATACGATCAGGTAACTGGCGGGAAAATGTGCAAGAGTTGCTGGGCGGTGCCTGATAAGACCTGGTTTACGGCGCGCCATCATCGCGAAACTCCCTACCGCATCGAACACGGCGAAGCGGACGTCGGTATCGTATGGACATCCGAGGTGCTGCATGCTCAGGCCGAAGGTCGGCCAATCGAGGGCGTAGCCATTCCTGCACCCTACAACATGGAGGACAAAGTCGGCTATTCAGCTGGCGTTCTGTCGACAGGACGCAACCCCTATAATGCCATGCGTTATCTGGCCTACCTAGGCACCCCGGATGCCCAGGCCATCTACGCCAAGTACGGTTTCTCGAAAGCCAGTGACGCAGACCTCAGACTCAAGCCCCTGGACTAAGGGAAGCTGCGCGTCATGTTTTCGTGCCTTTCGGTCATCCATGACCGAGGCACGCCAAGTTCTGTTCGGAACTCAAATCAATCGCGTAGGCGAAAGAAATGGTGAAAGTTCGCTTCGAGTTTCCCTCGACGAACGCCTTCGAAAAAACCAAAAATTTGGGCACCTCGAAAAACCGTCACGGGCTTACGCCAGCTTCGCGTTACGCCGCAATCGGACAGCGCAGTAGGTTTTTCGAGGTACCCATGTGTTTTTCGAGATGCTTACTGTGTGATTTAAATGTGCTCAAGGTCAGCAAATGGTTTGTGCGGTTCAATGACCACATCGTGCCAGGCGTCATGATTTATGAGGTAAATATCCCGCAGCGAAGCAGGAATCAGAATCACAGCAGATATGGCCCAAATCACCAAATAGTAA
>Ga0172382_10007786_pt1 | contig 15108 bp, 12 predicted proteins | sample Leawel138RmetaG_FD_122245 | JGI IMG/M metagenome (GOLD analysis project Ga0172382, IMG submission 122245) | Leachate microbial communities from a municipal landfill in Southern Ontario, Canada - Leachate well 138R metaG | ecosystem: Engineered > Solid waste > Landfill > Unclassified | place...
CGGATAGTGTCTGCTAAGCTTAGATCATACTTGATATAGAGCTCTACTGCTTTTATGCGATCCTCATATGAATACATGGACTACCTCCTGACTCATTAGGTCCAGGTTTTTGTCCGCACCTCCCGTGGATCACTTTTATGTTGACAAACACAGTGGGGATTCTGCTGGGCATTGGGATCGCGATCCACAATATTCCTGAAGGCTTTGCCATCGGTGCCGGATTCAGCGCCGAGGTAAAGCTTGGGGCCAGCCTTGCCTTAATCATGGCTTTGCATAATCTGCCCGAGGGGCTGGCTTTGGCCACCATGCTCAAGTGTTCTGAAGTAACGCCTTGGGGGATTATCGGGGCTACGGCTCTGGCGGGTCTGCCCACAGGGCTTGGCGCTTTGGGAGGCCGGCTTCTAGGGGATATTTCCCCGGCTTCATTGGCCTGGGCTCTGGGGCTTGCGGCTGGGGCTATGCTCTACATCACCTTCAGCGAACTGCTGCCCGATGCCTATTCCTTGGGGGAACGCTCCATGGCGAGCAAGGGGATCATCGCCGGGATCTTTGTGGCCCTAATCCTGGCTGTGACCCTGTAGAGCGGCTTGCTTGCGGTTAAGCCGCTCTAGCCGGTAGTTCAGCCGGTGCAGTTCGGCCTCGCTTTGGCCGCGCCATAAGGGGCTTTTGCTTACCCGCCGGATGGCCTCATTCACTATTTCAATTGCTCTGGGGTAATCCCGGGTTTTGTGTTCGAAATATTTGGCCAGTTCTTCAAAGGGTTCTGTGCTGAAAAGGCCCGGGGTACCGATCAAGCTTTGCCAAAGCCCCGCGGCTTCTTCCCACTTATCCAGCCGTTTATAAAGGCGGGCCAGCTGCAGCATGGCCGCAAGGTGCGGGCCTGACCTGTCCCCGTCCCCTAGGATCCCCTCGTAAAGCTGCATCGCCCCGCATAGATCCCCTGAGGATGCCAAGTGTTTTGCAATGCCCAGGGAAAGGCGGGGATCTGCAATTTCCTTTGGTGCGCGATACAGGTCTAAGACTAGATCCATCAGGGTGACCATGGATAAAATGTCCCGGCGGTTGTGTTCTAACACAATCCGCAAGGGCCGGGCATCTTCAGACTGCAGATATTGGAAATACAGATCTGGGATCAGGTAACCGGGGACATCCTCGCCCCGGGTAAAACCCAGGACAGATGTTTCTAAGGAGGACAGGCTAATCCAAAGCCGAGTGTCCACATTTCCAAAAACGCTTATATGCTATGGTGTCGCGCCCATTTGCTAGGGATTGTTCCACCATGCAGTATTCATCGGACCATTGCCTATCTTTGGTAACACATCAGTTTTGGAGGTCCGCTCTAATTCGCCATGTTATTGATTCTGGGTCATCATAACATCTGTGCAGGCGCTTGATGGATACCTTGTGGTTCTTTGTGTTGGATGAGCATTGTATTTTCATCGGGGCGGAAAACCATGCGTTGACTTCTGGTCTTATCCGGATAAAATTTCAAAGGCACTTCATCGTTGCCCATCCCAGGTGAATATTACGTACTGGTGGATCCGACGATTCATGGTTTAGATCCACTTATTCACGGAATGATACCGCGTGTATCAAACCTTCTGTAGAATGAGGTTGAAGCGCCAGCTTCAAACTTCACAGAAGGGGGCCTTGGTATGGCCAATAAAATCAGAGTGAAGCACATTCTTGAGCTTCGAAGCGTGGGGATGAGTAGAAATTTAATAGCCTCTACCCGCCACATCTCCCGGAACTCGGTTAGTGATGTATTCCGAATCGCCAATGAGAAAGGGATCAGCTACAAAGACGTTCAAGATCTCAACCCACAGGAGGTTTATCGTCTGTTTTACCCGGACAAATACTGCATCGAAAGCATGTACAGCGACCCCGATTACGAATATGTCCATGCAGAACTAAAAAGGGTCGGCGTTACCCTAAAATTGCTGTGGAACGAATACAAAGACAGAAAATAAGACGCCCATGGGGTACACAAAATACTGCGGTGGTTATGGCAAGCATGTAATAGCCAATAAACTCACGAATCACATTCAGCGTAAGCCAGGCATCACAACGGAGGTAGACTGGTCGGGGCCCACAATGTCCTATGCGGACCGGAATACCGGGGAAATCATTACTGTCTACCTTTTCGTATCCACATTGCCTTACAGCCGCTATTCGTACGTTGAACCCTGCCTCAGGTGCCACATCAACATGTACAAATTTTTCGGAGGGGTAACAGTCAGAACAGTATGTGACAATCTAAAGACTGGAGTGGCCCTTCACCCAAAAGAAAGGGATATCGTTCTTAACGAAGCCTATGAAGCCCTAGGTTCCCATTACGGGACCGCAATCATGCCAATCGGGGTGAAAAAGCCGAAACAGAAGGCGGCGGTGGAAGGCACTGTCGGCAATATTGCCACCGCTATCATTGCGAGCTTGCGCAATGAAATATTTTACACCTTGAGTTCCCTACAGGCTGCAATCCTGGAAAAGTTGGATAAATACAACAGGGAACCCTTCCAAAAACGTGATTACAGTCGCTGGCAAGTTTTCCAGGAAGAAAAAACTTATCTTCAGCCTTTGCCCGATATTCCTTACGAAATCGCCACCTGGGTTTATGGACGTACTGTCAATCTAAACTGCCACGTTATTCTTAAGAAAAATTTCTATTCCTGCCCCTACCAGTACGCAAGGCAAAAGGCCGATTTAAAGGTTACAGATACAACTGTTGAGATCTATGTCAAAGGAGAACGGGTGTCTACGCACACTAGGTTTCCCGAATATGTTGAGAACCGTTACTCAACCCACCCGCAGGACATGCCGGATCAGTTTCAAAAACCCGAATGGGACGGTGAAAGGATTTTGGGCTGGGCACACGCTATTGGGTCCAACACCAATGAGGTGATCGGCAGGATCTTTGCCAGTGTAAAGATAAAAGAACAGGGATACAACCCATCCCTGCCCGTTTTACGGTTAAGCAAAACCTATTCGGAAGCCCGCCTGGAAACGGCCTGCGAATTAGCCTTAACACGGGCTAGAAGCCCCCGTTACCACCATCTTAAGGCCATTTTGGTTGCAAATCAAGACCAGGTTTATCTGGAAGATAAAAACGCTTCGAATAGGTCCTCATCAGGCACCGGTTACGTCCGTGGCGCAGAATACTACGGAGGTAGCAGCAATGATTAATGATGAGACAAGACGCAAATTACGGGAATTGAATCTTGATGAAGTAATAGCCATACTAGATTTACAGCAAAAAGATACGGATTGCGTTACTTGGTCATTTGATGAGCGTTTTCAGCACATTGTAGACTACTTGTATCAAGAAAAATACAACAGCAGAATCCAAAGACTTATCAAACTGTCAAAGTTTAGACTGCCCAAAGCAGAGATAAACGACATCTATTACAATGGACGCGGCATTGATCGCAATGCTATTCAAGAGCTATCGACGGCGCAGTTCATCCACAGCAATACGAATGTGATTTTTCAAGGCTTCACTGGCTCCGGAAAGACATTTTTGGCTTGCGCTATAGGCAGACAGGCATGTAAGCAACAAATTCGCACTCGTTATGTCCGCCTGCCGGATCTGCTGGTTGAGCACGATGAGGCAACACTTGTTCCCAAAGGCGGCCCCAAACTACTGAAGAAATATTCAAACTACGGACTTCTGATCATGGATGAGTGGCTTTTGGAAGATCTGTCGGAGGACGAACAGCATTTTCTATTCGAATTAATTGAGCGTCGCCATGATTGAACATCCACGATTTTTTGCACCCAATACCGCAAGGAGGACTGGCACGGCCGCTTGGGGGCGGGCATCCATGCGGATGCTATTATGGATAGGATTGTTCATAATGCTGTTTGGATTCAAACAGGAGGCATGAATATGCGAGGGTATTTCTCAAAACACAAGCCACAATAGTAAGTGGTATCATTCCGCAAACGGGTGGTATCATTGCGGTGAACTGGTGGTACGGGGCTTTACCCTGTACCGGATCTATTAGTGCGAAATAAGCACCCAGGCATAGTGTTCTACCGGGTTCTCCGTTAACTTGATGAAAACCGAGGAGCGTACGAAATTAACGTTCTTCCAGGTTCTGTGTTATCTAACAGCTGGTACTATTGCCCCCCTGTCGATTCCAATTTCCATTCTACAGTCATGCCTCTATTGGAAAGGCAGACAAAGCTAGCCACGCATCCTGGGTCCGTATCTGCACTGTACAACCCGGTTATACTGTTATTTTGCCAATCATTTTTATGAATCTCTCAGTGTGGGATGCCTTTTGGAAAACGGCTGCAGCCTGCCCTTGCACTGTGTTTGGCATCTAAGGAATCGATATTTTGGCAGTTTCATATCCGATATGAACAGCCGCCCCCAGGCCCGCATGACCCATTATTTCCGTTTTGTACGATTGAGTTCACCCCGGAATGACATTGGAAGGATTTGTAGTAGGGAATGTCGAAACCACTGTTTATGAAAGCAAATAGAACGAGGTTCATTATTAAGGAACGGCACAGTGAAAAAGCTTAAATGACATTTGTACAATGCCCGCTGTTTCCTGATTTGTGCCCTGCAGAGAAGATCATGCTCGAGGAAACAATGTTCTGCGGATATTAGCTGCGTGGTTTACAAAAATGTGATTAAAAGGTTGGTGGTAACTAATGAAACCCGACGGTGTCATTGTTCCGATCGTAACACCTGTAAACGAATCCGGGCAAATCGATCGCCCTGGTCTGGAAAGGCTGATTAATCACCTGATTCAAGGAGGGATAAGGAATATCTTCCCGGCTGGCACAACCGGTGAATTTGCGCGTCTGCAAAGTGCCGTCCGCCACGAATTATTTGACCTTACCGTTCAATACTGTAGAGGACGGGCTCGTGTCTATGCTGGCGTGTCCGATACATCACTAGATGAAGTGCTCAACCATCTTCACGTGGCTGAAGACTGCGCCGTTGATGCGTGCGTGATCAGTTTACCATATTACTACCCCACATCAATCGCGGAAGCACAGCGATGGTTTACAGCGATAACCAAAGCGAGCGTACTACCCGTTGTTCTATACAATATCCCAGGCAACATCGGGCAAATACTTCCTCCGCAGGTAGTTGCGGCTCTAAAAGGAAAGATTGTTGGTATTAAGGATAGTGGGGGTGATGCACACCTTATGCAGGCCTATTTCCGTTCTCTTGGTGGGGATCATCGAAACGCAAGCTTCTTGGTCGGCAGCGAGAAGGATGTAGGCAAAGCAATTATAATGGGCGCCGATGGCGTAGTGCCTTCAATGGCTAACGTTTTCCCCGGATTGTGGTCTCGGCTATGGATTTGTAGGCATAACCATACTATTTTGGCCCGCACGATGAAGCTGGTTAACAGGATAAACCAGTTGAACACGTATGACGGGCTGCCTTTATCCTCCATCCTTTGGAAAAAGAGGCTACTTAATTTGGAGGGTATCTGCTCCGCAAATGCCGTTTACCCCGCGGAAACCCTAGGGCCACAGCTTGATGAACAACTCCGTAAGGTCTCCCGGATGGTCCAAGAATTCATTAGTAGACTAGACAGGGGTGAATCCCATACTGATGCCAGATTTGTTAGATAAAACAACTAGTATCGTGTGATATAGTGTGCCGAAGGTGCTGTGCTTATCTTAGTCTATGGGCCCAGGGATCGGACGGGTTTCGAGTGTCTTTGATTGATCGTGTTTTGTTTTTAGGGCCTGGTTTCCTGCCCAGGGCCCGGTGGTAAAGTGCTCAATCCCTACAAGATGCCGGGAATAATAATTTTCCGGCCAGGAAGGAAAACAAATCGGAGTGTCGAAAACACTAATAACAAATATTGTGAACATCGTTCTTTATTGGTGAACACCCTTGACTGAATCGGCTCATTTTTCGGCTTCTACCCGCTGGCACGGGCAAGTACCCTAGGCAGGCTATGAATTGGGCACTAGTGCTCAGCAGGGGGAGGGATGTACTGGTTATGCATGCACAGACTAGTTTATATAATAACCGAACAGGACTCAACCGCCGAAAAAGTTCAGGCTGTTGCGGTCAACGGAAAGATGAAGCAGATTGGATTCTAATGAAAATGATGGGCCAAAAAGCATGTAGCTTGGCGTAATTGGCCGTGGGAATGTCAACCTAAGGAAGGCAATTGCTAGCGCCCTAAAGCTGACGGGCAAAATAGTAAGGCACAGTTGTGGCCTGTAGATGGAAAAAGTGACATCTAGGGGGTTGGGGAATACCAGCAAGGCAAGGTTACCGGAAAGATCGGGGACTGTTTGCCCGTCATTGGGCGGATACTAGGTATGTAAAGCCGATTGCTATAATTAACACAGATGCAACAATGAATTGGGGCATGCACGTGTAGCGTTGTTGTTGAATGAACAGTGTGTTGCATGATCACCATCACAATTGGACGGGATGGCAGGATTAATCATGATACCGGTAATGTATTGCTTTGAGAAGCGGAGGATTCTGTGGCCGAAAGGGGGGGGAGCCAGGGATATTACGGTAAAAATAGCAGAAGGCCCGGGTCCAAAACGGCAGGCCTCTGTCACTGGTACAACAGATGATTAGGTGACACTTACCGTTAGTGATGTTCTTCCAGATGATGCTGACAGCATTTCTATCGGTCCCTTACTAAATGGCCGGAGCACGTAACAATGCGAAGGTCATACAGGCGTTTTGGATTTTGCCGCAACAGTTGTGTGAACATGGTGCTTTAGTAACGATTACAAAATGGTATTTGTTACATCGAGATTCCGGTTACGAGCATCTTGGTCCAGGCCAAAGCCAGTGGGGAAATTGGACCTGCAAAAATGGGGAGAATGATTTGCAATTTTGGGGAAAAACCTTTTGCAAAAAACAACTCCGGTCAAAGGAACGTCGCGTTGCATTACACGATGAACGGTGACAGTGATTGTATGCTATCGTAGTCAGATGTATTTAGTGTGTATGTGACGCAATCACGGAAAACAAAAGGGTGATGGGTGTGAACCGTTTCGCTGCATTGTTTCTAATTCTCATGGTGTCTGTTGTGGTGGGACCAATTGTGGGGGAGGCGAATTCCTTGGAAGACCTTCAGTTATTGTATTATGCAGATAAAGGAACACTCGGTCCGGTTCAACTGGGTCTGGGGGCAAAGATTATTCCCGTAGAGATTTCCAAAGGACGAACGGATTTATTGTATAACGGCGTGTACTTTGAACAAGTCGGGGCAGATGCAAACAGGCGGCCAATTTACCGGAAGAAGGCAAGACAGCTTAACGTCAGTCTTGGTTTTGTGGATGTTATTTACAGGCAGGACGGTCTTTTTGATCTAATCAATTTGACCGCCATGGGAAACCAAAGCAAGGTCGAAATATTGAGCAATCTGGGGACGATTGAGCAACCGTTCTTTAGTAAGACGGCGGAAACAACGGTTTCCGGATCGGCTAATCGCATGTCATATGGTGATTTGAATAGCGATGGGGCTAACGATCTCATCATCAGCCAAAACGTGTCCGTGGCCGGCGATCCTGAAATGTCAAGCGCAAACTGGTGGTGGTGGCCGCCGTATGCTCCAGGTATCGGTCTAGGCAAAGGGTACGATCAGGGTACATGGTGTGGGGACAAACCGCTTGGGCAAATAGTATTTTACAAAAACGAAAAGAAGACCTGTAACCCGTCATTTGCAGAGGGAGTCCTACTCAAGACCGAAGATGGTGACGTCATCCAAAGCCCATATTATTACGCCACGCCCCTGATTTACGATTTAAATGGCGATGGCCGTGCGGATTTGCTCATCGGTTACGGTCTAGATCAGATCTACTTCTACGAAAATCTCTATACCGACAAAGACGGGATACCCGTATTTGCGGAAGGGAAAACCATGGTTCATGCTGATTATAACGGTGGAAAACTTCGATATGCCGGCATCCTTTTTTCCCTCCGGGCCGCGGATCTTGACGGGGATGGCCGGGACGAATTAGTGGCCGGTACTAACGACGGCTATGGCGTAGCTTTGACCATGAAAAAGGGAAAAATAGTCGACGAGTATGTCTTGGGGGGCGAGGGTTTTCCCGTAGCTGTGCTTAGCTTAGCCTGTCCAACATTCGGAGATCTAACTGGCAATGGACTTTATGACCTTGTCAGCGGCGATGCAGGTGGGTTTATTACGTTGTTCGAGAACCTCGGAACATCTAGCAGCGCAAAATTTGATTCTGGGAAACAACTAACCGCTGGGGGACATACTATTCAGATTAAAGCGGGGCCTTCGGGTTCAATTCAGGGCCCTGGAGAGGCTATGTGGGGATATGTGTCTCCCGTCCTATATGATTGGGACGGGGACGGTCTTTTGGACCTTTTGGTGTCAGACATTATGGGTAGGAATCTATTCTACCGGAATATCGGAGACACGGGGCACCCCGAATTTAATGAACCCGTGAGCTTGAAGATTGAAGATAAAGACTTGATTACACGCTGGCGTTGCAAACCAGCGGTACTGGGGCTTAATGATACTAACTACTACCTTACAGTGGATGAGTATGGGTACTTGGCTATTTATGAGCAAATAACAGAACAGGTGGTCCGAAATAAGCAATGGTTGTACTACGACCACAACGAAACCATGCCCATAAAATTGGATGGGGAAGCCGGTGCTGAAGGGCGAATTAAGTTGACGGTATTTGATTGGACTGGAAATGGGGTTTGGGATATTGTATTTGGATGCAACAGATGCATGCCTCTGGATTACTTTTGCGGTCCGGATGATCCAAAAGCAAGTCTGTACCTACTGGAGAATGTAGGTGACAATCAGAATCCTCGGTTCAAACCAGTTCAACAGATCACGTATCTCGGTTCACCGATCCAGAAAGGAATCCATGAGTGTTCGCCGGTAACAGTGGATCTTGATGGCGACGGCATAGAAGAGCTTGTCGTCGGTGATGAGCGGGGGCTGTTTATGGTCTATGACAAACAGTTTCTATCCACAAAAGAGCTGGCCAGGAATACAGCCCAGGTGCTGTTTGACAATAAAAACACGCTGAAAACCATATTGATTATAGGCAGCAATTGCTCACATGATCAGATCGTCACCGACCTTAACCTGTTCACTAAAGGCCTGTATGGTGCCACGATCAGGTGGGATTCTACCGATCCGAGTGTCGTCAGTCTATGTGGCACAGTAAACCGGCCAAGGCAAGGAGTCAAGAAGGTTAAGTTGACAGCATTCATCGAATATGAAGGGAAACGGACCTCCACTGAACTGGTGGTCACTGTACTGGGGTTAGATTCGTAGCTGTTAACACTTATAAGGGGGCGCATAGATATGCACATCAAAGACAGCGGCGGTGTTCTCGGAATCCTGGTTTCAATACTGTTGCTTTTTGTCATAATTAGTTCGCCCACATCGGCGGTTACTTTACACTTCGCCTCGCATCCAAGGGAAACGAGTGATGGCCGTGATGCTATGAAGCTTTTAACAGAGCGGTTTAACGAGATGCATCCAGACATTGAGGTCAAGTACCTGCTATTACGTGACATTGGGTGGGATGCACTGACAGTTTATCTAGCAACAGGAATGTTGGATGTTGTTCAGTATTGGCAGTTTCGTGATTGGATAGAGGAAGGCTATATACTCAATCTTAATCGTTTTATCGACGATAATTATTTTGCAGATTTCTACCAGGCGCAGTTGGATTTCTTCTCCAAGGATGGCGACTTATATGCTATCCCAATGTATCTTGCGATACCAGGCCAGGTATACAACAAACGTCTTTTTGATGAGAACGGTCTTATCTGTCCTGGCGACCAGTGGGATTGGGACCTTTTCTTTTCGACGACAAAAAAATTGACGACAGTTGGGGCTGACGGAAGTACGAGTAGATATGGCTATGCGATGGGTTCAGCGGCGGAAGCAGAATTTGATTTATGGCTGTGGTCCAATGGCGGCAGGACTGTGCCGAACGATGAAATGATGGGAACAAGACTAATGTGGGATGAAAAAGCAGTTGAGGCACTAGACTTCCTAGTGGATTTGTCTGAAAGCAACCTCATCCCCCGTAAACACGCAGGATTAGGGGAATTCTACAAATTGGAAGCAGCGATCACTGCAGTGCATACGGGCGTTTTAGGATGGGTTATGGATCAGACTCCTCATTTTGATTGGGATGTGATTAGTTGGCCTCGTGGGCCTAGTGGCGATAGTGCCGCGTGGGTTGGGCTGGATGGCTATGCAGTAATCAGAAACACTGAGTATCCTGAAGAGGCTATCGAGTTCATCCAGTATCTTGCTAGTCCCGAATGCCAGTTGTTCCTTATGGAAAACGCCGGCCTGCCGCCATCGAGAAGGACGCTGGCCGCTGACTATCTCGTGAGCTCAGCCCCGGCCCAAGCGGGGTTCAGCTTGGAATACTTTATTGGGGCGATGGAATATGCACGTCCCCAGACTACCTGGGCAACACCTCAGGTGGGCACGATAATGAATCAAGCCATCGCGGATGTGGTCTATCGGTTGAATAGGTCGGCTGGTCAGGCTGTTGAGGAGACTGTCAGAATTGTAAATACAATACTGGAGCGATACAATCAAGAGTAAACTTAGGTTTCAAGATTGGCCCGTTGTTTAATATGCCTAGAAACATGTGCGTCGCCACCCCCCGTGTTAGGACAGCCGTCACAGGATCAATAGCGGTAGGGGATCCCATAGTGATTTGGCAGTGACGGCTCTTTGCTGGGGGCAATAATGCTTTACCCACTAGGTTTCACAAAACGGCGATTCTCCGAATGCATCTGTATAGGGGGTTAAAAATCTGTGTTACTGTCGATTAATGAATCGCTGGTACCCAAGTACCGATTTGCTTCAAACATAGAAGAACAAATGGAACAATTGGCGTCGAATCCATTGTTGAAGCGATTTGCAGAGTCCCGGAAGAGGCTTGCGGAAGAACCCTACCGCCCTGTTTATCATTATGTGAATCCAGAGGGTAATCTCAATGATCCCAATGGTCTTTGTTTCTGGAAGGGATATTGGCATTTGTTTTACCAGGCCTATCCGCCTGAGGATCCGCGTCAACACTGGGGCCATGCAATAAGCAAGGATTTGATTCACTGGGGAGATCTTCCGTATGCGATTTATCCAGGGCCCGAATACCAATGCTTTTCAGGCGCCACATACGTGGAAAAGGATCGGGTTATTGCCATGTACCACGGGACTCGCCTTGGCAACATGGTGGCGATTTCGGACGATCCGCTGTTACTAAACTGGCAAAAGGTTAACCATACAGCCGTTATTCCGACCGTAAATGCTGATGGAACAGTGCCAAACTACGTTGTTTTCGATCCTTGTATTTGGAAGGAAAATGGGCTCTATTATTCATTGTCCGGCCAAAGGCAGCCATCGTCCTGTGGCAAATCGGTAAGAAGGGCTCACTATTTATTCCGTTCCGAAGACCTGATGAAATGGGAGTACCTGCACGAATTCGTGGAAAACGATTGTTTTACGCTGGATGGTGATGATGGGGCATGCCCCTATTTTTGGCCCATCGGCGATCGTCACATTTTACTATTTTTCAGCCATATGTCAGGCAGCCAGTACCTCCTTGGCGACTATGAAAAAGAGAAATGCAAGTTTCTTGCTACTGCCCATGGCCGTTTCAACTTTGGACCTGCGAGGCCTTCTGGTGTCCATGCTCCATCCGCTGCACCGGATGGAGCAGGTAATGTAGTTGTAATCTTCAACATGAATCCGGGAAAACCGACATCGGGATGGAATCAGGCAATGACTTTGCCGCGTCAGTTAACCCTTGTTGGTGATGATCAGCTGAGGATCGCACCAGTAGAGGATGTTGCCCGCCTGCAGTGCCAACACCGCCATGTGCCGGGCATGAATCTCCCAGCTGACAAGGAGGTCGTTTTTGATGAAATCGAGGGCAATGCTATGGAAATATTGGCCCAAATTGAACCCAAAGGTGCGGCATTGGTCGAATTGAACGTCCTGCGCTCGCCCGGAAAGGAGGAGTTTACAAGAATTGCTTTTTTTAAAAAACGCGGATATATAAATCCAATTGAAAAAAGGCATTACAGCCTTGTTACAATCGATTCATCCTATTCATCAACTCTTCCCGACGCGCAAATACGAGGCCCTGAAACCGCCCATGTTTTCTTGGATGACCAGGAAACACTGACGCTGCGGGTTTTTATTGACAAGTCAATCGTTGAAGTGTTCGTGAATGAGCGGCAGTGTTTAGCAGTTCGTGTCTACCCAGGACGCAGTGACAGCACCGGAGTTTCCATTCGTGCCCGGGGACAAAATGCCGCGCTCAAATCGTTGGATGCGTGGCAAATGAAAAGTATCTATTCATTTACCGGAAAAAATCCATACAGTTGTGGAAAGCACCAGTTGATCAATGGTGTGTCGGACTTAGTTTAGCGGCATAAGGTAGAAGGACCCAAGGGATCGTCCGGACCCTCTCCTTTCGAGTTCTATACTACCAAAAACAGGCTGGGGCATTCAGCGAGGCAGATCACAATGAATAGTTGTTACTCAGGAAGGAAAATGATTACGAAATGTCGAATAATGGATTCAACAGATGATGAACAGCGTTCATTAATGGTGAACACCCCGTTCGAGAAGGTTTTTCTTCTTGGAGAATGTCTTGGGCGCTTTTTATATACTTACACAGTCCTGACTGGATGTCATCGATGACGGAAGACGGAAAGGTCGCGGCGGATCAATCCTTATAGGCCTATTTGATACGGCAATATTGGAAAAGCCGAAGTCCCCAGCAGCTGATGGGACTATCGAGGGCTAAATATCGGCACGGTACGAAAGCACAAGAATCTGTTGATTTTGAAAAGGAGGTTGTCTAAATGCATTATTCCAGGCGTTTAATGTGGTGTCTGTTCATTATCATCGGTGTCGTGTTCAGCGCATGTTTTATGGTAGACCACCCCAGTAATGATGACGACGATGAACCAGTGTCCGTAATAGGGAACCCCGGTTTTGGCATGATTGAGGATGGGATAGTAACAGGTTGGCAATCTAGGGATATCTTGGTTGAAAGGGGCCAACGCGAAGAAGGTGTAGTACTTTTTAAATGGCACGACGATGCTTTCTTGCGTGATGTGGGCTCCGTGAGTATTGAACTGCCCAGTGGCTGTGAGGCCAAAGCCCCATGGCCACGTTGGTTTCAGAACATAACGCTCGAAGAGGGGCAATCCTTTGCTATTGAAATAGGCGTGAAAACCGAAAATATTGAATCGGGCTCTGGGGCGTATGCTTCTTTAGAGTATTACGATACGGACGGAACCCGCATCGCTTATAAGAATAGTCGAGAATTCCATACAGGTACAAACGATTGGACCACCATAACTATCGAACATACGGTACCGCAGAACACGGCTAGAATAGAATTGCAGCTTCTATTGAGTGGCACTGGCAAAGTATGGTTTGATTACGTTGAGTTGGCCATCTACTAGGGCCCCCAACTATTCTGGGAAGCGCCTGGAATACATTGGGGCTTCACATCGCAAGGAAACTGGCTTGATGATATAAACTGATAGATTGAACCCGAGGAGGGGATTCCAAAATGAAAAAGAGACTAATCTGCATGTGCATCTGTGTATGCGTATTGGCGATTGTCAGTTTTACCGTGTCTGTCTGTGGCAATTGGGAAATACTTCATAATGGGTGTTTCAATTTGGTCGACAAGGATGGGAATGTACTATATTGGCTTGCCGAAGATCCTTTGGCCGACCGGGGCCAAAGAGATCATGGCTTGGTGCAGCTTGTCTTTGACCGCGAAGTTACCTATGTAGGAAATGGATCGTTGCGGATTCATGTACCTTTTGGTGCTGAGAAACACTTCCCAAGATGGAAACAAAGACTAGATAATGTTGAAGATGTGCTTACTATATCTATCTCTGCCAAGGCAAAAACAAAGGATATCGTTGATGGTTCTGGTGCCTACATCAATTTTGAATACTTCGATGCGGAAGGGACGCGAATCGGGTTCAAGAATGGCAAGCCTTTCATCACCGGGACTACCGATGATTGGGTTACACTTGCCGTTGATGATGCTTTGCCTAGTGGCGTTCACAGCGTGTACATTAACCTTTTACTAAATGGCTATGGCACAGCATGGTTCGACGACGTAAAAATCCTGCAAGTGTTTTGATTATATAGCCGGCAACTAGGAGCCAGCCCTATTTATGTAACAAACTAGTCTGTGTTTCAATGTTTCTAGAAAGGGAATAAATAACACAATGATTCCACTTTTTTGCCAAGTGAATTTCACACCGTGCTGTGGCTCAAGGGCGGAGAAACTAGACCTGAAATTGGAAAACCCTCCGTAAAAACAGGGGGGCGTCACTTCAGGTAAACAGCTGTAGGAAGGGAAGTTATTGGAAAGACAATGGCTGAGTTGTTTTTCCGCGTAGTATGCTTCGATCAGTGCTATTCGCAGAATTGTCCGCCGGCACGGCTGGGCATCATGGAATTCCATAATCCGCCTATGCAACAACCCCGGTTGAATAGACGGCAAGGGTTAAGCTGTGGAGTCAGGCTAACAGGAAAGGCAAACACTGTACTGTTTTACTAGCCCAGTGTTTGCCTTTTTGCTGTGGACAAAGATAGATGGGGGTATGATACAATCGGATCTGACATTGCGTTGTTGGAAGGGTGTATGGGGGATGAATTCATTACTGCAAGTGGTGGCCATCGGGACGTTTGCCGGGATTTTCGGCACTGCCGGAGGCGGCGTCATCGTATCAATGATTCCCAGGCTGTCGGATCATCTGATGGGGCTGTTTTTAGGCCTGTCCGGGGGGATAATGCTGGCGGTCACATTTCTTGATCTGATTCCTGAGGCCTTTGCCACCGGATTCATTGGCAGTTCATTTTTGGGCATCGCTTCAGGGATGCTGTTGATTATGGCCCTGGATTATGTCCTGCCCCACATCCATCTCAGCCCGAAGGAAAGCGCCAATTGTCATTTCCGCCGGGTGGGGTGTATTTGATAATATAAAAGTGAACCACTTGGGGCAGAAATTATAACATAAAAGTGATCCACTTCAACCACAATCTGCTATCCTTGATCAGTACCCAAACCAATCAGGGAGCAGGTGAACTA
>Ga0172382_10007787_pt1 | contig 15107 bp, 14 predicted proteins | sample Leawel138RmetaG_FD_122245 | JGI IMG/M metagenome (GOLD analysis project Ga0172382, IMG submission 122245) | Leachate microbial communities from a municipal landfill in Southern Ontario, Canada - Leachate well 138R metaG | ecosystem: Engineered > Solid waste > Landfill > Unclassified | place...
CCTCTGGGGTGTTGACAAAATATTAATGTGGTCAAAGCAAGAAGAAAAGAAGTTTGAAGCTTGTCTTGATATTTGTACTGACCTTTGTATTGAGATTATTAGACACTCTATCGATTCAAGTGGAGCAGACGGATTCTACATGCCTGATCCAACAGCATCAGGAGACTTACTTGATCCAAAAGATTACCAGTATTTCCTTGAACCAAGATACAAGAGGATGACAAAGGAAACAAAAGATGTTATGTCTATGTTACATATCTGTGGTGACACAAGAGGATATATGGACAGAATTCCACACTCTGGTTTTGATGCATTCTCATTCGAGGCCCCTGGGACATCAGTTAAGGAAGCGGTTATGGGTCTCGGAGACAGAATTACACTCGTTGGAAGTTTAGAAACAATTCCAGTCGTTATGATGGGTTCCCCTGAATATGTTTACACGCAATCACTTAGAGATATTGCAGATGGAACGGATATTCTATCTCCGGCATGCGGTACACCACCAATGACTCCAAACAAAAATATAAGAGCCATGGTAGAAGCATGTGAGCCAAAGAAAGTAAAGAGAAAAGTCGTTGCGATGAGCAAAGAAGAAATCATAAAAAAATTCACACCGGCGAAGGCTGAACTTGCCGAAATGACAAGTGCGGTCATGATAGGCGATGCAGAGACAACTGAAAAGCTAGTAGTAGCAGCACTTAAAAAAGGATTAAAGCCAATAGATATTGTAGAAGAAGCATTATTACCTGGTGCTATTGGTGTAGCAGAGATGTACGACGGTGGATATGCATTCGTTCCTGAAATATTACTCGCTGCAAATGCAATGAAGAAAGGTATCAGCCACTGCCAGAGCGCAATGGGTGAGGTCAAACCCAAAGGTAAGATTATCATGCATGTCGCATTCGGTGACGTTCACGCCATTGGGAAAGACATCGTAAAGTCAATCTTGATTGCAAAGGGATACCAAGTAACTGATCTAGGGGCAAGTGTTCCATGGGATAAAGTAATTGAAACAGCAAAGAAGGAAAGACCTGATATCGTATCTGGAACAGCGTTAATGACAACAACAAGAACTGCATTCCCCAAAATAGCCGAACTTATGAAGAAGGAAGGTATAGAAGTACCATTCATAGTTGCCGGTGGAGCAGTCGACCCAGCATACGCAGAAACAATGGACTACGCCGTATACTGTAAAGGGCCAGGAGATGCTGAGCCTGTCTTTGAAGGTATAAGAAAAGGTAAGAAGTGGCAACAGATCAGAGAAGAAGAACACAAGAAATACAAGTAAATTATTTTATTTTTTCTTATTCTTTTTTTAATTAATTTTCATTTTATTTTATCTATTTGGAGTGTGTTCTCTCAAAAACTTTTTATATATAGATAAGTATAATTTATTCTAAGGTTGTTTAAAATGAAAAAAATTGCTATTATTGGGGGAACTGGCGGACAGGGCACGGGACTTGCTTTAAGATGGGCAAGAGCTGGACATGAAATCTTTATTGGGTCCAGAGAAGAAAGTAAAGCATGTACATCTGCCGACAATCTAAAAGAGATATGTATCGATACTGCATGTTCTTTATTAAAAATAGAAAGGTCTGATGTTCAAGCTATAAAAGAAAAAGTTCCTGAAGCAAAAATACTAGGATTCGATAATCTAGAAGCAACAAAAAAAGCAGATATAATTGTGATAAGTGTTCCTTATTCGCATCTTATTCCCACGATAGCTTCTATTAAGGAGGCTTTAGCTGAAGGAAAAACAGTTGTCTCCGTAGTTGTACCTCTTTCAACTGCAGTTGGTGGAAAAGCCACGACTGTTATTTCTCCTTGGGAAGGAAGTGCTGCCGAAGTTATTCAGAGCTTAGTACCAGAAAATGTTCAAGTAATTAGTGCATTTCAGAATGTAAGTGCAGACAGACTTTCTGATCTTTTAAACATAGTCGATTGTGATGTAATCGTATGTGGGGATTCAAAGGATGCAAGAAAAGGAATAATGGAACTTGTAAAAGACATACCTGGAGCAAGAGCTATTGATGGTGGACCACTGCGAAATGCAAGACTCGTTGAGCCAATAACGGCATTGCTCATAGGCATGAACATACGATATAAGGTCAAAGAAGGCATGGGGATAAGATTTACCCATCTGCCTGAATAAATATTAAATATTTATTTTTATTCTGAATATAATCCTTCTTTTTTATTATATACTTCGATTATGTTTCCATCTGGATCATAATAATAAAAGAATCTCTTGCCATTGATTTTTGGATGGGGATGAGTTAGAGTAACTGGTTCTGAAATTGTTTCTATGCAATTGTTTACAAATTTTTCATGTAACGCATCAACATCTTCAACTTCAAACGCTATATGATTAAACATTGAAGGGCTTTCCATAAGTCCACTTTTGAATTCTACTAGTTCTATATTGACTTTTGATTTTGGATCTGATAATACTGCAAATACAACATCAAAGCCTTCTATGCCAGTTACTTTTTCAAACTGTTCACCATTTATGGGGTGTTCAAAGACTGTTTCCAATCCTAATGTTTCTTTATAGAATCTTTTTGATAATTCAAGATTTGAAACAAGTAAAGCTATGTGATTTAGAGTTGCCATGAATAATTTAGGAAAAGAATAGTTTTAAAGGTTTTGAAATGAATTTGCTTAATAATTTTACTAATGATATAATCTTAATATTTATCAGATCTCATTTTCTTTATCAGTTTTATTTTTTTAGACATGCCACGTCCTCTTGTCTTCTCTGTTATCCTAGTCATCTCATTCTGCTTAATAGATAGATACTCTATTTCTTTTTTGAGTTTCATATAATGCTGGTATCTACGCAATTCAAGTTCGCCGTTCTCAATAGCATTCTTTACTGCACAGCTTGGCTCATTTATGTGAGTGCAATCAGAAAATTTACAGTTTTCAGAAAGAGCTTCGATATCAGGAAAAATATCACTTACGTCTCCATCGTCAGACCACAATTGGAGCTCTCGCATACCAGGGTTATCGATGATCATTCCACCTTTAGGAAGCATAATCATCTCACGATATGTTGTAATATGCCTCCCGTGAGAGTCAGATTTTCTAACTGATCCAACTTTTTGACGATTTGTGCCAAGCAGTTTATTGATAATAGTGGACTTTCCAACTCCAGATGATCCAAGAAGTGCTATCGTTTTTCCTTTGCCAAGATATTGATCAAGAGACTCTAAACCTTCATTAAGCTCAGCACTCAACGTGTGTATGGGGATTGTTGGATCTATACTCTTTACTTCTTCCAATCTTTTATCGAGATCCTGACAAATATCCGATTTGTTCAATATTATAACAGGTTTTGATCCACTTTTTGATACTAGAGTAAGGTACCTCTCAATTCTTTGAATGTTGAAATCGTTGTCAAGGCCTGATACGATTAAAACAAAATCAACATTTGCAAGTAATACCTGTTCTTCTGTAATCTTGCCTGCAATTTTTCTTGAGAATTTGCTCTTTCTTGAAAGTACAGCATGGATGGTGCCCTTACTATCCGTCTCCATCTTTATGGCTACCCAGTCCCCAACAACCGGAAAAGTAGTTTTATCTTCGGCAGAGAATCTAAATTTACCTGAAACCCTAGTTCCAATTTCTCCAGTTTCGGTAAGCGCCATGTAACTTTTTCGCTGCACCTCGGTAATACGGCCTGGTATTAGCCCCTCTTCTATAAATATAGTGAAATTATCTTCAAAAAATGAATCCCAACCAATTGTTTCAAGATCAAGTAATGACTGATTCATTGAATGCGCCTGTCTTATTTGATGTAGATATTTTTATATTTTATAAAACTAACATTAATTCAAGAATAAACTAAAGATTTTAATATAAATGTCAATTTAGTAATTTAATGAGTATTAGAAGGGCAGAAGAAAAAGACTTACCAAGCGTATTGGATCTTAACAACAGAGAATCTAAATGGGTTGGCAGAAAAGAAATTGATTTCTTTAAAAAGTATGTAGATATTCCTATTTTTAATGTATTCGAGACCGATGAAAGAATTGTCGGATTCTTGATGGCTATGGATCAAAATACAAATTATGATAGCATAAACTTCCTATGGTTTAAAGATAAATTCAACAAATTTTACTACATTGACAGGGTAATAGTAGATGAGTCAATGAGGGGAAAAGGTATCGCTTCTTTACTATATAGAGAACTAATAGATATAAAACTAGACATACCTTTAGTCGCAGAAGTATCAATTAATCCATCAAATGATGGCTCCGTGATATTTCATGAAAAGATTGGCTTTAAAGAGGTAGGGACGCTTACATCTGGCGATAAAAAGGTAAGAATGTATTACCTTGATTAAATAGATTTTTATAATAGAAAAACTGATAGAATATCCTGATAGATTATGAAGAATAAACCCATTGATAACACACGTATGAAAGGATATATCAAAATATGCCCAAACTGTGGCAGTACTGATGTTTCTGTTGAATCCTTCAATTATATGGTAAGGGATATCTGTAAAGAATGTGGTTATGGCAGTATCAAAGAAAGTCTATTTATTGATGATCTTTTATACTTCCCAGAAATCTCAGAATCGGATGTTGAGAAATTTAGAAAAGAGGCCATACAAAAGAAAAAGAAAGTAAAAAATAAAAATTAAATTTTACCCATATTTTTTATTATTCTCTCGCCAAACTCTGAACACTTAACTTCAGTTGCACCTTCCATCTGTCTTGCAAAATCATAGGTTACATATTTTTGTTTTATTGTTTCACCAAAGCTTTTCTCAACTAAAGTTCCAGCTTCCTTCCATCCAAGATAATTTAGCATCATGACACCAGAAAGTAGTAATGAACCTGGATTTACCTTGTCCATGCCTGCATATTTTGGAGCAGTTCCGTGGGTTGCCTCGAACACTGCATATCCATCACCTATATTTCCACCAGGAGCTATTCCAAGCCCACCAACTTGAGCTGCAAGTGCATCTGAGAAATAATCACCGTTAAGATTTGGCATGACAAGTACATCATATTCAGCTGGCCTTAAAATAATCTGTTGAAACATGTTGTCAGCTATGGCATCTTTTAGAACAATCCCCGAGTCTTTATATTCTGTATAAGGGATAATCTTTCCTTTGTAATCCTGATTGGCAAGATCATAAGCCCAGTTTTTGAAAGCTCCTTCTGTATACTTCATTATGTTCCCCTTGTGGACAACTGTTACGGATTTTCTATTGTTTTCAATGGCATAATCAAATGCTTTCTTAACGATTCTTTTTGTCCCAAACTCCGAAATAGGTTTTATTCCAATGCTAGAATTTTTCCTTATTTTAACTCCAAACTGTGTTTCTAGATAGGAAATAATTTTATTTGCCTCGTCTGATCCAGCCTGCCATTCAATGCCTGAGTAAACATCTTCTGTATTTTCTCTGAAAACAATCATGTCGACATATTCTGGATGTTTTACGGGAGAAGGGATACCGGCGTAATAATTTACTGGCCTGATACATGCATAGAGGTCAAGAACTTGCCTTAATGTAACATTAATACTTCGGATGCCTTCTCCAACTGGCGTTGTCAAAGGACCCTTGATACCAACTACACATTCTTTTATCTTCTGAACAGTTTCATCGGGGAGCCAACTTTTTGTTTTATTGAAAGCTTTTTCCCCAGCTAAAACTTCGATCCAGTGAATTCTTTTTTTGCTTCCATATGCCTTTTGAACAGCAGCGTCAATAATCTTCTGTGAGGCCTTCCATATGTCAGGCCCTATCCCATCCCCTTCGATGAAAGGAATTATTGGATAATCTGGAACATCGATCTTCCCTGATTTTATTGTGATTAAATCCCCGCTCATTTTATCTCCTCATTTTATTATATACATAATTTAAGGCTCCTCCGGCTTTCAAAAGTTCTAGATCTCTACCTAGAAGATTTTTATTAAGCTTGTAGCTCTCTTTCTTAATAGTATTTTTACATATTATGTTACTAAAATCACCTATCTCAATTACTAGCTCATCGCCAAAGTCAATTCTGTCATAATCCTTTTCATCAGAAAAGGTTAGCGGGACTATCCCAAAGTTAACTAGATTTGCATGATGAATTCTTGCAAAACTTTTTGCAATTACGGCCTTAACGCCCAAAAACATTGGGGCAATTGCTGCATGCTCTCTTGAAGAGCCTTGTCCATAATTTGACCCCCCAATAATGAATCCGCCGCCTTTAGCTTTAGCTCTTGAAGGAAAATCTTTGTCTATCCTCTCAAAAGTATACTCAGAGATCTTTGGTATATTAGATCTAAGGGGTAAAATCTTTGCCCCTGCAGGCATTATATCGTCAGTTGTGATATTGTCACCAGTTTTCAAGAGCACTGAACCCTTTAAAGGATCATTTAGACTTTCGTTTCTGGGTACCGGTTTTATATTTGGGCCCCTAATTATTTCAACATCTTTTCCACTTTCAGTTGGAAAAATAAACATATTATCATTTATTTCAAATTTTTTTGGCATCTCTACCTTTGGATATTTACCTAATTTTCTAGGATCGGTTATAACTCCATAGAGAGCTGCTGCAACTGCAACTTCGGGGCTTACTAAGTAAATATCTGCGTCCTTTGTGCCGCTTCTGCCTTTGAAATTTCTATTGAAAGTTCTAAGTGATGTTCCTTTAGAATTTGGTGCCTGCCCCATTCCGATACATGGTCCGCATGTACACTCCAAAATTCTTCCTCCGGCATCGACTATATGTTTCAGATGCCCATCCCTAGTTATCATTGAAAGGACTTGCTTAGACCCTGGAGAAACTACAAGGCTCACATTAGGATGAACTGTCTTTCCCTTAAGAACTTCAGAAACTAGCGCCAAATCTTTGTATGATGAATTAGTACAACTTCCAATTGCAACTTGAGATACTTTTGTCCCTTCAATCTCGCTTATTTTGACAACGTTATCTGGCATATGGGGTTTTGCTATCATTGGCTCTAATTTGTCTAAATCAATTGAAATAGACTCAGAATATCCTACAGTACTATCAGCTTCAATTCTTTGCCATTGATTTCCTCTGTCCTCTGATTCCATGAACTTTTTTGTGATTTTGTCACTTGGGAAAATCGAAGTTGTTGCTCCAAGTTCAGTTCCCATGTTTGTAATTGTTGCTCTTTCAGGAACAGATAGGTTCTCAATACCTTTTCCAGCAAATTCAAATATTTTGTTAACTCCACCCTTAACGGATAATCTCCTTAATAATTCTAATATTACATCTTTTGCAGAAGTCCATTCAGAAAGTTCCCCATCTAGACAAACTTCTATGATATTTGGCATTTTTAAATAGAATGGTTCGCCTGCCATTGCTAGTGCAACGTCAAGCCCCCCTGCACCCATAGAAATCATTCCAATGCCACCACCCGTTGGTGTGTGACTATCGGACCCAAGAAGGGTCTTCCCCGGAATACCAAATCTCTCAAGGTGTAGTTGGTGGCATATACCATTCCCAGGTCTTGAAAACACTAGCCCATATTTTTTTGCAACACTCTGTAGATACCTATGATCGTCTGCATTTTCAAATGAAGTCTGTAAAGTATTGTGATCCACATAGCTAACAGATAATTCTGTTTTTACTTTTGGTACTCCCATCGCTTCAAACTGTAAGTAAGCAAGGGTACCTGTTGCATCCTGTGTTAAAGTCTGGTCAATTCTAATGCCAATAAGACTTTGACTTTGCATCTCTCCCTCAACTAGGTGAGACAATATAATCTTTTCAGAAACATTATATCCCATATAACCACCAATTGTTCACTATAAGCTCTTTTCTTTGGTATATTAATTAAGTTTTTAAGTTTAGTGGATATATTAGGCAGATTATTCTAATAAATGAAACAAATGATTGAAAATACCTATTCTAGATCTATTGCTTCTATATCTTCTACTTTCTTATCATCATAGTTAACTATCATAAGTCTTTTTATTTTACCATAAAGCTCAAAATTTTTTCATTTAATTTATCAACAAGCTTCTTACATTCATTTGCATTTGTAGAATTCTCGGCACCCAAGGGAGGGGATAAAGTGGATAGCAAGGAAGAGTTCATCTTTAAGTTTCCCAGAATAAAATTTATCATGTATTTTAACAATATTGTTAACCCCTTCATCGGAAACTAAAAATACATGCCAGTAATCATTGAATGAATTTTTATTTAATACAGCACTTCATAGGCTGAAGTCGACCTCTTTTAGCCCTTTACCTTTTTTCTTTATTTCAAAGATAAATCCCTTTTTTCAGAGTAAATACGGGAAATACAAAAGTAAAATGAGGTTTTATATATTCATAGCAAAGAACATCATATTTATTTCAAATCTTGGATCCAATCATAATCCTCCTTTTTTAATTCTGGATATGCAATTACTATAAGTGGCATAATTACTATTCAATTTTAGATAATAAAAATATATCGATTACATATACAAAACTATTTATAGAAAGAAATCATATTATAATATGATTATTATGTCTGATGTTGCAAAAGTAATTGAGGTTGTTGGGAAATCTGAGATAAGCTGGGAAGATGCCGTAGCAAAAGCGGTATTCGTTGCTTCAAAAACAGTCCATAATATCAAAGGCGTTGAAGTTGAAAAGTTGACAGGCACAGTAGCAGACGGCAAGATAACTAAATACAAAGCCACTGTTAAATTAATATTTATTGTCGAATAAATTTTGTTGAATAAATTAAATATTTTTATTTTTATTCTCTAGATGAAAATACATATGCCCTTCCATCATTTGAAACAGCTATTTCTTCCCTAGTCTCCCTTAAAGCTGTTTTATCGTTTGCATGTTCAAGTGCCTTTGAATCCGATAACAGGGCAGATTCATAGATTACATGCCCCCCACTGAAACCATATTTAAAAGGATCTATTTTTCTCTTTTTAGATCTCTTTTGAAGGATAGTTTTTTCTGTATCTCGGATAACTGGAACAATATTCACAGATATGTGGGGAATTCTAAAATTGCTGTGGGCTATATCTCGTCTAACAAATCCACATACAGATAAACTATCTTCTTCTTTTATTACAAAAGGCAGATATTCTTTATTTTCAGACATATTCTAACCCTATTCTAAAAAATTAATTTCGCCATGTTTATCCTTATATTTTGCCACGGCCTTGGGGGCCCCTAGTAATAATCGCCTAGCAGTGTTGTAGACACTTGGCATCTTATCCGGAGTTATATTGGTCATTATATCTATGAGAACTTTGACTAGCTCTAAATGATACCTCTCTTCCATATCATCTATATTTCCAAATACCTTTATTGCGTTGACGGCAGCGTATTCATTTATTTTAGAGAGTTTTATGATAGCATCTTTTAAGAAAATTCTTCCTTCTTCAGTTTCTAAGGACTTCTTTCTATTGTGCGCAAATTGAACATATAGTGCTCTTTGATCGTTTGACTGCTCTATTCTAAATGAGTCAGAGTTTTCAATTCTTTTAATTATTTTTATAGTATCTTCACTGCTGTTTGATGCGATAATTCCAAGAAAGGATTCCCAGCTTACAAGGTTCTTTTTAGATCTCTCTTCAATCGATTTGAGGACATTCAGTTTATCTCTTGCAGAACTATTGAGATACAAAGAAAGAGCTGTTAATTTATCAGTTGCGGAATCTGATTGAAAAAGCTGTTCTTTTATAATTTTATGAATATTCTCAGTGTCTAAAGTAGCCAATAAAGATAAAGAAGTATTTTTTACTTGCCTTCTTTTTATTTCAAGACTTTTAGTTTCAATATAGGTCTTGCTTGAACAAGGAGTATTGTATTTTTTGTAAATTTCTAAAAGTTCTTTTTTATATTTTTTAGCAATTGATTCCATTATTTTCTTTTTAACATCATACATTTTTGTATAGTGGTGTGCAAATTTTTTATCGTCGACAGATTCAAATATTGTAAGAAACTGCCCCCCAACTTTTTCCATTAGTATCTCATCTGAAATTAGTTCGTAATAAATGTCGATTATTTTTTCAATCGGCTTAAGCTCTAGATTATTTAAAAGTCTCATTTTTTCGTTATCTAAAAGCTTGTAAAATGCGACATATTTAGCTATCAGATTTTTGTCTTTTCTTATTTGAGAAATAAGACCCTCTGAATTTACATCGTAGTTAATCTTGCCGTAGAATGAGTAATCTCTGTTCAATGAGATAAAGTGAGCTTCCGGTATATTTTCAAACACGGTTCTAGCCTCTAAACTATCAATCTTCTCAACGACCTCAATAATATCATTGCCATTTTGATCTACAACTGCAATCTTTAATGGAAAAGTCCAGCACATCCCTTCTTTTGGCGTAAGCTGTTTTAGTTCAAGAGTCAATCTCTTTAGCGTAGCATCGTAACTAGATTTAATGTCAACTTTAGGGAATCCTATTTGTTTTAACCACTGATTAGCCATTTTGGAAAAATTTATGTTTGAAACTTCTTCCATTGCATTGATCCAATCTCCTGTTGTTGCATTTCCATGGCTGAATCTCTTATGGTACAAACCCAAGGCTTTGACAAACTTTTCCTTTCCCATAAAAGTTTCAATCATTTTTACAAATTCAGGGGCTTTGACATAGGTAACTCCTGTAATGAGTTCGTTTGGATCGTTAAATCCATCTGGTAGTATAGGCATTACAGATGAACCCTGATCAGATGTAAACGTGCCGCTGCTTGGGGCTAAAAGCGTTAATACAGTTTTTAATCTCCCGTAATCTTTACCAAATAGAAATTCATGATACTGTTTTTCAATTATTACTGTAACTGCCTCGTTAAGCCAAATTTGGAATGGATCCTTTCCAGTCACCTCTGAACCATTTAGATTGTGGTAGTATTCATGCACTTTTACTGAAACCATATATTCAAAGCCATTGTCAGTCATGTCGTTAAAAGGCATAATCCTATTAGTACTAATTGTTGTGTTTCCGACATTCTCCATTCCACCAAAATCAGAGTTTTGCATTCCAATTTCACGATAAACTGTGCCAGTATATTTATAGCCAGGAATTATCTTCTTATCCTGACCTAGCAATTTTTTTCTTATTAGCTGAAGTTTTTCATTATTCCCTTTGATCTTCAATTTCTCTCTTTCATCGATAAGTAACTTCATTTCGTTTCGGATATCTAGGTTTTCATATTGATTGGGCCCAGTAAAAAGGTATATCCATATTACGCAGTCGTGTAGAACATCCAACGCCTTTTCTGCAATCTCTTTGTTTGAGTTTGGTGGAACGAGAAATTCAAGCATGAAAGTATGGCCATCTGGGTACTCAACTTTCCTTTTAAAAGTTGAATATGTTCCAACACATAAGAAGAAAAGGTATGGGGCCATTGGAGTTATTATATTGGCATATTTTATTTTATCTCTCCCACTACCAATAGAATGCCTTTCTTCTACAATGTCTCCATTTGTTATAAGATTGGTGTATCTTTCATCCGCAACAATTGTGGTCGTGTAAGTACATTTTGCCATCATATCGTCAAAACATGGAACAAGTCTTTGGAATCCCCATTGCTGACATTGGGTAATTTGCTGCGGTGGTGCCCCATGTGGTGTTTCATCATAATATAATCCCTCTAAGATATTTTTTGTTGGCCTACAAATAGTTTCAGTATTAATTATAAACTCTGTGTTAGGTGGCAATGATTTATTAAAAGTTATTATAATTTTATTTTCATCTGTTTTATACGTATATTTTGTTTCATAGTTTTCTACAGAAACAGATACGACTTCAAGATTTTTAGCATTCAATTCAAGTTTGGATATACGGGAGATCAAAGATTTTGCTCTTAGTTTTGATTTTACATTTGTGTAATTATCATATACATCGAAAATCAAATCCATATGAAGGACCTTGACAGGAAGGTCTTTGAAATCGTCCGGATAATATTTGAAAAGCTTTTTCATATAAACACCGTTTCATCTTGAGGGCATAATTTGATTTAAGTTAGGTCTTCTTTGAATTTTTCTTTTTAGGATTATTGCCAGATTTCTTCTTTTTTAATTTTTTCTCTTCGATTATAAGAGGTTTTAATCCATCTTTTTGTATGACAAAATTTACCCAATTTGTATAGTGGTCTGCCCCCTTAATTTTTCTGATTCTTATTTGTTTTAGAAGAATATCTGAGGCCAAAAAATTTGGGTCGTATCTTAAATCTATAATTCCATCGACTAAATAATCAAATACATCAGCAAATCCCTCAAATGCCTTAAGGCCATAATGAAGCGCTGAAACAAAAATTATATTTCTTTCTTTTGTTCCCTTTGCCCTCCAGTTTTTGACAGAGTCTACAACCTGAGATGGGTCAGACAAGGTCATGAATTCGGTCAAAGAATCAATCAATACTATGCCTTTACCATTCATGTCCAGCTCGTCCATTAAACTTACCAATTTATCGGTAAAGTTGGGCAAGTCATTCGGCTCCCTTACGACAGTAATACATTTTTGATCATAGTCTGCTTTCATTCTAAAAGAATAACAATCTAAAAATCTTAAAAGTCCTTTTTCACAAAAACTAGTGATATCCCAACCAAGACTATTAATATCAGAAAGAACTGAGGGCGGTGGATTATCAAGGGCGACATAGATTACGGGCTCCCCTTTCTTCAAGAAATTATAGCATAATTCTCCCAGTATTGCAGATTTTCCTGTTCCCCCTTCCCCTAGGAGAACTATAAATGAGTCTCTTGGAATCCCACCGATTATTAAATCATCTAAAAGCTCTATGTCTATTTTAATATTTTGACGTTCTTTGAAACCTTTCATAAATGTAGATAAGTTTTGAACTATAAAAGAGTAATTATTTTAATATTTTTATAATTCAAACATAAGCTTTAAGAAATTAAACTGATGATAAATATCAGTGAAGAGAGTAAGAATTTATATCTCGGGGTTAGTACAAGGGGTATTTTATCGTGCTAATGTTCAAATAGAGGCCCAACGGCTAAAAGTAACTGGTTATGTCAGAAACCTTCTAGATGGAAGAGTAGAAGCAGTTATTGAAGGCGAAGATATTTGCGTTAATAAGATGATTCAGTGGTGCGAAGTTGGCCCAAAATATGCAAGAGTTGACAAAGTTGAAGTAGTAAATGAACAATATAGAGGAGAGTTCAATGATTTTTTTATTAGATAATCATTGACATCTAGTATCTTTTCCTAAATGATATCCTTCAAACTCAATTAATACTTCAAATCCAGTATACCCTCTGCAATACATTTTATCTAGTGCAGAATGAAGCTTGAAAGATGCGTAGTCGCCCGTACAATGAAATCCAAAAAGAGTTATGCCATATTTTTTAAGATATTCTGCAGTACGAGAGATCTTATTATCATCAGCTGAAACAAGATGGGTTCCACCAAGGACTAGGAATACATCGTCACCGATAAGGTCCTTTGAATGCTCAATTGTATTCAATAGCCCTGAATGATTACATCCTAACACCACGACCCCCCCAATATGAGTCTTAATTACTAAAGCCTGGTCGTCAATTATCTCATCGTGATTGTATTTTGTACCTATTTTTTTTTGAAATATAGTAGATACTTTTTCAAAATCAAAGGTCCTTTCTATTTGACCCGTGGTAAATATCTTCTTAGACAACTCGATGCTCTCTTGGGTAAGAGATATGTCTTGTAAATCTTCATTCTTAAAGGGGGCACCAATGTACTTTGGGCCCATGTCTGTTTTTTTGAATTTTTCTTCAAAAATTGAAGGATGGGCAAATATTTTTGCATCGGAGTATTTCTTAATACCCATTAGCCCCCCAGTATGATCATAGTGCCCGTGACTTATGAAGATTTTAGATATGTCCTCTTTTTTTTCACCAAATGCCTTTAAATTATGATTTAAGACGTCAAAAGTTTTGCCCGTGTCAAAAAGAATTTTCTCTTTATTCTCAATTAAAAAACTAAGTCCGTGCTCTCCCCAAAAATTAGAGGAGAGCTTAACATTATTATCTACAACACATTTAATTTTGGCATGCATTACAATCCTTCCAAGAGATTAAATATACCTCCAAGATCTATTTCATATTCTTCTATTTTGCCTTCATCGCATAGTTTTGATATCTGTGGATCAATCGGTATTGTTCCTACAGTTGGAACTCCCATCTTATTATCTTTGTCATTTCCAAATACATTGATTTTTTTACCACAGTCAGGACAAGTTGCATAGGACATATTTTCTACAACACCCAAAATTCTTACATTTAGTTCTTGTGCCATAGATATAGCCTTTTTTACAATTGTTGCGGCAAGAGTCTGTGGAGATGTTACTACTAAAAATCCATCTAATTTGATACTCTGCATTAAAGTCAGCTGCACATCACTTGTACCAGGAGGAAGATCAAATAACAAATAATCAAGTTCGTCCCATATGATATCTGCAAGAAATTGCGATACTGCACCGCTAATCATAGGGCCTCTCCAGATAACGGCGTCTTCATTATTGGATAAGAGTAAACCCATAGACATTATTTTAATTCCCCTTTCACTTACTACTGGCATTATACCAGAGCTTCCCCCTATTGGCTTTTCATTTGTACCGAACATCATTGGTATGCTAGGTCCAGTTATATCAAGATCTAGAATACCTACACTTTTCCCTTGTTTGGCCAAATAAGATGCGATTAAAGAAGTTACAACGGACTTTCCAACTCCGCCCTTACCGCTGCCGATAGCTATCTTTTTATCAATCTTTGACATTCTTTCTTCAATGTTCACCTTTTGAACTTTCAGTTGTTCTTGAAGGTTAGATACCATTTATATCACCATAGAATACTTATTCAATACTATTTAAAACTTTTTAGATACACTAATATAGACAGCGCTGTAGAGGATAAACTTTAGCATGGCTTCCTTTTTGCCCATGTCAAACCTCCTGGCGTTTACACTCTCGCCGTATGCACGCTTATTCCTGTTCATTAGGTTTAACTCTTTCCTCCACATGCTTAAAAATCTAAGGACAGGTAAAATTCGTCCCTCTTCACTAACTGTTCATTGTATTTGGCCCAATCCATTTGCATAAATAATTAGGGTTTGTAAAGCGTTTAAGCTTTTCGCTTCATTTGAGAGGAATTATTCAACAAATCAGTTAA
>Ga0172382_10007788_pt1 | contig 15106 bp, 13 predicted proteins | sample Leawel138RmetaG_FD_122245 | JGI IMG/M metagenome (GOLD analysis project Ga0172382, IMG submission 122245) | Leachate microbial communities from a municipal landfill in Southern Ontario, Canada - Leachate well 138R metaG | ecosystem: Engineered > Solid waste > Landfill > Unclassified | place...
AGCGGATTGACGATGGTTCCGCAGTCGTCGATCGAGACGTACTTCAGCAGCGAGATGCGCCCGGTCTCGGTGTCGACGCGCACCGCGCACAGGTGGAACCCCGACGCATAGCTGCGGTCCACCGGGTCGTAGAACGACATCTGCTCGAGCGACGGCTCCATCCCGTCCGGGAGGTTTCCGCCCTGGTACGCCAGCTCGACGACCTCGAGGAAGGAGATCGCGCGGTCGGTGCCGCGGATGCGGAAGCCTTCGAGCTCGCGCTCGAGGTCGTCGGCCTCGCACTCCAGCACGTGCGCGGCGATGTCGCGGCACTTGCGCCCGAGCAGCGAGGCGGCGCGCTCGACCGCCAGGCCCGCGGTCACCATCGAGCGCGAGCCCCAGGTGCCGAAGCCGAACGGCACGCGCTCGGTGTCGCCCTCGACGACCTCGACGTCCTCGATCGGGCAGCCGATGCGATCGGCGGCGATCTGCGCGTACGAGGTCGCGTGCCCCTGTCCATGCGAATGCGTGCCGGCGAGGACGGTGACCTTCCCGCTGGGCAGGATGCGGATCGTCGCGGCATCCCAGCCGCCGACCTTGCGCCGTCCGTAGCCGATCATCGCCTTGCTCGGCGTTCCGACGCAGTCGATGAAGCTCGACGCGCCGATGCCGACGACCACCTTGCCTTCGCGCGAGCGCCGCTGCTCCTCGCGCAGCCGCGCGTAGTCGAACAGGTCGAGCGCCTTCTGCAGCAACCCGTGCGGATCGCCGGTGTCGTAGACGAGACCGAGCGGCATCGCGTACGGAAACTCCTCGGCACGGATGAAGTTGCGCTCGCGCATCGCGAGAATGTCGATGCCCATCTCGCGCGCGCCGTTCTCGAGCAGGGTCTCGACGACGTAGGCCGCCTCGGGCCGGCCGGCGCCCCGGTACGCCTGCACCGGCGGCGCATTGGTGTAGACGCCGCGCACCCGGCAGTACGCGGCCGGCGTGCGGTACAGGCCGACGATCGAGCGCGCATAGAACTGCGCGGGGATGCTCGCGCCCATTCGCGTCTGGAAGGCGCCGAGGCTCGCGATCGTGTCGACGTCGATCGCGAGGATCTCGCCGTCGGCCCCGAACGCCATCCGCGCGTGCGTATGGTGATCGCGCGCCTGCGCATCGGAGATCTGCGCTTCCGAACGCGTGCACGTCCACTTCACCGGTCGTCCGACGACGCGCGCGGCCCAGGCGACCGCCGGCTCCTCGGGATGGTTCGCGACCTTCATCCCGAAGCCGCCGCCGACGTCCGGGGAGATCACCCGGAAGCGATGCTCGGGGTGGCGCAGCACGTTCTCGCACAGGTCGCGGCGCAACAGGTGCGGCGCCTGGTGCGACGACCACAGCGTGTACTGGTCGGTGCCCGCGTCGTAGGTCGCGAGCACCGCGCGCGGCTCCATCGGGTTGGCCGTGATGCGGTTGTTCGTCAGCGTGAGCGAGGTGACGTGCGCGGCGCGCGCGAAGGCCTGCTCGACCGCCTGGCGGTCGCCGATCTCGCTGACGAACGCGATGTTATCGTCGAGCGACTCGTGGATGCGCGGCGCGTCCGCATCGAGCGCACGCGCCGTGTTCACCAGGGCCGGCAGCGGCTCGAACTCGGCCTCGATCGCCTCGGCCGCATCGAGCGCGAGCTCGGGCGTCTCGGCCACGACGATCGCGATCGGCTGCCCGACGTAGCAGACCTTGTCGACGGCGAGCACGGGCTGCGTCTTGTTCTCGCGATCGACGCCGTCGACGTTTCGCACCGGCGACCACACGACGAAGCCGCCGAGGCCGGCCGCCTGCCAGTCGCGTCCGGTCAGCACGGCGTGCACGCCGGGCATCGAGCGGGCGGCCTGCACGTCGAGCGAGACCAGCCGCGCGTGCGCATGCGGGCTGCGGAAGAAGACGGCCCAGGTCGCACCGTGCGGGACGATGTCGTCGACGTAGTTGCCCCGGCCGGTGAGGAAGCGGCGGTCCTCCAGCCGCGGCAGGCTCTGCCCTACATACATGCATTCTCTCCCGTGATGTTCGCCGGGCGCGAGGGCTCGAAACCGGTGGGAACGTGCAGCGCGGTCCGGATCGCGTCGGCGGTCCATTTCGTGCCGCCGGCCGAATCGGCCGATTCGCCCTGCGTGGATCGCAGCGCGTAGTCCTGCGTGTGCTCGGTGAGCGGACGTTCGGCAGACTCCCAGCGGAGCAGTGCGTTCCCGACGTCGTCGGCATCGGCGACGAAGCTCGCCAGCGAGAGCGCGTTCATCATCGCGCAGCCCGCGCCCTGGCCGAGCGCCGGCGTCATGCTGTGCGCGGCGTCCCCGATCACGGCGACCCGGCCCCGCGACCAGCGCTCGAGCTTGATCACCTCGAACTCGTCCCAGCGGCCCTGCCCGGCGACACGCTCCACGAGCGGTGCGAGATGCGGAAAGCTGCGCGACCAGCTGTCGCGATTCAACGGCAGCCTCTTGCCCTCGTCGTCGGCGGCGCCCATCGTGAAGCACAGGTACAGGGCGTCGTGGTCGCAGGGCACCTGCAGCAGCCGGCGCTTGCCGTCGGCGCGGTTGTAGATCACCGCATTGCCCTCGTCGCTGGCACGCTCGGCGTCGGTGCGCTCGAGGAGCAGGCGGATCGCGCCGTACCCGGTGCCCCGGCGCGAACGAAGCAACCCGAGCGAATCACGCACGGCCGAATGCACGCCGTCGGCGCCGATGACGAGATCGGCATCGAAGACCTCGCCGCGTGCGGTGTGCAGCCGACCCGCGGGGTCGGCACCGGTCACGTGCGAGTCGCAGCACAGCTGCACGCCGTGGCGCATCGCCGAAGCGAGCAGCGCCTCGTGCAGCGTCTGGCGCGTCATCGTGATCATCCGCGTCCCGACCTTCGGACCGAAGACGTATTCGCCGACGCGCTCGCCGTGCGGGCCCCGGACCCAGTAGTACGGCGCCTCGTGCATGCGCGCCATCGCCGCATCGAGCGCGTCGACCGCCTCGAGAACGCGCAGGCCGTTCTCCCAGATGAAGATCCCCGCGCCGAACGCGCGAGGCTGCGGCGCGCGCTCGTGCAAGCGCACCGACCAGCCGCGGCGCGCGAAGGCGATCGCCGCGGTGAGCCCGGCGAACCCGGCGCCGGCGATCTCGACCCGACGCGTCATCGCGCGCTCCCGGGTTCAGAGGAAACGGGCATCGCGGCTGCCTCCCATCGCGACCTGCGGCGACCATCCGGCGCGCGCATGACAGAACTCCACCGGAACGCCGTCGGGATCGCGAATGAACACGCTGCGCTTGGCCGGCGAGTCCACGCTGTGCTCGACCGGGACGCCGCGTTCACGGAAGGCGGCCTCGGCGCGGTCGACGTCGTCGGCGGCCGAAACCTGGAACGCGATGTGATGGATCGACTTGCGCGGCCGCGCCTCGTCGGCGGCGGCGCCGACGATCGCCATCGTGAACGGGTGCACGCCCGCACGCGAACCGTACGCGACGACCGAGCCGTCGTCCGAGCGGAACACCTCGAACAGCCCGACGACGTTCGCGTAGAAGCGCTGCATGTTCTCGAAGTTGCGCACGACCATCGCCGCGTGGCTGAAGCGAAGCGGGTGCACCGGCGCGTCGGCGACGCGGCGGATCTCCGGATCGGGGTCATAGCGTGCGTCGGTCGTGGCGCGCGAGACGTCCGGATCCCACTGGCCGCTCAGCGTCGTCCCCTTTTCGTAGAGCGTGCGCCAGTCGCGTTCGACGTCGGCGTAGAACTCGTGGACGTTGCCGTCGGGGTCGAAGAGGTAGACGCTGTGCGAGGCGCGGTGGCGCACGGTGCGCCAGATCCGGTAGCCGGCGGCGACGAGCCGCTCGTGCGCGCGCACGAGCTCGAACTCCGACTCCATCTCCCAGCCGAAGTGGTACAGCCCCGGCTCCGAGCCCTGGTTCGCGGCGAGGATGCGATGCCCCTGCTCGCCGAACACTGGCTTGGAGGTCACCTGCAGCATCCCGATGTCGTGATGCGTGTTCCCATTGGACAGGAAACCGGCGTTGATCTCGGGCTGCTCGAGGACCACCTCGAGCCCGCAGACACGGTGATAGAAGTCGAGCGAACGCCTCAGGTCGGAGACGAACATGTTCGCGTGACAGAGCCGACGCGGATGGATGTGCACCGGCCTCTCGAGGACCTCGATCGTGTTCATGCCACCCCTTGGGTAGTTGCGGAGTTCGGGAAGTCGCCGCGGCCGAGCCGAGGCAGCTCGACGACGTGTTCGTCGACGGCGACGTAGCGCGTGCCGAAGAGCCGTCCCACCGGGCGATAGCGCGCCAGGTCCAGGTGCAGGCTGCGCTCGTCGAGCAGGCCGGGGCGCACGTGGATGCAGACGACGTCGCCGAGGACGATCGACGCCCGCTCGCTCAGGACGATGGTCTGCCGGTGGCGGCACTCGAGATGCACTGGGGCCTCGGCGATGCGGGGAACGTCGACCCGCTCGGAGTCCAGCAGCCCGAGGCCGGCCGCGACGATCTCGCTCTCGCCCGGTGCGAAGTCCACCGAGCAGACGTTCATCCGGTCGAGCAGCGGCGCGTCGACGAGGTGGACGACGAAGGCCTTCGTGCGTTCGAGGTTCGCGACGGTGTCCTTCGGCTGCCCGTTCGAACGGGCGGCGGCGCCGAAGCCCACCACCGGGGGCTTGTCCGAGAGGATGTTGAAGAAGCTGTACGGCGCCGCGTTCACCGTGCCGTTCTCGTTGCGCGTCGTGACGAGCGCGATCGGACGCGGCACGACGAGCGCGGCAAGCAGCTTGTAGAGGCGGGCGGCGTCGAGCGCGCTCGGATCGAAGCGCATCGCTTCAGTCCGCCAGCGCCTCGACCGCGCGGCCGGCAAGCACGCGGATCAGGTTCTCGCGATACTCGGCCGTCGCGTGCAGGTCGGAGAGGAGGTCCACGGCGCCCAAAGGAAGTCCCTCGATCGCCGCGCGGTCGAAGCGCGCGCCGAGCGCCTCCTCGAACGCATGCAGGCGAAACACCGAGGGCGCCGCGCCCGCGACCGCGATCCGCACCTGGCGCTCGAAGCGGGCGGCGAACAGGCCGACGATCGCGAAGCGCGAAGCCAGGTTCGCGAACTTCAGGTATGCCGCGCGCCGCGGCCGCGGGAAGCGGATCGCGACGATGATCTCGCCCGGCTCGAGCGCGGTGGTGAACATGCCGAGGAAGAAGTCGTCGGCCGCGATCTCGCGACGGCTGGTCACGATCGTCGCACCGAGCGCGAGCACCGCCGCCGGGTAGTCGGCCGCCGGATCGCAGTTGGCGATCGAACCGCCCGCGGTGCCGCGATAGCGGACCTGCACGTCGCCGATGCCGCCGGCAAGCGACGCGAGCGCCGGGAGCGCTTCGGCGACCGCCGGCGAAGTCGCGACGTCGTGATGCGTGGTCATCGCGCCGATCTCGACGTGGTCGCGCTCGACGCGGATCCCCGACAGCCCAGGAACCGCGCGCAGGTCGACGAGCAGCTCGGGCGCCGACAGGCGCAGCTTCATCGCCGGCAACAGGCTCATCCCGCCGGCCAGCACGCGCGCATCGGCCGCCTGGCCGAGCATCGTCTCGACCTCGGCAAGGCTGTGCGGTCTCTCGTACCTGAAGGCGTACATGAGGTCTCCTCTGTCTGCTCGCTGCCTCCCGCACGGGAAGGGCGACCGGCTACGATCGTGGTTCGAGCCTTCGTTGTGGCGCCGAAGCCTCGGGGCTCGTCGCTGTTTTCTGCACTTTATAAAATGCATTGACTTAGGTCAACGACGAGCGCAGCGTTTCGTGCTTGTGTGGAACCGGGCGGAAGGAAAATGGAACTCGTACTCGAACGACCGATCACGGAGAGCATCACCAGCGGCATCTACCGCCAGCTCAAGCGCAATCTGATGATCGGGCGACTGAAGCCGGGCGACACGCTCACGCTGAAGGCGCTGAGCGAGAGCCTCGGCACGAGCCAGACGCCGGTGCGCGAAGCGCTGCTCAGGCTCGTCTCCGAACGGCTGCTCACCCTCGTGCACGGCCGCTCGATCACCGTGCCCGTGCTGACGCTGGAGACCTTCCTCGAGCTGCGCGCGATCCGCATCCATCTCGAGACCTTCGCCACGCGCAACGCGATGCCGCGGCTCACCGACGCCGACGTCGCCGCCATCGAAGCGACGCACGAGCGGTACATGGAATGCCGCCACGCCGGGGACTACGGTGGCGTGCTCGCGGCGAACATCGATTTCCACTTCCGCCTGTACGCCGCGGCGGGGATGCCGACGCTGCTCGCGATGATCGAGAACCTCTGGGCGCAGACCGGCCCGTATGCGGGCTTCATGTACCAGACGTCGGCGACCGAACACCCCGACGGCCATCCGCACGAGCACGTGATCGCCGCATTGAAGGCGCGCGACGTCCGCCGGACGGTCGCGATGATCCGCCTCGACGTGCAGCGCCACGGCAACCGGATGATCGAGTACCTCTCCACGGCGGGACACTTCGACCAGGGCGCGAAGGCCGACGCGGCCCCGCGCAGGCGCGTCGCCCGCCGTCCCACGCCCGCCGCTCGCGACGCCGGCATCGGGCACTAGCACGACAGCGGCACACGCGCGCGTGCATTCGTCATCGGCCCGGGTGAAGCGCAGGCCGCGGCGCGGGCGGTGCCGACGCCCGCGATGCGGCGCTACCCTCGGCCGAGATAGGCGACGGCCTCGATCTCCACGCGGATCTCGGGCCGCGCAAGCGCGCTGACCTCGACGAGCGTCGAGGTCGGGAAGTCGCCGCTGAAGAACTCGCGCCGGGCGCGCCAGACGTCCTTGTTGCGCGAGATGTCGACGAGATAGATGTTGAGCTTGACGACGTCGCTCATGCGTCCGCCGGCCGCTTCCACCAGGTGGCGGATCCGCTCGAAGATGTAGCGGCTCTGCTCGTACTCGTCGCGCCCGACAATCTCGCCGCCGGTGTTGCCAGCCGTCGTCGAGCGGGCGACCTGCCCCGACACGAACAGGAAGTCTCCTGCCCGGATGCAGTTCGACCAAAGGCCGTCCTCGACTTCGCCGACCTCGGGGCTGACGATGCGCTCCCATCCCATGATTCCGTTCCCTCCTTCGATCGGTCCTGGCGACCTCAGATGCGGATCGCCTTTCGGCGCTCCTCGACGATCGGATTGCGCAGCACGCCGATCCCCTCGATCTCGATCTCGACGACGTCGCCGTCCTTCATCCACACCTGCGGCTTTCGCGCATGCCCCACGCCCGCGGGCGTGCCCATCACCAGCACGTCGCCCGGCTCGAGCGTCATGCACTCGGTGAGCAGTGCGATCGTCTCGGCCACCGGGAAGAGCATGTCGCCGGTGTTCGCGTCCTGCATCACCTCGCCGTTCAGCCGCGTGGAGATGCGCAGGCCCTGCGCGCCCGGCGGAAGCTCATCGGCCGTGACGAAGAACGGCCCGAACGCGCCGGTCGCGTCGAAGTTCTTCCCGATCGTCCATTGCGCGGTCTTGCGCTGGTAGTCGCGCACGCTCGCGTCGTTGAAGCACGAGTAGCCGGCGACGTACTGCAGCGCGTCCTCGGCGCTCACGTGACGCGCGCGGCGGCCGATGACGGCGGCCAGCTCGGCTTCGTAGTCCAGCTGCTCGGAGCACGCCGGACGCACGATCGCGTCGCCGTGACCGACGAGCGAAGTGGCGCTGCGCAGGAAGAAGCTCGGATAGCTCGGGCGCGCGTGCCCCCCCTCGGCGGCGTGATCGGCGTAGTTCAGTCCGAGACAGACGATCTTTCCCGGGCGCGCGATCGGCGGAAGGAGCGTCGTCGAGTCGAGCGGACGGCGTGCCGCCGCCGGCGCGGAGGCGGCGAGCGCTTCCAGCGACCGAAGGTCGGTGCCGGCGGAGAGCAACGCCATCAGGTCGCCCGGCACGTCGGGTGCCGCGAGCGCCAGGTCGATCACCTCATCGCCCTGCAACAGGCCCAGGCGCGCCGAGCTCCCGGTGCGGAACGAAGCGAAACGCATCGGATCTCCTGTCCAAAAATCGATTAACTCAGTTCATCCTACCGTAAATCGATTTAGACTCGTCTCGTTTTCACGCCTTTGCTACAGTGGCCCGCGCATGGCACGCCGCTCCACGCCCGATCTGCTGACCATCGCCAGTGCGGTCTACGCGCGGCTTCGTGCCGACGTCCTCGCCGGCACGCTGGCCCCCGGCCAGAAGCTGCGCATCGAGGGGCTGTGCCGGCGCTACGCGGCGGGCAACAGCCCCGTGCGCGAAGCGCTGAACCGGCTGTCGTCCGAGGGCCTGATCGAGCGGCGCGAGCAGCGCGGCTTCTACGTGGTCGACACGAGCGCCGAGGATCTCGCCGAGCTCGTGCGCACGCGCTGCTGGCTCGAGTCGATCGCGTTGCGCGAGTCGATGGCGCGCGCCACCGAGCCATGGCACGAGCGGCTCGTGCTCGCGCTGCATCGCATGTCGCGCACGCCGCGCTCGACGAGCCCCGACGCCTACGAAGAGAACCCGGAATGGGAAGCCGTGCATCGCAGCTTCCACCGGACGCTGATCTCGCAATGCGCGTCGGCCCGGCTCGTGCGCTATTGCGAGGATCTCGCCGACCAGGCCTATCGCTACCGCCAGCTGTCGATGCAGCGTGCGTACCTCACGCGCGACGTGAAGGGAGAGCACGAGGCGCTCGTCCGCGCGGTGCTCGACGGCGACGCCGACGGCGCCGTCGAGCTGCTCGTGCGGCACTATCGGCGCACCGCCGAGCTCGTCGGCGACGCCGACGCCTTCGCGCAGGACGCCGCGCCCCTCGCGACACCGGCGCGCTGAGCGCCGTCGCACGGCACCCGAGCCCGCGGCACCCGGACCCGCGGCACCGCGGGAACGCCACATGCAGCAGCCCACGGATGGACGAACCGCTCGATTGCGCCGTCGTCGGCGCAGGGCCCGCCGGACTCACGGCCGCGCTCTACCTGTCGCGATTCCGCCGGCCGATCGCGGTCTTCGATGCCGGCCGCAGCCGCGCGCGCTGGATTCCCGCATCCCACAACTGCCCCGGCTTTCCGAGCGGGGTCGGCGGCGAGGAGTTCCTCGCAAGGCTCGCCGCGCAGGCACGGGCCTGCGGGGCGCGCATCGAATCGGGCGAAGTCTCGGCGATCGTACGCCTGCCGGCCGAGGCGCATGGCGGTTTCGTCGTCGACTGCGGCGGTGCGCGGTTGACCGCGCGCACCGTCGTGCTCGCCACCGGCTGCGAGGACGTCCTGCCGCGCATGGCGAGTCTGCACGACGCGGTGGCACGCGCGGCGTTGCGCTTCTGCCCGATCTGCGACGCCTACGAGGCGATCGATCGCGACATCGCGGTTCACGGACCGCTGGCCGACGCGGTTTCACATGCCGAGTTCCTGCGCACCTATTCGTCGCGCGTGACGGTCGTCCCCGCCGACCGTGCGCCCGACGAAACGCTGCGTGCCCGGATGCTGCGCGGCGGAATCGCGTTCACCGCGGCCTCCGACGTCGTACACTTCGACGGCGAACGCTGCGTCTTCTCGATCGACGGGCGCGAACGACCCTTCGGCGTCGTCTACGCGCTGCTCGGCAGCCGGCAGCGCTCGAAGCTGGCGCTCGCGCTCGGCGCGGCCTGCGACGACGAAGGCGCGCTGCGCGTCGACGACCATCAGCGCACGAGCGTTCCCGGCGTGTACGCGATCGGCGACGTCGTCAGCGCGCTGAACCAGATTGCGGTCGCGACCGACCACGCCGCGATCGCCGCCACGGCGGTTTACAACGCGCTGCCGCCCCGTCCCGTCGAGGCGACGCGGCTTCGCGTTCGGTGATCGCCGATGTCGCCACGCCGAGGAGAGCCGCCATGCAATCCCTGATGAGACGGTTCACGCATCTCGAAGACGCGCAGCGCGCCCGCGATCGGCTGATCGCCGGCGGCGTCGCGGAGTCCGACGTCGAATTGCGCAGCCTCGCCGACGAAGCGGGCGCCGAGAAAGGCAACTTCGCCGTCGGCGACGGCCGAACCGCGACGATGTCCGAAGACGCCTACGAGCGGAACTTCAAGGACGTGCGTTCGCCGGCGGCGAACCTGCTCGTCGTGCGCACCGACGACGCGCAGCTGCACGCGCGCATCGCCCGGATGCTCGACGAGATGGGCGGGTATCCGGCGGGCCGGCCCTGATGCGCATCCCGATCGGCGAGATCGCGCTCGAGGCCGATCTCATCGTTCCGGCCGATGCCGTCGGCGTCGTCCTGTTCGCGCACGGCAGCGGCAGCAGCCGCTTCAGCCCGCGCAATCGGCACGTCGCGCAACAACTCGTCGAGGCGGGCTTCGCCACCGCGCTCGCCGATCTGCTCACGCCGGACGAGGAGCGCATCGACGAGCGCACGCGGCAGCTTCGCTTCGACATCGGGATGCTCGCCGAACGACTGGTCGGCGCCGTCGACTGGCTGCGCACGAACGGCGGAACGGCCGGGAAACCGATCGGCCTGTTCGGCGCGAGCACCGGGGCAGGTGCGGCGCTGGTCGCCGCGGCGCGCCGCCCCGACGCCATCGGCGCGGTCGTCTCGCGGGGCGGCCGCCCCGACCTCGCCGGCGACGCGCTCTCGCGGGTTCGCGCACCGACGCTGCTCGTGGTCGGCGGAGACGACGTACCCGTGATCGAGCTGAACGAGCGGGCGCTCGCGCAGCTGGGCTGCGAGAAGCGGCTCGAGATCGTCCCCGGCGCGACGCACCTCTTCGAGGAGCCCGGCGCACTGGACGCGGTCGCGCGGCTCGCCCGCGACTGGTTCCTGCGGCACCTCACGCGAACGCCCGCGGGCGGCCGGGACTGAAGGCGCCCGTCGCCCTGCCCCACGCTGCCCGGACGCCGGCTGGGGTCCGAGCCGACGCGAGGACCACCGTCAGGCCCGGCGGTGCCGGATGCCGCTGACGGCGATGCGGAGATGCGCGAGGCGGTAGGCTTTGGGCTTCCCCAACAGAGCTACGCCATGAACGACCTCTCGAGCTTTCCGATCACGAAGAAGTGGCCCGCGCGCCACCCCGACCGCATTCAGCTCTATTCGCTGCCCACGCCGAACGGCGTCAAGGCCTCGATCCTGCTCGAGGAGACCGGACTGCCGTACGAGCCGCACCGGGTGAGCTTCGAGACGAACGACCAGATGTCGCCCGAATTCCTGTCGCTGAATCCGAACAACAAGATCCCGGCGATCATCGATCCCGACGGACCGGGCGGCAAGCCGCTGCCGCTGTTCGAATCAGGCGCGATCCTGATCTATCTGTCCGACAAGTGCGTGCAGCTCGGCAGGCCGGCCTTCATGCCCTCGGATCCGGCCGAGCGCTACCAGACGATCCAGTGGCTGATGTTCCAGGTCGGCGGAATCGGGCCGATGTTCGGCCAGGTGGGCTTCTTCCACAAGTTCGCGGGCAAGGACTACGAGGACAAGCGCCCGCGCGATCGCTACGTGAACGAGTCGAAGCGGCTGCTGGGCGTGCTCGAGCAGCGACTGAAGGGACGTGCCTGGATCATGGGCGACGAATACACGATCGCCGACATCGCGATCTTTCCGTGGGTGCGCAACCTGGTGGGCTTCTACGAAGCGCGCGATCTCGTCGGCTTCGACGACTTCCCCGAAGTCGCGCGCGTGCTCGCGGCGTTCGTCGAGCGGCCCGCGGTGAAGAAGGGGCTGACGATACCCGGATGAGGAAGGCCCTGCACTTCGACATCGCGGTCGAGCCGAGACAGGACGCCGCACGCTGACCTTTCCCGAGGACTTGCGCGCGCGAGCGCTTCGTCCCAGCATCCATGCGACGACGAGGGAGGAGGCGCACGTGGCGATCGACGGCAAGACCATCGGCATCGCGTTGTCGGGCGGCGGATATCGCGCGACGCTGTTCGGGCTCGGCTCGCTGCAGAGGCTGAACGACGCCGGACTGCTCGGCAGGCTCGACCGCATCACCAGTGTTTCCGGCGGCTCGATCCTCGCCGGCGTGCTCGCGCATCGCTGGAAGGCGCTCGACTTCGTCGACGGCCGCGCGACGAACTTCGACGCGCTGGTCGTCGATCCGGTGCGGGCGTTCTGCAGCCGGACGATCGACGTCGGCGCGGGGATCAAGGGCATCCTGACCCCGTTCCGCAGCGCGGGCGACTTCCTCGCCTCGCGCTACGACGACGACCTCTTCGCGGGCGCGATGCTCAAGGACATTCCCGATGCGTCGCTGCCCGGCAACCCGCGCTTCGTCTTCTACGCGACGAGCCTGCAGACCGGACGCAGCTTCCGCTTCCGGCAGGACTTCATCGCCGACTACCTGCTCGGCATCAATCGGGCGGCACAGCTGAAGCTGGCGGTCGCCGTCGCCGCGTCGAGCGCGTTTCCGCCGATCTTCTCGCCGATCGAGTTCGACACCGCGGCCTCCGACTGGCGGGAGGGGAGCCCCGCGCCCGAGCTCGCGCCGCTGCGCAAACACATCGTGCTCACCGACGGCGGCGTCTACGACAACATGGGGCTCGAGTCGCTGGTCGACCGCGTCGACATCGTGCTCGTCAGCGACGCCGGCGCACCGTTCGGCATCGACGAGACGCCGGGCGAGGACTATCTGCGGCAGCTCGGACGCGTGCGCGACATCCTGATCGACCAGACGCGCGCGCTGCGCAAGCGGTGGCTGATCTCCGAGTTCGACGCGGGCCGCAAGCGCGGCGCCTACTGGGGAATCGGCACGCGCATCGGCGACTACCGGGCGAGCGACGCATTGGCGGCCGACAGCACGACCACCGACGAGCTCGCCGAGGTGCCGACGCGACTCGCCGCGCTCGACGAGCGGCTGCAGGGCCGATTGATGAACTGGGGCTACGCGCTGTGCGACGCGGCGCTGCGCACCCGCGCGCAACTGGCGATCGCCCCCGCGCCGGGCCTGCCGGCGCCCGCGCACGCGTTCGCCTGAGCGAAGCGCCCCGTGCTCGATCGCCGACACCTCGCAACCTGGAGCCTCGGCCTCGACGACCGCGACTTCGTCGCCGCGCTCGCCGCGCTCGGCGTGCTGGCGGCGCTCGACCCCCGGCGCGCCCGCGCCGACCCGCTGCTCGCCGACGCCGCGGCCGCCGTCGACGCGGCCCGCACGGACGGACAGGCGAGCGCCGCGCTCGTCGAGCTGCTGCGCGTGCCGATGCGCGGCCGAGCCGGCGCTTCGATCGTGCTGGAATGGCGCACGCCGTCCGCGCCCGACGCGCCCGGCCGGCCGCCGGCCGGGCTGCGCGAATGGCCGGGCGCCGCGCACCTCGCCGCGGCATGGCAAACCGTCGCGTCGAGCGCACCACCGCTGCGGATCGACGTGCGGGACGAAGCGTCGCACACACGCGCACTGGAGTTCGCCGAACTGCTGTCGCACGACGGCGCGCAACTCGCCGGCATCCATGCCGCCGCCGACTGGGCGCACGAGCCGACCGGGTGGCGCTGGCCGATCACGATCGCCACGCGGCGCGGTGAAACGCTGGGGGCGCGGCTCGCGCAAGTGCTCCCCCGGGACGACAGCGTCGCGCGACTCGAACGCGATGCCGCTCCCGGTGCATCCGTCGAACTGCTCGCGCTCGTCGCGCCGTCGCCTCGCGCCCTGGCCGACGCGCTTTCGAACGGCGCCCTGCCTCGCTGCGCGCTGGCCGTCGTCGCCGATGCCTCGATCGATCCGTCGTACTCCGCCTCGCTGCTGCAGGCGCTCGCCGTGCGGCTGCGGGCGGGGGGCGTCGTCGTGGCACCGGGTCGATCGGTCGAGCGCATCGCCGACGATCTGTGCACGCTCGTCGGCTGCATGCTCCGCGGCGTGCCGCTCGACGTCGCGCTGAAGGAGGCGCTCGGAAGCGGCTACGTCGCGTGGCTCACGTCGCACCTTGTCGCAGCGAGCCGGCACCCGGGAGCGGCACGGGCGGGACCGAGGGTGGGAGCACGGCGCCCCCTGGAGAGCGCACCTCCACCTCCGCCCGCGCCGAGCGCCGCCCCGCCGCCGATGGGGGCGAACGTGCCGCCTCCGATGAGCACGGGCGCGACGGGCGACAGGACCGCACGACGCGAAGATCGGTCTCGTAGCGCGATCCCGGAGGCGACGGCGGCGACTGCGCGCCGAAGCGACGAGCGGCCCGCGCGTCATCTGCAGCAGCGCAGCATGCGCGGACCGGCCGACGCGCGGGAAGTGATCCGCGACGGATACGTGCGCGACGAACCGGTGCTGCTGTTCGTGCGCATCGGCGCGCCCGGCGACGCCACGTGGGACAGCCTGCCGACCCCGTTTCCCGAGCACGAGCTGCCACCCGATCGTGACGCGCACCGGCTACAGGTCGTCGTGCACGAGCCGACGCACATACCGGCGCCGCTGCTGGGTGAGCTCGTGCTGCCGCGCACCGGCCCGAGCAGCGAGGCCGAGTTCCGCTTCACGCCGCGCGCGAGCGGGCCCTTCGACGCACGCATCGGCGTGCTGCATCGCGGCCGCGTGCTGCAGACCGCCCGCCTGCGAACGCGGGTGCTCGAGAAGCGCGGCGAAGCGGCCGACGGCATCGCGCTGCTCGAGGAGACCCAGGTGCGTCACGACTGGTCCGACCTCGATCGTCGACGACGCTTCGATCTCGCGATGGTGCTGAACCACGCGGCAGACGGTACGCCGCGCCTGACCGCGGTCGCCGAGCGGCGCGCGTGGGCGACGAGTCTCGACGGCATCCGCGATCCGCTGCTGCAGCTGAACGCGACGCTGTCGGAAGCCGCGCACAGCGTCGCCGACCACGTCGACGGGCTCGACCGGGGCGAGAATCCCCGGCTGCTCGTGCGCCTCGCCCGCATCGGCGCCGATCTCTATTCCGCGCTGTGCCTCGACCAGTTCGTCGAGCTCACGCACGGCGACTTCGATCCGCGCGCCGACACACTCACCCACGTCCAGGTCGTCAGCGCGCGCGCCGACGCCGTCGTGCCGATCGAGTTCTTCTACGACCATCCACTGCCGGCCGCCGACGCCACGCGCGTCTGTCCCGGTCATCGCGAAGCGCTGCGCACCGGCCGCTGCCCGGCAGACTGCGCAGGGCGCGCCGATCCGCTCGCGCACGTCTGCCCGATGGGCTTCTGGGGACTGCGCAAGGTCGTCGAGCGGCACGTCTACAGCCCG
>Ga0172382_10007790_pt1 | contig 15102 bp, 9 predicted proteins | sample Leawel138RmetaG_FD_122245 | JGI IMG/M metagenome (GOLD analysis project Ga0172382, IMG submission 122245) | Leachate microbial communities from a municipal landfill in Southern Ontario, Canada - Leachate well 138R metaG | ecosystem: Engineered > Solid waste > Landfill > Unclassified | place...
ATACCGCATGCAGACGGCCCGTATGCTGCGCCACTCGCCTTGCGATGCGACGCAGCCCGTGCGGGCCGTGCCATACGGCGTACATGGCCGCCATGATCGCCAGCAGCACCTGCGCCGTGCAGATGTTGGAGGTCGCCTTCTCGCGGCGGATATGCTGTTCACGGGTCTGCAGCGCCAGACGCAGGGCGGGCGCCCCTTGCGCATCGCGCGACACGCCGACCAGACGGCCGGGCAGATTGCGCTTGTAGGCATCGCGGCACGCCATGAAGCCGGCATGCGGGCCGCCAAAACCCAGCGGCACGCCGAAGCGCTGCGCCGTTCCCACGGCAATGTCCGCGCCCCACTCGCCCGGCGGGGTCAGCACGGCCAGCGCCAGCAGGTCGGTGGCGACGGCCACCAGCGCGCCCTGCGCATGTGCGGCTTCGACCAGCGAACGGTAGTCCTGAACGGAACCGAGCGTCTGCGGATACTGCAGCAGCACGCCAAAGCATTCCGGCAGGCCTTGCGATTCATCGCCTATCAACAGCTCGATGCCCATGGGCTCGGCACGCGTGCGCAGCACTTCCAGCGTTTGCGGGTGGCAGTGCGCGGATACGAAGAACACATTGGACTTGGAACGCGAGCCGCGCCGCGCCAGTGTCATGGCTTCTGCAGCCGCCGTGCCTTCATCCAGCAGCGAAGCGTTGGCAATATCCAGGCCGGTGAGGTCAGCCACCATAGTCTGGAAATTGAGCAGCACTTCCAGGCGACCCTGAGAAATTTCAGGCTGATATGGCGTGTAGGCTGTGTACCAGGCCGGATTTTCGAGGTTGTTGCGCAGGATCACGTTGGGCACATGGGTGCCGTAGTAGCCCTGGCCGATGTAATTGCGATAGATCTCATTGCGCCCGGCAATGGCCTTCATGCGTGCCAACGCTGCGCTTTCCGAGAACGGGCCCGGAACGTCCAGCGGTGTTTCGTCGAGAATGCTCGCTGGAACGATGTCGTGAATCAGTTCGGACAACGAGGCCGCGCCGATGGCTTCCAGCATGCGCGCCTGATCTTCCGCCGTGGGGCCGATATGGCGGCCCTGGAATTCAGTATGGGGATCGAGTTCGGAATACATGGTTCAGAGCGACGCCTCGTAGCCGGCGGCGTCGAGAAGGTTGTCGAGGTCGGCGGGGTTGTCAGGCTTCAGTTTGAAGATCCAGGTATCGTGCGCGGCTTCGTTGTTCAGATCTGGCTGATCATTGAGCGCCTCGTTGAACTCCACCACTTCGCCGGCCACCGGCGCGTAAATATCGGAGGCCGCCTTCACGGATTCAACGACTCCAGCCATGTCACCTGCCTGCAGCGCGGCGCCCACGTTCACGTCGCCCACGAACACCAGATCGCCCAGCTGTTCCTGTGCATTGTCGGTAATGCCAACCAGGACGACGTCGCCTTCGAGACGCGCCCATTCATGGGAAGCCGCATACTTGCGATCAGTAGGAAGACTCATGTCACACCCCTTGAGAAAAGTTTGAATGTCTGTTGAAGAATGGAATGCCCGACTGCCGTTTCAATACGGAGCCCGGAAGCCGTGAATTCAGACCAGCACCTTGCCTTGACGCACGAAAGGCATGGATACGATGTCCGCGGCCACCCATTTGCCGCGGATCTCGACCTCGGCCGGTTCACCAGGCTGTGCACCGGCAGGCATGCGCGCCATGCCGATCGACACCCCCATGGTGGGAGACATCGTGCCGCTGGTGACCACGCCCTCGCCCTGCGCCGTGCGCACTTTCATGTTTTCACGCATGACCCCGCGCTCGCGCAGACGCAGACCCCTCATGGCCTGTCCGGGCTGCACGCCGTCCACGGCTTCGCGGCCGATGAAGCGCCGCTCCGCATCCTTGAGGGAAACGGTCCAGCCCAGCCCGGCGACCAGCGGATCGACGTCCTCGTTCATTTCGTGGCCATAAAGATTCATGCCGGCCTCCAGACGCAGTGTGTCGCGCGCGCCAAGCCCGCAGGGCCGCACCCCGGCGCCAAGCAGGTCGTTCCACAGCGCCTCCACGTCGCCGGCAGGCACCACCACCTCGAAACCGTCTTCGCCGGTATAGCCCGTGCGCGCCACCATTACGTCATTTTCCAGGAGCGCCGCCGAAAAAGGCTTCAGCCCTCCGGTTTCGGCACGCCACTGCGGACGCACCTGCCACAGGCGCTCGCGCGCTTCGGGCCCTTGCACGGCCAGCATGGCCAGATCGCGGCGCGCCGTGATGGTGACATCAGCGCCTTCCCGCTGCGCGACCGCCTGTATCCATTCCAGATCGGTTTCCGCAGTGCCGGCATTCACGACCAGGCGCCAGGATTCGGGGTTGAAGAAATAGACGATGAGGTCGTCGATGACGCCTCCGCGTTCGTTCAGCATGCAGGAGTAGATGGCCTTGCCAGGCACGGACAGCCGATCGACGTCATTGGCGAGCAGGCGCCTGAGAAAAACCTTGGAATCGGGGCCCTGCACGTCCACATTCAGCATGTGCGAAACATCGAACATGCCTGCGGCGCGGCGTACGGCGTGGTGTTCTTCGATCTGCGACCCATAAGCGACCGGCATGTTCCAGCCGCCGAAATCGACCATGCGGGCGCCTGCAGCCAGGTGGGCGTTGAACAGTGGGGTTTGTTTGAGGGTTGCAGCCATCGATGAGGACTCCGGATAAGGGCAAGTGTCAAAGAAACGGACGGCCTGGCCCATGCCGGACCAAGCCGCCCTTCTGTCCTTTTGCCTGAGAGTTGACCCGCACAGCATGACGAGTGTTCACCTTCGGCGCCCGCCGTGCCGGCATCCATGCCGACGGGCGAGTCTCTCCAGAGCGCCGCCTTGCCCTGATGATCAGGGCAATGCAGGAGTGGTACGGGGTACCTGAGCGATTATGGGCGTTTGCGCCTTCGGTGGCCGCCTGAGGGCGGCACTCTCCCACTCCGTGCAATGACAGCAAGGGCAGAGAATAACCGATAGTGCCGCCGCCGTACAGTTCACGCCGGCAGCGATTGCCCGCAGGCCACGGCGGACGCCCAGGCCCATTGGAAGTTGTATCCGCCCAGCCAGCCCGTGACGTCCACGGCCTCGCCCACGAAATACAGGCCCTCCACTTTGTGGGCCTGCATGCTGCGCTGATCCAGTTCGTCGGTATCCACGCCGCCGCGCATGACTTCCGCCTTGCGGTAGCCGGCCGTACCGGTCGGCATCAGGCGCCAGTGATGAATGCGCTCGGCCAGCGCCTGCAGACGGCGGTCAGCGACATCTGCCAGGCGCGCCTGAGCCAGGCCGTTCCCAGCCTGTGCCAGCCATTGTTCGGCCAAACGGCGCGGCCAGAGCGCCGCAAGCGCCGTCGCCACCTGCTGGCGGCTGCCCGATTTGGCGGCCGTCAACGCCGCGGCGATATCGGTGCCCGGCGCCAGATCAATCTCTATGGCTTCGCCCGGATTCCAGAAGGTGGAGATCTGCAGGATGGCCGGCCCAGACAGACCACGATGCGTGAAAAGCAGATCCTCCAGGAAGGCAGTGGTCGACTCGCCAGCCTTGCCGCCCCGCCGGGCTGGCCTGCCGCCGGGGCCGGCACGCTTCCCCGAGCCGGATCCCTTGACCGCCCCTTGCTCCCCTGCCGTGACTTGCGCCGCCCCACTACCGGGCACATTGCTGACGCCGACCTCCAGCGCCACACCACTCAGTTCAGCAAAGGGCGCCCATTGGCCACTATCGAAAATCAGTGGCACCAGCGCGGGCCGGGGCTCAACGATCCGCAAGCCGAACTGCCGCGCGATGCGCAAGGCGAAGTCGGTGGCGCCCAACTGCGGAATGGCCATGCCGCCCGTGGCCAGCACCAGGCGGCGCGCTTCGATTCCGCCGCTCGAAGTCAGCAGCTGGAAGCAGCCTCCAGCCTGTTCGACCGCCTGTACGCTGCATGGCATGCGCCATGACACGCTGGCATCATCGCATTCGGCGCGCAGCATGTCGATGATGCGTTCCGACGATTCGTCGCAGAACAATTGGCCGCGATGCTTTTCATGCCAGCGTATGCCATGGCGTTCGACCAGATCCAGGAAATCGCGGGGGCCATAGCCCGCCAGCGCAGAACGGCAGAAATGGGGGTTGCGCGATATGAACTGCGCAGGCGTGGTGCCGATATTGGTGAAATTGCAGCGCCCTCCACCGGATATGCGGATCTTCTCGGCCAGCTTGTCGGCATGGTCAATCAGCACCACTCGCAGCCCGCGCCGGCCCGCCACGGCCGCCGTCATCATGCCGGCGGCGCCGGCGCCTATGACGGCCACATCGAAGCTGGATTGCCCCCGCCGACGGCCATCCTTTGCCTTGCCGCCCGCTTCGCGTTGCGCTGCCGGCCCGCAATCGCTCACGGAGGGGGCCCGGCCAGGCTTCATGCTTCGGCCCGCGCTCACGCGATGGCGTCTTCTTTGATGCAGTCCACGTAATAACGTTGGCTGCCGTCCGGCCCCGTGTCGGTTCCGAGCCCATGGACATAGGTTTCAAAACCCGGGAAGTTTGCATTGAATTCGCGTGCGAACTGCAGGTAATGCACGATGCGCTGATTGAAGCGCTCGCCCGGGATGAGCAGGGGAATGCCGGGCGGATACGGCGTAAGCAGCACACCGGTGACGCGACCTTCGAGCTCATCGATGGAAACGCGCTCGGAATCGCGGTGCGCCATCCGGGCATAGGCGTCCGACGGTTTCATGGCCGGCACCATGTCGCTCAGGTAGACCTCGGTAGTCAGGCGGGCCAGGTCGTACTTCTTGTAGGCCTGGTGGATTTCCTGGCAGAGGTCGCGCAGACCCATGCGCTCGTAAACCGGAAACTGCTTGCAGAAGTCCGGCAGAATGCGCCACATGGGCTGGTTGCGATCGTAGTCGTCCTTGAACTGCTGCAGGGCGGTCAGCAGCGTGTTCCAGCGGCCCTTGGTGATGCCGATGGTGAACAGGATGAAGAAAGAATAGAGGCCCGTCTTCTCGATGACCACGCCATGTTCGGCCAGGAACCGGGATACGAGAGCAGCGGGAATGCCGGTATCCGCGAAGGTGCCCGAAATGTCCAGCCCCGGCGTGACAACGGTGGCCTTGATCGGGTCCAGCATGTTGAACCCTTCGGCCAGATCACCGAAACCATGCCACTCATCGCCGGATTCCAGCAGCCAGTCTTCACGATGCCCGATGCCGTCGGAAGGCAGGCGGTTCGGGCCCCAGACCTTGAACCACCAGTCGTTGCGCCCGTATTCGGACTCCACCTTGCGCATGGCGCGACGGAAATCCATGGCTTCGGAAATGCTTTCCTCGACCAGCGCAGTGCCGCCAGGCGGCTCCATCATGGCAGCCGCCACATCGCAAGACGCGATGATCGCGTACTGCGGCGACGTGGAGGTATGCATCAGATAGGCTTCGTTGAAGACATTGCGGTCGAGCTTGCGCGCCTCGGAATCCTGCACCGTGATCTGCGAGGCCTGCGACAGGCCCGCCAGCAGCTTGTGGGTGGAATGCGTGGCGAAGATCATGGCTTCCTGGCTGCGCGGACGTCCCTCGCCGATGGCGTGCATGTCCTTGTAGAACTCATGGAAGGCGGCATGCGGCAGCCAGGCTTCATCGAAATGCAGGGTGTCGATGGCAGCGCCCAGCTTGGCCTTGATTGTCTCTACGTTGTATATCACACCATCATAGGTGCTCTGCGTGAGCGTCAGGATACGGGGGCGTTTGCTCTTCGCGCGGCTGGCGAAAGGGTTGGCCTCGATCTTGCGCTGGATGTTCTCGGGCTCGAACTCTTCGAGCGGAATGGGCCCGATAATGCCCAGATGGTTGCGCGTCGGCCGCAGGAAAACCGGAATCGCGCCGGTCATGGTAATGGCATGCAGAATGGACTTGTGACAGTTGCGGTCCACCACCACCACGTCGTCGTTGGCCACATTGGCATGCCAAACGATCTTGTTGGAAGTGGACGTGCCGTTGGTCACGAAGAAGCAGTGATCCGCATGGAAAATGCGCGCGGCGTTCACTTCGGATTCGGCCACCGGCCCGGTGTGATCGAGCAATTGCCCCAGTTCGTCCACCGCATTGCAGACGTCTGCCCGCAGCATGTTCTCGCCGAAGAACTGGTGGAACATCTGGCCCACCGGACTCTTCAGAAAGGCGACACCGCCAGAGTGCCCCGGGCAATGCCAGGAATACGAGCCATCGGCGGCGTAATTCAACAGGGCGCGGAAGAACGGCGGCGCCAGGCTGTCCAGATAGGCACGCGCTTCGCGGATGATATGCCGAGCCACGAATTCCGGCGTGTCCTCGAACATGTGGATGAAGCCGTGCAGCTCGCGCAGAATGTCGTTCGGAATGTGCTGCGAGGTACGCGTCTCGCCGTACAGGTAGATGGGAATCTCATCGTTGCGGAAACGCAGCTCGCCGATGAAGGCGCGAAGATTCTTGATCGCCTTGGCCACGTCCTCAGGTGAATCGACGTCGAACTCTTCATCGTCGATCGACAGAATGAACGCGCTCGCGCGACTTTGCTGCTGCGCAAAAGAACTGAGGTCGCCGTAGCTGGTGACGCCCAGCACTTCCACGCCTTCGGCCTCGATGGCCGCAGCCAGCGCCCGGATACCGAAGCCCGAAGCGTTTTCGGAACGGTAGTCTTCATCGATGATGACGATGGGAAATCGGAATTTCATGTCAATGGCTCCTGCTGGGGACGCTCTGAATGATTCGAGCGGTGAACTATTCAGGGCATCCCTAGTGTTCTGTTCGGTGAGTTCGTGCACTCATATTCGGATGCCTGGCGAGAACCAAACAGGACACTACGTGCGCGGCAGGGTGACGCCGCGCTGGCCCTGATACTTGCCGGCCCGGTCGCGATAAGACGTTTCGCAGACCTCGTCGCTCTCGAAGAACAGCATCTGGGCACAGCCTTCGCCGGCGTAGATCTTGGCCGGCAGGGGCGTGGTATTGGAAAACTCCAACGTGACATGCCCTTCCCATTCGGGTTCCAGGGGCGTCACATTGACGATGATCCCGCAGCGGGCATAGGTGCTCTTGCCCAGGCAGATGGTCAATACGCTGCGCGGGATGCGGAAATATTCGACGGTGCGCGCCAGCGCGAAGGAATTCGGCGGGATGATGCACACGTCGCCCACGAAATCGACAAAGGATTTCTCGTCGAAGGCCTTGGGATCGACGATGGTCGAATTGATGTTCGTGAATATCTTGAACTCATTGGCGCAGCGCACATCGTAACCGTAGCTGCTGGTGCCATAGCTCACGATGCGCTCACCGTTGATGGAGCGCACCTGGCCGGGCTCGAAGGGTTCTATCATGCCGTCGGCGGCAGCTACGCGCCGGATCCAGCGATCGCTCTTTATGCTCATGGCTCAACCTGTGAAGGATTCCAGACCGCCCCGCACGGATTCGTCGTGTGCGCGGCCTGCACGCCGCGCGGCTGGGTCTGCGCTCGGCTCGTAGTCAAATGGCGCGTATTTTAGCGCCATCGCCTTTCGGAACTGTTTCATTCCTGCGACGGCTCTCTGTGCTCACGCGAAAACCAGCGATAGACGAGCGCCAGGCCGTTGATGGTTCCCACACTGGCTTCCGCCGTCAACCCCCGCGCCAGGCGATAGCTGGCCCGAGCCACGGTACCGGTCTCGGACAAGGCCTGACGGACGCTGAGCGTCACGCCCGAGGTCAGTCTCTTGCTCACGCTGACGAAACGCCGTTCGATGTCGCTCGTGCCCGAATCCAGCCCGCTCACCACGCTTTCCACAGGCAGCACGCTTGCCACGCTCGCCAGTTCGCCCGAACGCAGACTGACCTCGTCGATGCCGAAGCGGCGGTAGAACGGCTCGCCATCGCTCAGGAAGGACGTCCCCACGGAAAACAGCAGCGCCATGTCGCCTCCGGTATCGTTGGGGCCGTGTCCCAGCAACAGCCACGACAGCTTCTCGATTTCACTCACCGCTGGATACGATACAAGCTCGATGCGCGGGTTGTGAGCCGTGCCGGCGACCCGCACACCCGCTTCGACGGCAAGCCCCGTGCGCAATGCCTCGATATCCAGCACGGGACGGGTGATGTCGCCCTGGAACGTGATGGTGCCACGGCGCAGCTGCAGACGCTGGCCATAGGCTTCGATGGCACCGCCGCGCGTGCGCAGCGCGCCCAGCCCGGTCAGCTTCCCTTCTTTCATCATTACGCGCATATTGCCCACCAGACCCGAATTCACACCGTAACCGGTCAGATAGAAGCGCGGTCCGAGACCGACTTCCAGATCCAGCGTCATGCCCAGCGGCACGCTCACCTCCTGCTCCTCACCGGGGCGGATCACCACCACGTCGCTGTCCACGGTCGGAATGCCGCCCAGCATGTCCAGATCGAACCATCCGGCATCAGCCGTGAGCTTGCCCGTGATCGCCAGATCCGGCAGGGCCGCATCCAGCCTGAGATCGCCCGTCATCATCGCATAGCGGTCGGCGCGCTGCAGAATCGGAAAGCGGTACAGGGCAACGTCGATGATGCCGCGGGACTCGAACAGGTGCCAGTCTCCGGTCACGGTCAGCGTGCCGCCTTTGGCATCGGGATTGGTATTCACCCATTCCGCCGTGCGCCATTCCTTGGGTTCGGCCCGCAGGCGGGCGGGAAACTCCAGCTTCTCCAGCACCAGCCGCTCATCCTCCAGCCGAGCCTGCAGGGTGCCGTCCAGCAGCCGCACGCCCTGATCGATCATGACCACGCGCAGATCTTTACCCTGTATCGTGCCGGCACTCGACCAGGAACCATCGGGCCGGCTGTTCAGCTCGACATTCGCCTGCACGCCCCCTCCGATATCCAGATCGTCGCCCAGAATGAGGCTGGTCCACCCCAGATCCGCCATGGCGGCATCCACCGTGACGGACTTGATGTCCGCCGGATTCAGGGTAATGCCGCCGCCCGCCGTGGCATGAACCAGGGTGGCGGCAGTCGCGGAGATCCGTCCCATGCGCTGCGTATCCACCGTCAATTCCGCATTGAGGCGGCTGGCAGTGGCATTGGCCCGGGCAAGCGCCAGGTCCAATTGAAGCTCCTGCAATTCCAGCGGGAACGGCGTGTCGCCCGGGACCATGAGGTCGCCCGAGAGCCGGCGCAGCCGCATATTGCCCTGAGGCACGCCATCGAAGCGCAGCTTCCAGTCCAGACCGAATGCCAGCTCCCAGTCATCGGCCGAGCGCGCCCCACGCACTTTCACGCCGCCGCGCTCGTCCTTCCTGAGCGCTGCGATGTCAAAATCGGCTCCAATCTGCTGCAGGGCCTGCGGCGACACGATGAAGCGCTCGATGAGGCCGTCGGTCTCCCAGCGGCCGGCGCCGCCTCGCGACCCGGCGTGCCGCACGCTCACCATGCGCCTGTCGTTCACGTCCAGACCGATCTCCGTCGGCCCTGCGCTCCACAACCAGTCTGGTGCAACGGCCCCTGGAATGAAGGAAAGCTCCAACGGAGCATCCAGAACCACGCCCAGGTGGGCATGGTCGGCCTGAAGCATGGCGATGCGTCCACGCCAGCCTTCCGGCGCCCCTCCCCAGCTCCCCTCGGCCTTCAGACTCAGGGCCACCGGCGCCGTGCCCAGTTCGTCACGGGTCGCATTATCCGGCACATACCGCAGCTGCACATCGAGAGCATGTTCACCCACCCCGCCGGCCACTTCGCCCTGCAAGGTGACGCCGCCCGGCAGATCGGGCCAGAAATCCGCCAGTTGCGGCGCCTGCACGTCAAGCTGGAGACGGCTGCCCGGCGCGCCGATTCCACCCTCGCTGCGAACATGGTTGCCGCCCAGCGCCAGATCGAGATCCAGCTTGGGCAATGCCAGCTCCAGCAGCGCTGGCGGCAGCAGGGCCGCGGGGACAGCCTCTGATGCGGAAACCGCGCCGGCCTCGCCTTCGCCACCGTTTTCCGGAACCGCATCGGCAGCCGGTGAGGGCGCATCCGCAAGCGCTCTGGGCTGATTGTCGTCCCCCGAGCCGGATGCTGCCGCCTCCGGCCCTGGCCCAGTCGACAGCATGGCGCTGAGCGCCGCCCGGCCCGACAAGGGCTGTTCATTCCATTGCGTGCCGTCGTGAAACTCCAGGGAAACGTCCACGCCGCGCACAGCATACGCCTCATCGATCCGGAGCCGGAAGCGGCTATCGAAACCCAGCACGGCGGGGGGAATAGACCCCCCGGCCAACTGTCCGGCATCCAGGCGGTCGGCCTTCAGTTCACCGGCCAGCACCGGCCCCCTGCTGCCGGCCCGCTCAGCTGGGCCCGCGCCACTGTCGCCAGCAGCATGGCTTTCCACAACCTCTTCTTCCCAGCCGGCACGCCCCGTCAACGACGACCCATCAGGCAGCACCAGCGCAAGATCCGTCTCGCGCAACGGCATGCCCTGCAGCGGAGCCAGCTCAGCAGACGCCTCCAGCGTCATGCCCTGGCCGTCGCCTTGCAGCACGAGCGTAACGGCTTCCAGCGAACCCCGGGCCTGAGCCCGCAGATTCAGCGGGCAGGCAGCCGTCGCTACGCCCGCCAGCCATGCCGCCCCGCTCTGCGACGCCTGTTCGATCGGCAGGGTCGGCAGCATTTGATGAAAGCACACCGCTGCGCCGGGCCGCAGGCCATTCACCGTCACGTCGAGATCGACGGCAGCAGGCCAGGGATGGTGCAGCGCCTGGAGATTCACTTCTCCCTCGAGATCAGCTTCCAGGCTGTCGGTGGCCACCGACAGCCGGCGCAACCACAACTGCGCCTGTTCCGGCCTCACAACCAGGGCGGAAGCAAAATTCTGCACGTCCATGGGCAGCGGCCTGCCGTTCTGGGTCAGCATCAGCTCGCCGAAAGATACATTGTCTATCCGTATGCTGACGGGCAGTTCGGGCAGGGAGAAGGCTTGATCCGGCGCCTCCTCTTCCTTCGGCTCACCGTCCGTCTCGCTCAGATCGACCCAGGCAGTGTCCACATGCAAGGCATGGACGTGCAGCTGCCTATCGAGCAACCGGCGCCAATCGGCCCTCAGTTCCAGCTTTTCCAGACGCAGCGCCACCCCGGGAAACTCCAGAGATAGATCGCCGACCTGCAAACCGTTCCAGACGCTGCCCTCGACGCCGCTGATCCGTCCATCGAACGCGTCCACCGCTGTGGTCAGCGCCCAGCGCGTGCCCGGCGCCGTGACCAGCACCCACATCAGAAACGCCGCCAGCACGAAAACCAGCATGACGACCAGAGGGCCTGCGATCAGCGTGAAGCGGCCCAGCCAGCGAAATACGCGCATCAGAATGCGATACCCAGAGAAAAATGCAGGCGCAGACGGCGATCCTTCTGACCCCATGCCAGATCGATGTAGAACGGACCCGCCGGCGTAACGAAGGCCGCTCCCAGGCCGTAGCCCAGGTGCAGGTCCATGCTACCGAAAGATTCCGCCGCATCGCCTGCGTCAATGAAAGCGCTCACCCCCAACTGCTCGGTGAAATAGTGAATGTACTCCACGCTGGCAACAGCCATCGCGGGTGCGCCGTAGGTTGCATCACCGCGCCGGATGCCGATGCTGTCGTACTTGTAGCCGCGCACCGAACGGGAGCCGCCGATGCGGTAGCCGAAGTCCTGCGGCAGCCGGTCGGTGTCCGACCATACCTTGCCCACCTGCCCGCGCACGGTAAGCACGTCGCGCGCGCCGAGCGTCCACCAGTGCTGCCCGCGCACGCTGGCACGGTAAAAGGGTTCGCCCTTGTCCAGGGTAACGCCCGCGCCCAGCCCGACGTCGATCAGATGTCCTTCGCGCGGATCGTACTTGGAATCGACATCGCGGCGCAGCCACTGCCAGGTACCGACCAGGGTCGGCACGGTGAAGCCTTCCGCGCCATCGATGCGGGTACGGTCATGGGCCGCCACCAGCCCCCATTGAGTTTCGTACTCGACGCGGCTGTCGCCGGCCGCCTTGCGCTCCTGGCGACGTTTCCACCCTATCCCGTAGCGCTGATTGTCCACGCCCTCGATGTCGGAATGGTCGTAAAGCACCCCCACGCTGTCCTGGTAGCCGCGCAGCGTGGGCGGTAGATGCACATCCAGGAAAGCGCGCTGGCGATGCCGGTTCAGGCCCACCCCCGTCTCGAGCGCGACCGGCAGTCCCGCCACAATGTTCTGCTGGAACAGGGCTTCGACCCCGAGGCCATGATCACTGTCCACGCCGAGCGAGGACGTGAAACGGCGGGCCGGCGCTTCGGAAACCTGCACACGCACGGGCAGCTCCAGTTCGCCGTCGGGGAGCTCCCTGCGTTCGGACTCGTCTGCATCGAGCGTGACGAAGGCACCCCTGAAAAAACGGGTGGATTGCAAGGCCTGCTGCCATTCGTCCAATCTGTCCTGCTCGTAGGGGTCGCCTTCCGAATAGCGGACATAGCGATCGATGAGGCTGGCCGGAACCCGCCGCAGGCCGATCACCTTCATCGGCCCCATGCGCACCCTTGGGCCGCTATCGATTTCCACGGACAGGTCGGCCCGGGCCGACTCCGCATCAACAGTAGCCTGTGAGTGCGTGATCCGCGCAAAATAGAAATCGCGGGTGTTGATTTCATCGAGCAGCGTGGTTTTGGCATTGCTCCACTCGCTGTTGATGAAAATCTCGCCGGGTTCCAGCGGCCACGCTTCGCGCGCCTCCTGCACCCGGCCTTCAAACTCGGCGGCCGCCACCTGGCCTTCAAAACGCAGGTCGACCTCGCGCACCTCGGTGCGAGGGCCCGGCTCGATGATGATGTCCCAGGTTTCGCCGGCATAATCCTCGCCGACTTCCAGCGTGACGACAGGGGAAAAATAGCCTTGGGTTTCCAGCGCGGAGACCGTCGCGTCATGCGCGCGGCGACGCAAGCGCTCAACCTCGCCGCCGTCCTGATCTTCCGCCAGCCGGGTGATGGCTTCCACGGCACCATTGATGGACACCAGGGCAGCGGGCGGCACCCCGCCCGGGTCGATCACGACCTCTGGCCGCGGAGCCGCCCATACTGTTCCCGAAACCCCCAGGAACGCCGTGAACCAAACGACACAGCGCCACATCGGTCAGCTCTTGCGGGCAACCACCGTCGGCGTGAAGGCGGCCCGATCCAGCGGCAGGGTTGCCACGTTGGCTGCCAACGCCCGGGCGATTCCATGATAGGCTTTTGCCGCCTCGCCATCAGGCTCGGCAATGACGGTGGGCCGGCCGGAATCAGTCTGGCTGCGTATGCTCATCTGCAAAGGAAGCGCGCCCAGCCAGGGCACGTGATACTGAGCCGCCATCTCGCGCCCCCCGTGTTCGCCGAATATGGGTTCCGCATGCCCGCAATTCGAGCAGACATGCACCGACATGTTCTCGACAATGCCCAGCACCGGCACATTGACCTTCTGGAACATGCGCAGGCCCCGGCGGGCATCCGCCAGCGCCAGATCCTGCGGCGTGGTGACGATCATGGCGCCCGCCAGCGGAACCTTCTGGGACAGCGTCAGGGCGATGTCGCCCGTGCCGGGCGGCATGTCGACGATCAGATAGTCGAGGTCATCCCACTGGGTTTGTGTCAGCAATTGCGTCAAGGCCTGGGTCACCATGGGGCCCCGCCAGATGGCGGGCGCATCCTCATCAATGAGAAAACCGATGGAATTGGCCTGGATGCCATGACCGATCACCGGCCCCATCATCTTGTTCTCGAGATTGGCGGGCTTGTCGGAAACTCCCAGCATGATGGGAACGCTCGGGCCATAGATGTCGGCATCCAGCAGACCCACGCGCGCGCCTTGGCGGGACAATGCCAGGGCGACATTGACCGCCGTGGTGCTCTTGCCCACCCCGCCCTTGCCGGAAGCCACGGCGATGATGTTGCGCACATTGGGCAGCGGCCGCAGCCCGGTCTGCACGGCATGAGTGGCGATGCGGGTGGCCAGGCGGATCTCGCCCGCTTCCATGCCATGATCACGCAACGCCGTTTCAATTCGTTTCACCAATTCGGGCTCGCCATTGTCTACCGGGTAGCCCAGCGGTACAGTTAATGATATGTGCTGCCCCTTGATGCGGATATCATGGGCTTCCGGCTTCACGGCCAGCGTTTTTCGGGTGTTCGGGTCCAGCACGGTTTCAAGGGCGGCGGCGACTCGGTCGGGATTCACAGTCATAGGGACATTTCCAGTTCTGAACGGGATCAAGAATACCGGATCGGGGGAACTTTTTTCCCATGAGGGCTTCTCAATCGATACGATGAATACATTTAATCAGATTATCCGCGGCATCCTGTTTTTCGTCCTGGCCATCTTCGGCATGATAGCGGCTGCCATATTCATGGTATCCACCGCCATAGCCGTTGCCATCCTGTACGTCGTCGCGCGCATCAAGGGCCGGCCTTTCGGGGTCAGAGCCTACTGGGAAGAGCGTCGGCGCCCCTACCAGGGAAAAGAAACCTTCCGCGCCAAAGACGTCACCGACATCGAGATGCGCGAGATTCCGTAGCACCGCTGCCGCGTTACAAGTACAAACCAGATTCCACAGCCCGTCACATGGCGCGACAGTGCGAGGCAGGTCTGGCCCTGGCGCGTGCCCGCTCACCAATCGGATAACTTTCAAGACAGGCGATCTGCCCGTCCAGGGTCCTGTCTGATTGGTTCGTGCAACGCAGCATGACGAGGTCAGGCGCCGAAGATAAGTAGGCGAATCAGCCAAACAGGACACTGGCATTGTCCGGCTGTTTCAGGCGTTCAGACCGGAATCAGCCAGACAATCCAGTCCCTCCTTGCCCGGGCATCGTGTGGGTATGCCGCCGCCCCTTCGCAAGCTTGGCTAAAATCGGTCTTTTTGACCCTGTTCAGACCTTTTTCCAAGCCGACATGTCCCGCACCCTATTCGTCACGACCGCCCTGCCCTACGCCAATGGTTCTTTCCATATCGGCCACATCATGGAATACATCCAGGCCGACATCTGGGTGCGGTCCATGCGGATGGCTGGGCATACCGTGCATTTCGTCGGGGCGGACGATGCGCACGGCGCACCCATCATGCTCAAGGCAGAGGCCGAGGGCATTACGCCGCAGGCTCTGGTGGCCCGGTATGCAGCCGAACGCCCCCAGTACCTGAAC
>Ga0172382_10007791_pt1 | contig 15099 bp, 15 predicted proteins | sample Leawel138RmetaG_FD_122245 | JGI IMG/M metagenome (GOLD analysis project Ga0172382, IMG submission 122245) | Leachate microbial communities from a municipal landfill in Southern Ontario, Canada - Leachate well 138R metaG | ecosystem: Engineered > Solid waste > Landfill > Unclassified | place...
AGCGGCGCGGCTGGGAGCCCCCGGGGCCGGTGGCGGGGCCCCTGGGGGCGGCGGGTGCGCCTGCCGTCCGGCGGGAGCCCGGGCATGCGCCGCGTTGCGGCGCCGGGAGGATGCGGGGCGGCAGGCCGTGCCCGGCGGCGTGGCTGCCCCGGGGGAGAACGGGCGTCCCCGGCGCCTGGCGGCGTGGTTGCCCCGGGCGGGGGGATGTGAGCAACGTCTTGCAACTCCACACCTAGCGCCGCATGGCCCAGGCGGGGGGCGATGCTTGGGCGTCCTGCCCGGTGTGGCGCGGGCAGGGGACGCGGGCGGCGGCCTGGAAACAATGCCAATCCGTCCGAAGCGCGGCCCCTGACGGGGGATGGCGTGGCGGCGCGACGCGCAGGCGCGGCGCTTGGGCGGGACGGCCCCCCGGAGGTTGGGATGGGGGCGGGAGGGCGGCGCGGCCTCTGGCCCAGCTGCGGAGCGGCGCGGCAGGGAGCCCGGGGCGCGCAGCGCGCGGCGCTTGGCCGGGCTCTCTGGCAGGTCATCGGGCGGAGCGGAAAAGGGCGTGTGCCCGCACGGGCCAAGAGACATCTCCGGCCAAAACATTTGCACTTATCGTTAATATTATTACTGATATTTTTTTCACATGAAATCTTGCCAACCGGGGCGAAGACGCATACGCTTGTCTTGAATTGGTTGATCGACCAAACAATTTGTTTGCGGGCGGCGGCGCCGCGTCAGGAGAAGCGTATGGCTTCGGCAGCAGTGGCCACTATCTCCCAGCCATCCCTGTATCTGCTCGGGGCCGTCCTTGTCCTGGGGGCGGCGGCGGGGGCCTGGACGTACAGGCGGCAACCGGGGGGCGTCATCGGTTTCGGCGCCCTTGTGGAGCTTGGCGTGGCCTGCGCCGGGCTGGCGGGCGGCGTTCCGGCCGCCGCCGCGGGGGCCGTGCTTTTGCTGGTGTTCCAGGCTGCCGCCCGGCTGCTGGCCTGGGGCGCCTGGCGCAGGCTTCGCGCCGGGGCGGCCCGGGGTTCCCTGCGCGGGGCCGGGCACGGGCGGCCCGTCAGCGGCGCGCTGTTCGCCCTGGGCATGTTCGCGTCCCTGGGGCTGTCGCCGTTTCTGGTGCCCGAGGGGCGGCTGCTGATCCTGCACGGCCTGCCGGGGGGGCTGTTCCCCGCACTGGTGCTGGCCGCCGTGTCCCTGGGCATGGCCTGGCTGACCCTGGACCTGGTCCAGGCCGTCTGTTTCGAAAGTCCCGCCGGGGGCGCGGCCCCGCAGGCCGATTCCTGGACCCGGGACCGCCCCGGGCCGGTGCTGGCGTTCCTGGCCGTGGCCGTGGCCGGGCTCGGCGTGCTGGCCCATCCGGCGCAGGAGCTGGCGGCCGGGCTGCTGGGGCTGGCTCCCGGCGCGCTGCCGCACCTGGGCGACGGCTGGCATCCGGCCGCCCTGGTCCCGTACGCGGGCGCTTTCGTGGTCTGGGCCCTGGCGGCCCGGGGGCTGTCCGCGGCCCGGCTCCTGGCGGTGGTCCTGGTGGCCCTGTCCCTGGGGCTGGCCCTGGCCGACGCGAGCCTCGACCCCCTGGCCCGGCTCTTCGCCGTGCTCGTCGGCGGGGTGGGGCTGGCGGTGGCGGTCTACTCCTGCGGCTACATCCGCCCCGGGCCGCGCGCGCCGGGCTATTTCCTCTTCCTGCTGCTCATGCTGGGCGCCCTCATGGGCCTGGCGACCACGCGCTCCTTCGGCTCCTTCTACGGATTCTGGGAGCTGATGACCCTGTCGTCCTATCTCCTGGTGATCCACGAGCGGACCGCCGAGGCCCTGAGCGCCGGGCGGCGCTATTTCCTGATGTCCACCGGGGGCGCGCTGTTCATGCTGCCCGGGCTGCTGTTGCTGGCCGGGGGCGGCGGGCTGGATTTCGCCGCCGTGGCGGGCGCGGCGGCCGGGCTGGCCCCGGGCGTGCTGGGGCTGGCCCTGGTGCTGGCGCTGTTGGGCTTCGCGGTCAAGGCGGGCCTGGTGCCCCTGCACTCCTGGCTGCCCGTGGCCCATCCCGTGGCCCCGTCGTCCATCTCCGCCCCGCTGTCGGGATTGCTGACCAAGATGGGCGTCTACGGGATCGTGCGGGTTTTCCTCGGCGTGTGCGGGGTGCCCGTGCTGCTGGCCGCCGGGCAGGGCACGCCCTGGATCGGTTCGCTGCTGACCTTCCTGGGCCTTGTGACAATGGCCTACGGCGAGATCATGGCCCTGCGCCAGGACGACCTGAAGCGCCTGCTGGCCTTTTCCACCATCGGTCAGATCGGCGAGATCGTCCTGGTCCTCGGGTTGTGCTCCTGGCTGTCCACCACGGCGGCCCTGTCCCATGTGCTGAACCACGCGGTGATGAAGAACCTGCTCTTCCTTGGCGCGGGGGCGTTGATCATGCGCGCGGGCGGGCGCAGGCTGGCGGACCTGTCCGGCCTGGGCCGCGCCATGCCCTGGACCTCGGCCTGCATGGTCGTCGGGGCCTTGTCGGTCATGGGGCTGCCGCCCTTTGCCGGGTTTGCCAGCAAGTACCTGATGCTTCTGGCCTGCGTGGACGCCGGGCGCGTGGACCTGGCGGCGGGGCTTTTGCTGGCCAGCCTGGCCGGGGCCGTCTACGCCATGCGCATCGTGCGCGTGCTTTTGTTCGAGCCGCGCCGGGGCGCCGCTCCGGCCGAGGCGCCGTGGTCCATGCGCCTGCCTCTGCTGGTTCTGGCCGGGCTGTGCGTGGGGCTGGGCGTCGCGCCCCAGGCGAACCTGGCGCTGGTCGCGCCCGTGGTCGGCATGCTGGCGGCCCAGAGCGGCCTGGCGGCGCAGGCGCTGCCGACGCTTTCCGTGTCCTGGCCGCCCTTCGTGCTCGTGCCCATGCTGGGCGCCGCGCTGCCGTTCCTGCTGCGGCGCAACCCCCGGGCCGCGGGCTGGTCCGCCGCGGGGGTGCTCCTGGCCAGCGCCGCCGCCGTGGCCCTGGGCCGGGGCGGACTGGACACCCTGTCCCTGTCCTTCGCCCTGATCGTGGCGGTGATGGGCTGCCTGAACATGGTCTACGCCGTGGGCTACATGGACCACAGCCATTCCCAGTGGCGCTTCTACACCTTCTTCCTGTTCATGACCGGCGGTCTCCTGGGCGTGGCCGCCAGCACGGATCTCTTCAGCTTCTTCACCTTCTGGGAGATCATGAGCTCGTGGACCCTGTATTTCGTCATCGTCCACGAGGAGAGCCCCCAGGCCCTGCGCGAGGGGTACAAGTACTTCTTCTTCAACGTGCTGGGCGCGGGTTTCGTCTTCCTCGGGGTGCTTCTGGCCGTCCAGGCCGCCGGGGATCCGTCCTTCGAGGCGGTGCGCCGGGCCCTGGGCACCATGCCCCCCGGCACGGCCGCGGCCGTGGTCGGCCTCATGGCCCTGGGCTTCGCCATGAAGGCGGCCCAGCTGCCCCTGCGCATCGACGTGCAGATGCACCCGGCCACGGCGCCCACGCCCGTCTCGGGCTACATCTCCTCGGTGCTGCTCAAGAGCGCCCTGTTCGGGCTGCTCAAGCTGTTCTTCGTCCTGGGCGGGCTCGGCGCCCTGGCCGGGCTGTGGCAGCAGGGGCTGGTCATGGGCGCCCTGGCCTGGGTCGGCGGGGTGACCATCGTCCTGGCCGCGCTGCTGGCGGTGTTGCAGTCCGACCTGAAGCTGGTGCTCATCTATTCCACCGTGAGCCAGCTGGGCTACATGGTCCTCGGCCTGGCCCTGGGGTCGTCCCTGGGCGTGGCGGGCGGGCTGCTGCATCTGGCCAACCATGTGTTGTTCAAGGATCTGCTGTTCCTGGTGGCCGGGGCACTGCTGCTGCGCACGCACCGGCACTCCCTGGACGAGCTGGGCGGCATCGGGCGGCGGATGCCCGCGACCCTGGCGGTCTTCGCCGTGGGCGCGCTGTGCGTGGTGGGCGTGCCGCCGAGCAACGGCTTCACCTCCAAGTGGATCATCTACCAGGCCCTCATGGAGCGCGGCGAGGTCGCCCTGGCGCTCATGTCCCTCATCGGCAGCGTGCTGACCCTGGCCTATTTCGCCAAGTACCTGCACATGGCCTTCCTGGGCCAGCCCTCGCGCGAGCTGGAGCACGTCCGCGAGGCCCCGCGGACCATGCTTGTGCCCATGATCCTGCTGGCTGCGGGCTGTGTGGTCACCAGCGTCTTCCCGGGGCTGCTCCTGGCGCCGGTGGCGGCGGTGGTGGCCCAGCTGGGCCTGCCGGGGCTGGATGTTGCCCCGTGGGGTCTGGCCTCGGGCCCCGGCGCCTGGAACGCCACCGCCGTGTCCGTGCTGGCGGCCGTGGCCTTCGGGCTGGGCTGGGGCGCCCTGCGGCTGCTGATGCGTTCGGTGCGGGTGTCCGCGGTGCACACCTGCGGGGAGGACCTGCGCCCCGAGGACACGCGCATGGCCTCGCGCGGGGTCTACGGGCTGCCCGGGGAGATGCTGCGCAATCTTGCGGCCGTGGTCGTGCCGTCGGTCAAGGAGTGACATCGTGAACGATATCTTCCCCGCGCTCTTCCACATGCTGGTTTTCCCCGGGGGGCTGTTCGCCCTGGTCGCCGGGCTGTTCCTCAAGGGGCTGGACCGGCGCGTGGAGGCCCGCATGCAGCGCCGCGTGGGGCCGCCGCTGTGGCAGCCCTTTTTGGACATCGTCAAGCTGGCCCTGAAGCAGACCGTGATCCCCGCCACGGCCCAGCGCACGGCGTTCCTGGCGGCGCCGGTCCTGGGTTTCGCCGGCATGGCCGTGTGCGCGGCGCTCATCCCCGTGGCGGGCGCCTATGCCGGGCTGCCGGGCCTGGGCGACCTGCTGGTGCTGTTCTACCTGCTGCCCCTGCCTGCCGTGGCGCTGATGGTCGGCGGGTCGGCGTCCAGCTCGCCCTTCGGGGCCCTGGGGTTCTCGCGCGAGATGTGCATGATGCTGGCCTACGAGGTGCCGCTGCTGGCCGTGCTGCTGGCCGTGGCCATGAAGGTCGGCGCGGCCACGGGGGTGGGGGTGGAGTTCTCCCTGTCCGCGGTGGTGGGCTACCAGCTCGCCCACGGCTCCCTGGCGCTGGACCCGGTGATGTGGCCGGCCCTGGCCGCCTATCTGCTGTTCCTGCCCGGGACGATGGGCGTGCCGCCCTTCGACGTGCCCGAGGCCGAAACCGAGGTTCTGGAAGGGCCGCTGCTGGAGTACTCCGGCCCGGCCCTGGGGTTCTTCCACCTGGCCTCGGCCCTGAAGACGATGGTCGTCCTGGGCCTGGGGGTGGCCATGTTCTTCCCCGCGCCGCTGCCCGGGGGCGCGCTGGTGAACGTGGCCTGGTTCCTGGCCAAGTGCGCGGGGCTGATGCTGCTGACCCTGACGGTGGTCAAGGCCGCCACGGGCCGCTTCCGCGTGGAGCAGGCGTTTCTTTTCTATCTCAAGTACCCCGCCCCGCTGGCCTTGCTGAGCCTTGGCCTGGCGTGGCGGGGCCTGTAGGCGGAGGGTCTTGATGCTGCGCAAGCTGGCCGCCAGGTCCCCCTGGCTCTACCGGATCAACACCGGCTCGTGCAACGGATGCGACGTGGAACTGCTGACCACGGCCTGCATCCCGCGCTACGACGTGGAGCGCCTGGGTTGCCGCTACTGCGGCAGCCCGCGCCACGCCGACATCGTGCTCATCACCGGGCCGCTCACCGTGCGCCTCAAGGACAAGGTCCTGCGCGTGTGGGAGGAGATTCCCGAACCCAAGGTCACCGTGGCGGTGGGCATCTGCCCCGTCAGCGGCGGCGTGTTTCGGGGCGGCTACAGCATCGCCGGCCCCGTGGACAAGTATCTGCCCATCGACATCAACGTGCCGGGCTGCCCGCCCCGGCCCCAGGCCATCATCGAGGGCGTGATCAAGGCCCGGGACGCCTGGCTCGCCCGCATGGGAGGCTGACCATGCTCGATTTCCTGAAGATTCTCGCCGGGAACGTGTTCAAGGGGCCGTCCACCGACGGATTCCCCTTCACGCAGGCCCATACGCCCCGGCGCTTCCGGGGCAAGGTGCACCTGAACCCCGCCCTGTGCGTGGGCTGCACCATCTGCCGCCACGTTTGCGCGGGCGGGGCCATCCATATCGCCGAGCGCCCCGACGGCAGCGGCTACGACTACACCCTGTGGCACAACACCTGCGCCCTGTGCGGCTTGTGCCAGCACTATTGCCCCACTGGCGCCCTTTCCACCTCGGGGGACTGGCACAACGCCCACCCGCAGTCCGAGAAGTACCAGTGGTGCGAGCGGCATTTCGTGCCCTTCCTGTCCTGCGACGGGTGCGGGGCGCCCCTCAGGCCGCTGCCCCCGGCGCTCACCGGGCGCATCTATGCCGACAACCATGTGGACGCGGCCCGGCTGATGCGCCTGTGCCCCAGGTGCCGCCAGATCGAGACCGCCATGCACGCAAGAGAGGCCAGCCATGAAGCGCAATCCGGTTCTTGACCCCGGGCTCGAACGCGAGCTGGAACTGCTGGCCCTGCGGGGCGGGTTCCGCAGCTCCGAGGACCAGGCGGGCAACCTTTTCCATTGGTTCCGCCTGGGCTCGCCGGGCGACCTGCCCGCCGCGGCCCGCCTGCTGGCCGCGCGGGGAGCCCGGCTGTGCACCGTCACGGCCTACGACCCACGGCGTGAGCACGATCATCCCCGCCACGAGGTGGCCTACCATTTCGACTGCGGCGGGGTGCTCGTCACCGTTACCGCGGCGCTGGACGAGGGCGAACCCCGGGTGCCGTCCATCATGACGGAGTTCACCAACGCCGACTGGAACGAGCGCGAGCTGGCCGAGCTCTACGGCATCCAGGTCACCGACCGGCCGACGCCCGCGCGGCTGTTCCTGGACGAGAGCCTGGAGCGCGGGGCCATGGACCGGGTGATTCCGGTGTCGGTGCTCATGAACGGCGCGTCGAGCAGCACCCTGTGGGAGCGCATCATGGGCGAGCGCCAGGACGAGAGCGGATCGCTGGTGGTTCACGAGGAGGAACGCGGATGAGCGGCGGGGCGACGGCCAAGACGTATACGCTGCCCGTGGGGCCGGTTCATGTTGCCCTGGAGGAGCCGATGTATTTCCGCCTGGACGTGGAAGGCGAAATCGTGCGCGGGGTGGAGCTGGGCGCCGGGCATGTGCATCGCGGCATGGAGGCCCTGGCCCTGCGCCGGACCCTGTTCCAGAACATCGTGCTCACCGAGCGCGTCTGTTCCCTGTGCTCCAACAGCCACCCCTACACCTACTGCATGGCCGTGGAGAACCTGGCCGGGATGACCGTGCCCGAGCGGGCCCAGGTCTTGCGGGTCATTGCCGAGGAGATCAAGCGCATCTCCTCGCACCTGTTCAACGTCGCCGTGCTGGCGCATATCATCGGCTTCAAGTCGCTGTTCATGCACGTCATGGAAGTGCGCGAGATCATGCAGGACATCAAGGAAACCGTCTACGGCAACCGGATGGACCTGGCGGCCAACTGCATCGGCGGGGTGCGCTACGACCTGGACGAGGAGCTGACCGGATACCTGCTCCACGGCCTGGACTCCGTGCGCGGGCAGGTGGAGGGGGTCCACAAGATCTATTCCTCGGACCGCATGCTCCTGCGCCGCTCGCGCGGGGTGGGCGTGCTCGGCGCGGCCGACGCCCGGGAGCTGGGCGTGGTCGGCCCGGTGGCGCGCGGCTCCGGCCTGGAGCTGGACGTGCGCCACAACGCGCCCTACGGCGGCTATGCGCTCCTGGGGGTGGAGCCCGTGGTCGAGCGCGACGGCGACGTGCATTCCCGGGCGATGGTCCGGCTGCGCGAGATATTCGTGTCCATCGAGCTGATCCGGCGTTGCGTGCGCGAGCTGCCCGGGGGGCCGACCACGGTGCTGCTGCCCGAGATCCCCGCCGGCGAGGCCCTGGCCCGCAGCGAGGCCCCGCGCGGGGAGCTGGTCTATTTCCTGCGCACCGACGGAACGGATGTTCCCAACCGCCTGAAGTGGCGCGTGCCCTCCTACATGAACTGGGAGGCCCTGGGGCGGATGATGCGCGACTGCCGGGTGTCGGACATCGCGCTCATCGTCAACAGCATCGACCCCTGCATCTCCTGTACGGAGCGCTAGGGCGGAGCCCCCATGCACGAAACGGCCATTGTGGCGGGATTGCTACGCATCGTCGAGGAGGAGGCCAGCAGGCACGACGTGGCCCGGGTGACCCGGGTGCGCCTGCAGGTGGGCCTTCTGGCGGCGGTGGAGGAGCGGACCCTCACGGGCTGCTTCGCCATCTGCGCCGAGGGCACCGTGGCCGAGGGCGCGCAGCTTGTGGTGGAAACGGTGCCCCTGCGCTGCCGCTGCCGGGCCTGCGGGCGCAGGATGGAGCTTGAGCGGCGCGTGTTCCTGTGCCCGGACTGCGGCGCTATGGAGCTGGAACTTTTCGGCGGCAACGAGCTTGTCATTGCCGCCCTGGAAGTGGAACCCAAGGAGGGAGGCCGGACATGTCCCCAGAACGGACCCCAGCCGTCGGATTCGTGATCGAGGCCGATCCCGGCAAGTGCAGGGCCTGCCGCAAGTGCGAGCTGGCCTGCATCGCCTCGCACAACGACATGACCATGAAGGAGGCCGTCAAGAACCGCAAGCTGTTCACCCCCAGGGTGCAGGTGGTCAAGACGGACAGCGTGAAGATGCCCGTGCAGTGCCACCAGTGCCGCCACGCCCCGTGCGCCCGGGTCTGCCCCACCAAGGCGCTGGTGCAGGTGGACGGCGTGGTCCGGATGCGCGTCCAGTATTGCGCGGCGTGCAAGCTGTGCATGATGGCCTGCCCCTACGGCGCCATCAGCCTGTCCTTCATCGGCCTGCCGGAGGAGGACGAGGGCGGGCGGGAGCTGCGCCGCCGGGTGGCCGTGCGCTGCGATCTGTGCGCGGATTGGCGCGCCCGGGAGGGCAAGGCGCAGTCGGCTTGCGTTGAGGCGTGCCCGCTGCATGCCCTGGTCATGGTGCCGCTGCCGGAGGACGAGGACGCCGGGGGCGCCGGGTGCGCGGCCTTCGCCCCGGGCGGTACGGGCTCGGGCGAAGGATGCGCGGCCTTCGCCCCGGGCGGTACGGGCTCGGGAGTCGGGGGCGGCGCCGGGGCTTGAGAAAATTGTAACGAAAGACTTCCGCCGGGTGTTGCCTCCGCCGGACCGCCGCCGCGGGGAGCCTGATCTTCGTGCCGGTGTGGATTTTGGATTATATTGAGTTTTTCCTGACGATTACCCGGGCCATGCGGCCCGGGTTTTTCGTTTCGCGCCTTGGACGCCTGCGCCGCCAGGGCGGCCGGAAATACCTGTTGCCTTCATTTTTGGAGCTTGTTATATCTCTCACATGGCTGGTTGTTTAAACAAACAATGCGCCCGGGGCAGCCGGGCTGGCAGGGGCGGAACCCTTGGTGCGCGCCGGATTTTCTGCCGCATCGGGGTGCTGCCCGGAACCGCGCCGGGGCCCGGCTCCGGAACCGCCGTCCGGCCCGGGCGGCGCATGGCCGCCCTGCGTGACCGTGGTGCGTGACGCGCCGCAAGGAGAGACGATTATGCGACTCGTATTCAGCGCCCGAGGCAACTGCTGCGACCTGGCCGTGCATCCCGTTTCCCGGACCACCGCCCGCAAGGTCCGCGAGTTGGGCTCCGGCCTCTACAGGCAGAAGTACCTGAACTGGTGGCGCAAGGGGAACACCTGTGCCTACGGAATGCGCCTCGAGGAATCCTTGCAGATGCAGGTGGCCCTTGACGGCGAGGCCGTGGAGTGCGTCGAACCGGTGCTGTCCGGCAACATCGAGGAGATTCCCCTGCCCGTGTATCTCGACAGCCGGGTGAGCCACCTGTGCGTCATGGGCTACGACAACGAGCCGTGCTGCTGCTCATGGGTGTGGGACGATGTCCGCGCCTATGACGCCTCCGGGTTCACGCTGCAAGTGCAGCGCATGGATTCCGTCATGGGCGCTCCGGATTATTGCGTGTTGGACAATGTGCTCTACGAGGGCCGACCGGCCGACGACATCACCTGGTGCGACACCAGGGGCTTCGACCTGATCACGCCCCGGGTCGTGGACCTGGCCGCGCTGCGCCAGGGCGCGTCGGCCCGGGCCTAGACCACTGCCGGAAGACCAGGCCCGGCGGCCCGCCGCGCCAAAGGAAAAATCCAGGCCGCGAGTGTGCGAAACGCACCGCGCGGCCTGGATTTTCCGTTTCCTTGCCGCCCGTCATCCCTGGGCGGCCTGTGGCGGCCCGGGCCGCTCACTCCGCCTCGGGCGGGGAGGGCAGGACGGCGCCCTGCTCCAGGGCGCCCTGGGCCAGGGCGCGAATCACGGCGTCCATGTGCCCGACCACGGAATCCACCACGGCCACGTCCTTCCATTGCAGGTACTCGAAGTACTTGTCCTCCACCGCGCCGCAGACCACCACGTCGATTTTCTCGGTGAGCACGAGCTTGCACAGCTCGTCGGCCGAGGCCGAGGAGAGCACCAGGGTCTTGGCCTCGCGCACGGTTCCGTCGGGCTCGATGCGTCCGATCCAGACATCGGCCGTCAGGTCGAAGCGCGGGGCCACGGTGTCCAGGTCCAGGGTGATCAGGGCCTTCACGGCGTTCATCGGCGCTCCTCCTCGTCGGGGGTGTCCAGACCGTGGACGCGCATCTTGCGCCACAGGGTGCTGCGGGCCCAGCCCAGGATCTCGGCGGCCCGGCCGCGCCTGCCCCGGGCCTGGGTCAGGGCCTCCATGATCAGTTCCCGCTCGGCCTCGCGCCAGCTCGACGCCCCGGAGCGGGGCGCCGGGGCGCGCAGGGGCGCCTCGGCCAGGGGCGGGGCGGGGGCCATGCGCCGCGCCTCGGGGTTGGTCATGTAGGCGGGCAGGTGGCGCGGGGAGATGATCTCCCCGTCGCAGACGTTGACGGCGTATTCCACGATGTTGCGCAGCTCGCGCACGTTGCCGGGGTAGGGGTAGCGCAGCAGCAGCTTGCGCGCGGCGGGCTCGAAGCCGCCGATGCGCTTTTGGAAGGCGGCGTTGAACTGGCCGAGGAAATGGTCGAGCAGCATTTCCGCGTCGCCGCCGCGCTCGCGCAGGGGCGGCAGGTGCATGCGCACCACGTTCAGCCGGAAGAGCAGATCCTCGCGGAAGCGCCCCTCGCGGACCATGGCCTCCAGGTCGCGGTGGGTGGCGGCGATGATGCGCACGTCCACCTTGAGGCCCTTGGTCCCGCCCAGGGGGTAGACGGTCTTGTCGTCGAGGAAGGAGAGCAGCTTGACCTGGAGCGACAGGGGCAGGTCGCCGATTTCCGTGAGGAACAGGGTGCCGTTGTGGGCCAGCTTGAAGCGTCCGCTCTTGCTTTCCACCGCGCCGGTGAAGGCGCCCTTGACGTGGCCGAAGAGCTCGGACTCCAGGAGCGTTTCGGGCAGCGCCCCGCAGTTGACCTTGACGAAGGGGCCCTTGGCCCGGTCCGAGGCCTGGTGCAGCGCCTCGGCCAGCAGGTCCTTGCCCGTGCCCGTCTCCCCGGTGACGAGCACGGAGGAGTCGGTCTGGGCGATGCTTGGCAGCAGCTTGAAGACCCCGCCCATCCTCGGGCTCTGGCCGATGAACCCCGCGTAGCCCAGGGCGTTCATCTTCTTGGGTTCCATGTTCTGGAACAGCCGCAGGTCCTCGATGGTCTCCATGTATCCGGCCAGCCGCCCCCGGGAGTCGTGCAGGGCCGAGGCGGTGATGCGCACCGGCAGGCGCAGGCGGTCGGCGTTGATGATGTCTCCCTCGCGGCACAGGGGGCCGGACCCGCGCGACAGGTCGGCCAGCGGGCAGCCGCGCACGCAGGTGTTGGCGCGCAGCACATGGCGGCAGGGCAGCCCCACGGCGCGGCGGGCCGAGAATCCCGTGAGCACCTCGGCGGCCTGGTTCATGGCCACCACGGTGCGCTGGCGGTCCAGCAGCAGCACGGCCAGGGGAATTTCGTCCAGCAGAGGCAGGAAGGGAATGGGCGCGTCGAACACGCCATCGATGCGCGGGGCGGCCCGAGCCGTGGAAATCTCGGTCATGATGGGCGCTCCTGGTTGTCTGTTCCGCGTCGGGGCGGCGGCCCCGGCACCCTGGTTATGAAACATTTTGAAACGGCTTGGCAAGAGGCAATTTGGATCGAATTGAAGAATTGGGTTTTGTTTTTGTTGACATATCGCCAGTTTCCTGTGCAATGGACCCATGTGAAGAAGTGAACGGAACGCCTGCGGAAGCGGGCGAGTGGTACGGAAACGAGGCCCCACGGGGGCCGGTACAGCGTGACGGGCCCGCCCCGCGGGTGGGCGCGCCGCGTCGCGAGGAGGCATCATGCACGAGAAGGTCTTGTTGGTGGACGACGAGCAGGGCTTCGTGGAAGCCATGGAAAAGCGGCTGGCCAAGCGCGGCATGGTCGTGCGCACGGCCCTTTCGGGCGAGGCCGGGCTGGAGATGCTCCAGGCCGGGGGCGGCACCGAGGTGGTCATCCTCGACGTGAAGATGCCCGGCATGGACGGGGTTGAGACCCTGCGGCGCATCAAGGCCGAATTCCCCCTGGTGGAGGTGATCATGCTCACCGGCCACGGCACGGTGGAAACGGCCATCGAGGGCATGCGCCTTGGCGCCTTCGATTACCTGATGAAGCCCTGCGAGATCGAGGATCTGGTGGCCAAGGTCGGCAAGGCCGCGTTGCGCCACCAGGGCCACGAGGCGCGCATCCTCCAGGCCGAGGCCGAGAGCATCGCCCTGCGCCGGGGCGACTAGGCCGGGCCGTGGTTGCGGCCCAGGACGACGGCCGGGCCGTGGCCCCGGCCCAGGACGGCGGCCAGGCCCTGCGCCTGCTGCTGGTGGACGACGAGGCGGGCTTCGTCGAGGTGCTCGGGCGGCGCCTGGCCCGGCGCGGCCTGCGCGTCCATGTGGCCGGGTCGGGGCGCGAGGCCATCCGCGCCCTGCGCCGGGCCGATTTCGATGTCGCCGTGGTGGACCTCAAGATGGAGGGCATGGACGGCATCGAACTGCTGCGGATAGTCAAGGCCATGGCCCCGGAGCTGCCGGTGATCATTTTCACCGGCCACGGCTCGGAGCGGGCCGCCCGCCAGGGGCTGGCCCTGGGGGCCTTCGACTACCTGCTCAAGCCCTGCGAGCTGGACGAACTGCTCGGCAAGATCCGCCAGGCGGCGGCCCAGGACGCACCGGCCTGAGGCCCGGCCGGGCCGGACCCTTCGCACTCCCGCCCCCCGGGACGCCCCGCGTCCCGGGGGGCTTTGCCTTGGCGGCCCGGACAGGGGCGGGAAAAGGGCTCCGCTTTTCCTCCCGCCCCGGCCGCGCGCGGGGCGGTGGGGCGACCGCGAGGCGTCGCATGGGCTACGGGGTTCCCCGGCCCCCGCGCGCGGATGGATTGCCCGAAGAGAATCCGGGCCACGGGCCATCCGTCGACCGGCCCGCGCGCGCGGGCGGATTGGCAGGAGCCCTGGCTTTCCGCTCCCTGGCGCCCCCGGCCCCCGTGCGCGGCGGAGCGGGGGAGGGCGGTTTTCAATCCGGGCGAAAGCGTGTATGTCCTGCTGCTGTCCGATGCCGCGCGCGGGCGCGCCCGGACGCCAGGAGGAGCCCATGAACGACGAGACGACGCCGGCTTCCGGAGTCCGCAAGAAGGAGCGGACCCGGGTGCGCCGCACAAGGAGCGCGGTGAAGAGAATCCCCGAATGCAGGACCGAGGACCGCAAGACCCGTGTGCGCCAGGTGCTCGAACGCAGGCAGAAGGATCTGCGCCTTGTCCTGGCCAATATCCATGACCCGCACAACGTCTCGGCCATCCTGCGCAGTTGCGACGCCTTCGGGATCAACGAGGTCGACCTGTTCTACACGGACACGGCCTTCCCCAACCTGGGGGCCAAGTCCTCGGCGTCGGCGCGCAAGTGGGTGGCCCGCCGCCGCCACACCGACGCCCAGACCATGGTCGCCGACCTGCGCGCGCGCGGCTTCCAGCTGCTGTCCACGGGGTTCTCCGAGCGCGCCCGACCCCTGACCCGCTGGGACCTGACCCGGCCCACGGCAATCGTCCTGGGCAACGAGCACCGCGGCGTCTCCTCCGAGCTGGAGGCCCTGGTGCCCGACCAGATTTTCATACCCATGATGGGCATGGTCCAGAGCCTGAACGTGTCCGTTGCCGCCGCCGTGATCCTCTACGAGGCCTTCCGCCAGCGCGAGGCCGCGGGCATGTATGCCGTGCCCAGCTTTTCCGCCGCCGAGCTGGAAGCCCTGGAGCGCGACTGGTGCGCCCGCTAGACCCGGAGCTGGCGCGCGCCCTGGAGGCGGTGGCCGCCGGGCGGTGCATCGTCTACCCCACCGAGACTCTCTACGCCCTGGGCGGCGACGGCACCAGCCGCGCCGTGGCCGAGGCCGTGTGCGCCCTCAAGGGCCGCGACCCGGCCAAGCCGCTGCCCCTGGTCATCTGCGCCACCGGGCAGCTGCCCCTGGTCGCCCGCACGGCCTCGCCCGAGGTGTTGCGCCTGGGCGGCCTGTTCTGGCCGGGGCCGCTGTCCGTGCTGGTGCGCGCCGCGTCCGGGCTGCCCGAGGCCGTGCAAGACGCGCGCGGCCTGACTTCGGTCCGCGTGACCTCCCACCCCGTTGCCGCCGCCCTGTGCCGCCTGGCAGAGCGCCCCCTGATCGCCACCAGCGCCAACCTGAGCGGCGGTCCCGCCGCCGCCCGGCTGGAGGAGCTGGACCCGGCCCTGGCCGCGCGGGTGGCCTGCGTGGTGGGCCTGGGCCCGGCCCCGGCCGGAGGCGCGCCGTCCACGGTGGTCGAGCCCCTGGGCGGGGCCGCCCTGGCGGTTCACCGCCTGGGGGCCGTGAGCCTGGATGCCTTGCGCCGGGCGGGATTCGACCCGCGCCCGGCGGCCTGACCCCTCCCCGCCGCCGGGACCGCCTCCCCCCCGGCCCCAGGTCCGGCCTTCCCGCCGCCGGGGCGCCCCGGCGTGAGCCGCGCGGCGCCCACGCCTTCTTATGTCCCCGGGCTCTCCACCTGCCGCCGCCGGGATCGCCTCCCCCCGGCCCCCCGGTCCGGCCTTCCCGCCGCCGGGGCGCCCCGGCGTGAGCCGCGCGGCGCCCATCCCTTCTTGTGTCCCCGGGCTCTCC
>Ga0172382_10007793_pt1 | contig 15096 bp, 16 predicted proteins | sample Leawel138RmetaG_FD_122245 | JGI IMG/M metagenome (GOLD analysis project Ga0172382, IMG submission 122245) | Leachate microbial communities from a municipal landfill in Southern Ontario, Canada - Leachate well 138R metaG | ecosystem: Engineered > Solid waste > Landfill > Unclassified | place...
CGTTGTCGGACGTGTTGGTAGGCAGGTCATCGAGATCAAGCGGCTTGGACTGGGACATTCATGTTCTCCGGGGGGCAATGGGAAACGGGATTCTGGATACGACATATTGCAGTGTCGTTAAACGGTCGCCAGCGGAGGTCATTCGTGCGACATCGATCGTGCCCGGTATCGCGTCGCGCCCCATTTTCCTGGCGCGTCCGGCGCCCGGATGGGGGGCGGATTGTGCTTCACTTCGCGGGCGCGGGCCGCTGATAACGGGCATCAGACCGGGCGCTTCGCTTAGAATGCCGCTTTGCCTGCGCTTTTCATGACCGATTTCGCCCATCTCTTCTCGTCCGATGGCCCGCTGGTAAAGGCGATTCCAGGCTATCGTCCGCGTCCACAGCAGGTCGAGATGGCGCAGAAGATCGGCGAAGCCATTCGTGGCAACCGGGTACTGGTGGCCGAGGCGGGGACGGGGACGGGCAAGACCTTCGCCTATCTCGTGCCGGCCCTGATGTCGGGCGGCAAAGTGATCATTTCCACCGGCACGAAGACGCTGCAGGATCAGCTCTTCAACCGTGACCTTCCCACAGTGCGCGCCGCGCTCAAGGTGCCGGTGTCGATCGCGCTGCTCAAGGGGCGCTCAAACTACGTGTGCCATTACCACCTTGAGCGTAACGAGCGCGACGGGCGCTTCCAGACCCCGCAGGATGCGGCGGACCTGCGCGCGATCTCGCGCTTCGCCCGCCTGACCCAGAGCGGGGACAAGGCCGAGTGCACCGATGTGCGCGAAGACTCCGCAGCATGGATCGCAGCGACATCGACCCGGGACAACTGTCTCGGGCAGGATTGCCCGCAGGTGAAGGAGTGCTTCGTCATGCAGGCACGCCGCACCGCGATGGAGGCCGACGTGGTGGTGGTCAATCATCACCTCTTCTTTGCCGACGTGATGTTGCGCGACGAAGGCATGGGTGAATTGCTGCCCGCGTGCAATGCGGTGATCTTCGACGAAGCACATCAGCTGCCCGAGACCGCCAGCCTGTTCTTTGGCGAGACGGTGTCGACGGCGCAGGTGCTCGAACTGGCGCGTGATACGCGTTCGGAGACCGTATCCGGCGCACGCGACTGCATCGCCCTGATCGACGAGGCACGGGCGCTCGAAAAAGCCGCACGCGACCTGCGCCTGGTGTTCGGCCCGGAGAGTACCCGCATGGCCGCAGCGCAGGCGGCGGAGAAGGAAGACTTCAGCGCGCAGGTGGATGCGCTCGCAGCGGCGCTCGACAAGATGGAAGCGGTGCTCGACACCCAGGCCGAGCGCTCGGAGGGGCTCGCGAACTGCTTGCGCCGGGCGCAGGAGATGAGCGAGCGGCTGCGGCGCTGGCTCAGCCCTGACGAGAAGGAGCTGATCCGCTGGGTGGAGATCTTTGCCCAGTCGCTGGCGCTCAATGCCACGCCGCTGCATGTGTCCGACGTCTTCAAGCGTCAGCTCGAGGCGCAGCCGCGGGCCTGGGTGTTTACCTCGGCCACGCTCGCGGTGGGCAAGGCGGATTTCGGTCACTACAACCGTGAGCTCGGTCTGGCGTGGATGGACCCGCCGCCGATGACCGCGGTGTGGGGCAGCCCCTTCGACTACGCCACTCAGGCGCTCCTGTATGCGCCGCAAGGCATGCCCGACCCCAACTCGCCCGATTACATCGAGGCCGTTGCCCGTACCGCGCTGCCGCTGATTCGTGCCGCGCGCGGGCGCGCTTTCGTGCTGTGCACCTCGCTGCGCGCGATGCGCCGGGTGCATGAGCTGATCGCGGACGGGCTGCAGCAGGCCAATGACCCGCTGCCTTTGCTGCTGCAGGGGGAAGGGTCGCGCACCGAACTGCTCGACCGTTTCCGCAAACTCGGCAATGCGGTGCTCGTGGCCAGCCAGAGCTTCTGGGAGGGTGTCGACGTACCCGGCGATGCGCTGTCGCTGGTGGTGATCGACAAACTTCCGTTTGCGCCGCCGGACGATCCGGTGCTTGCCGCCCGTGTCGAGCACATGCAGCGTCAGGGTTTGAGTCCCTTCATTCACCACCAGCTGCCGCGTGCGGTCATCAGCATGAAGCAGGGCGCGGGGCGGCTGATCCGTACCGAGGACGACAGCGGTGTGCTGTGCATTTGCGATCCGCGCATGATCGAGAAGTCCTACGGCAAAGTGGTGTGGCGCAGCCTGCCGCCGATGCGTCGGACTCGCGTCGAGAGCGAGGCCGTCGCCTTTCTCGAATCCCTGCCGCCACCGCGCAGCAGCGACTGAGCCTGGGCGACAGGAACGCGGAAGCGGGCTGAGCGCGATCAAGTCCGGCCCGCACTGGCTTGTTGTATGCTCTTTGTTCCGAACAGGGAGACGTCGGTCAGACGCACGATGATGAAAGTTTTTGGTATTGCCGGCTGGTCCGGCTCGGGCAAGACCACCCTGGTGGAGAAGCTGATACCCGAGATCACCGGCCGCGGCCTGCGCGTTTCGGTGATCAAGCATGCCCACCATGGTTTCGACCTCGACCGCCCGGGCAAGGACTCCTACCGCCATCGCGAGGCGGGCGCCACTCAGGTGCTGATGCTGTCCAACGATCGCTGGGTGCTGATGCATGAACTGCGTGGCCGGGCCGAACCCACGCTCGAAGAGCAGCTGCGTCTGCTGGCACCGTGCGATGTGGTGCTGATCGAGGGCTACAAGGCTGCGGCCGTGCCCAAGATCGAGATTTACCGTCCTGCGCACGGCAAACCGCCGCTGTGGCCGGAAAATCCGCACGTGGTGGCCGTCGCCACCGATGCCGATATCGACTGCCCGATACCGCGCCTGCCCCTGAACGATCCGGCGGCAGTGGTTCAATTCATTCTTGATTACCCGGAAGCCTCATGAACGCAAATATGCTCAGTTTTGATGAAGCGCTCGCCCGCATTCTCGGCTACGCGCGACCGGTGCACGAGATCGATGAAATCGACACGATGATGGCCGCTGGCCGGGTGCTGGCGGTTGCGCAGCACTCACCGATCTGCCAGCCGCCGATGGACAATTCCGCCATGGACGGCTACGCGCTGCGCGTGGCTGATGTGCCTGCGCCGGGTACGCGCTTGCCGGTCAGCCAGCGCATCCCCGCGGGCACGGTGGGGACGACGCTCGAGCCGGGCACAGCGGCCCGCATCTTTACCGGTGCGCCGCTGCCCGAAGGGGCGGACGCGGTGGTGATGCAGGAGTTGTGCGAGCACGACGGCGACGCAGTCATCGTCAATCACACGCCCAAGTTTGGCGAGGCGGTGCGTCGCGCCGGCGAAGACGTCGCGCTCGGCGCCGAAGTGCTGGCCGCGGGGACGCGCCTGCGTCCGCAGGATCTGGCGCTGGCCGCATCCGTTGGGCTGGCCCGGTTGCCGGTGTTGCGACGGATGAAAGTCGCGGTGTTTTCCACCGGCAGCGAACTGGTGATGCCCGGCCAGCCCCTGCCGCCGGGCGGGATCTACAACTCCAACCGTTTCATGTTGCGTGCGCTGCTGACCCAGCTCGGATGCGAGGTCATTGACCTCGGCATCGTGCCGGACAATCTCGAAGCGACGCGCAAGGTCTTGCGCGAGGCGGCCCAGGGCAATGATCTGATCGTCACCAGCGGCGGCGTGTCGGTGGGCGAGGAGGATCACGTCAAGCCTGCAGTCGAGGCCGAAGGCAGTCTGGACATGTGGAAGATTGCGATGAAGCCGGGCAAGCCGCTGGCCTACGGCCGGGTGCATGGTGCGGCCTTCATCGGTTTGCCCGGCAATCCGGTGTCGAGCTTCGTCACTTTTCTGCTGATGGTGCGGCCCTTCATTCTTGCCACCCAGGGGGTGAGCGAGGTGGCACCGCAGGATGTGATGCTGACTGCGGCCTTCGACTGGACGCGTCCGGACCGCCGCCGCGAGTTCCTGCGCGCACGCATGAACAGTGACGGTGCGGTCGAGCTGTTTGCCAATCAGGGGGCTGCCGCGCTCAATTCCACGACCTGGGCTAACGGGCTGGTCGACATCCCCGCGGAAACAAAGATTGCGCGTGGCGAGAAGGTCCGCTTCCTGCCTTACGGCGATTTGCTATGGTGAAACCCATGAAAGTGAAAGTTCTCTATTTCGCCAGTCTCCGTGAGGCGGTGGGCTGCGCCAGCGAGGATCTTGATGTGCCGGCAGAGGTTCACACGCTTGGTGCCTTGCGCGCATTTCTTGCGGCGCGCGGAGAGGGCTGGGAAGCGCTTGGTGTGGGGCGCAATGTACGGGCGGCACTCAACCAGCAGATGTCCGGGGCTGAAGCCGCTCTTGCGGCGGGTGACGAAGTGGCGTTCTTCCCCCCGGTTACCGGAGGCTGAGTCATGAGCGTTAGCGTAAGCGTGCAGGAGGCGGATTTCGATACGGGGGCGGAGATTGCCGCCTTGTCGGCCGGGCAGCCGGAAGTCGGGGCCGTGGCCAGTTTCGTCGGGCTGGTGCGTGATACCAGCGAGGGCAGTGACGTGTCGGCGATGACGCTGGAGCACTACCCCGGCATGACTGAACAGGCGCTGGAAGATATCGTGGCAGAGGCCATGCAACGCTGGACGCTGCATGGCGTGCGTGTCATCCACCGCTTCGGACCCTTGTTGCCTGGGGATCAGATCGTGTTCGTCGGTGTTGCCGGCGCGCATCGCGGCGAATCCTTCGAAGCCTGTGCCTTCATCATGGACTACCTCAAGACGCGGGCGCCGTTCTGGAAGCATGAGGAGACGCCGGAAGGGGGGCGCTGGGTTGACGCGCGCGAGAGCGATGAGTCTGCGGCCAAGCGCTGGTCGGAAGGCTGGGACGATATCGAGCAGCGGCGTTGAGATGACGTGCTGCCAGGGATGATCCGGCATGTGGGTCATCAATAAAAAACGGCGCCTTCAGGCGCCGTTTTGTCGGGAACAGGGTCGTTCCGCGTTACTTGCGACCCTTTGGGGTGTTCTGGGCGAACGCCTGGAAGGCCTGGCTTGAGGCGCGAGTCATTTGTTCGAAGGCCGCGCGTGCTGTGTCCATGGCTGTCTGCATTGCGCTCATCGTATTCTGATCGGAGATCGGAACACCCTGGAACATTTTCTGCATGGCGTTGAATACGTCGTGGCTGCCGGTGCTCAGTTGCTCGCCGACCAGTTTGCCCACTTCGGCCTGGGTGCGCGTGGAGATCTCGGCCATGTCACGTGCGCAGGCGAGCATCTTCTCGGTTGTGGTCTGGGCATACTTGGTGCGCAGTTCAACCGCCTGCTTCGGATCCTTGACTTCGGCCAGCGCCTTGGCGTTCTGCACCCCCTCTTCAAACAGAGACTTGGCCGTTGATACCTGAATCTCCATTACGCGCTGGGAGTTCTCGATCGAGAGTTGCGCCAGACGCATGGCGGCCTCAAGGTTCTTTTTTTGCAGTTCGTTGTACTGATCCTGTTGTTTCGTAGCCATGTGCAATCTCCTCGTTAGTGGTTTGGATGCAGGAGGCGGTGTGCACAAATCTCCGACGCTCAACGATACCCGTTGGCATGCTGGCGTCACTCCCTCGCCTCGGTTTCAAAGATAGCACAGCGCTCATTCGTCCTGTTGTCGCTGTGCGGCAATGATCGATTTCGGGGCGGGGTTCTTCGACGGGCTGTCTGTCCGGCTAGCGCAGTGACAAGCCGTTGCGGACTGCAGTTCAGCGCTTTTTGGAGGACGGTTTTGCGGTCGACTTGGAAGACTTTTTCGCGGGGGCTGATGATGTCTTCGCTGTGCTCTTTGTTGCCTTCCGTGGTTGCCTGGAAGGTGTGTTCGCCGCACGACTCGAACCCTTTGATGCGCCGGATGCACTCTTTGACGCACTTTTCGTGGACTTCTTGCCCACCTTGCTGGAGACGCTACTTGTGCTCAGCTTCACCGCAGGAGGGGAGGAGAGGCGGCTGTTTCCCGGCAGCAGTCGGCTGATGGCCAGGGCGCCACTCGGGTCGATGCCGTCGGGCACAAGCAGTGTATGGCCGGCGCTGAGCCGGCTGCCCGAGGCCAGACCATTGAGTTGCATCAGTTGCGTGAGGGTGAGTCCGTGGTTGGTGGCAACGGCGTCCAGCTTTTCTCCGGGTTCGAGTTCGTGCGTCCGCCACCCCTTGCCCGACAGTGCGAATTCGCCGAGACGTGCTTCGAACGTGCTGGCACGGTCGGCAGGCACGACCAGTGTCTGACCGGGCGAGGTGATGGCGGGACGGTTGTATCCGGGGTTGAGCGCGAGGAACTCCTCCAGCGACATGTCTGCAAAGGTCGCGGCAGTGGCGAGGTCGATGCCGGCGGGCACATCGAGGGCGACGAAGTGCTGTTCGTTGGCGACGTAGGGCAGTTCGAGATGGAACAGTTCCGGCTCGGCGACGATGTTCTTGATGGCCTGAAGCTTTGGAACGTAGTTGCGGGTCTCGTTGGGCATCTTCAGTTCGCTGTATTCTGCCGGCAGGCCCGCGTCGCGGTTGCGCTGCAGTGCGCGGCCCACTGCGCCTTCTCCCCAGTTGTAGGAGGCAAGCGCAAGCTGCCAGTCACCATGCATCTCATAAATGGATTGCAGGTAATCAAGCGCAGCGTTGGTGGATGCGATCACGTCACGGCGTTCGTCGACCCAGTTGTCCTGAGTCAGATTGAAGTTGCGCCCGGTGGAGGGAATGAACTGCCACAGTCCTGAAGCGTGTGCGCGGGAGTAGGCGAGTGGGTTGTAGCTGCTTTCTACCATTGGCAGCAGTGCAAGCTCGGTGGGCATGCCGCGACGTTCGAGTTCGTCGACGATGTAGTAGAGATAGCGCCCGCCGCGGGAAAAAACCTGCTTCAGGAAGCCCGGTCGGTTCAGGTAGAAGATCTGCTGCTCGGCCACCAGCGGGCTGTCGAGATCCGGCATGCCAAAGCCGCGCCGGATACGATCCCAGATATCGTTGGCGTCGCGTGTCAGGTCGAGCGTAAGCACGCGTGCAGGGGGCTGTTCGGACGCAGGCGGGAGGCGCAGCGAAGGGGCGGACGACGACGCGGGAGGCGTGTCGATCCCGTCAGCAGCTTCAACGGTTGCGAACGTTTGTAGCGCAAAGACGAGGAAAAGAAGCGAAAAGAGCTTCGCCATCGGACCCAACCGGCGAAAAGCAAAGGAGTCTATCGGGCGCCTGAAAGGGCGTCAAACTGTCTTACACATACGGAAAGAAACAACAGATTAGGTATTCCCTTGGTACGATTGCACAATCGCCCCTGATTAGCCTGCCGCGGGATATATGAAAGTTCTGGTTATCGAGGACACTGTCACCAGTGCGACACTGGTCTGCAATCAGCTCACCAAGATGGGGCTGGCAACGACGCATGCACGTGACGGGGCGAGCGGGATCGAGATCTTCAAGCGCGAACGTCCTGACCTCGTGTTGCTGGATATCATCATGCCAGGGATGGACGGGTTCGCCGTTGCTCATCGCATCCGGCAACTCGAACAGGATGGCGAGTGGACTCCGATCATCTTTCTGACCGCGCGTGCGAGCGATGGCGATCTGCAGCGGGCAATCGAGGTCGGCGGAGACGACTATCTCGTCAAACCGGTGTCCGAGGTTGTGCTCAAGGCCAAGGTCGGTGCAATGCAGCGAATCGCCCAGATGCGCTATTCGCTTCTGGTTCTGACACGCAAACTGGATGATGCCAATCGGGAACTTACACGGCTGTCTTCGGTCGATGGTTTGACCGGTATCGCCAATCGTCGCCGTTTCGACGAGAGCCTCGGGCGTGAGTGGCGGCGTGCGTCGCGCGCGCAGACACCGCTGTCGCTGGTGATCGTCGATGTCGATTGCTTCAAGCCTTTCAACGACAATTACGGACACCAGGTGGGTGACGAATGCCTCAAGGCTGTGGCGCGGACGCTCGAGCAGAAATTGCGCCGGCCCACTGATCTGGTGGCACGTTACGGCGGCGAAGAGTTCGCCGCCGTCCTGCCCGATACGGGACTGGAAGGCGCATTCGGCGTTGCGGAGTTGATGCGTGATGGCGTTGAATCGCTTGCCATTACCCACCGTTTTTCAGTGGCCGCGAACGTGGTGACGATCAGTGCGGGCGTCGCGAGCATGGTGCCGTCCCGCGCTGACGAGAATGGTTTTGTCCGCCTGCTTAAGGCTGCGGACGATGCCTTGTACCGGGCCAAGGACTCAGGTCGGAACCGGGTTGCAGCGGGTCTGCAGAATGCCGGCATGGAAATCGGGTTGGAAGAGTGACGAGAGCGTCCAAGAAAATCATCATTGTGGATGACAATGAAGTCATCCGGATGGCCTTGCGTGCCATTCTCCGCCAGGCGGGTTTCAACGTCGTTGGCGAGGCGCGTGACGGCGAAACAGTGATCGAACTGGTCGAGAAGCTGGAACCGGATCTGGTGTGCCTGGATGTGATGATGCCTGGGCGCAGCGGGCTTGAGGTGCTCACAGAACTGCGTGAGCGCTTTCCTGCACTGAAGGTGTTGATGGTCACCGGCATCAGCGACCGCGACACAGTCACCTCGGTGGTTGACCAGGGGGCGGTCGGCATGGTGCTCAAACCGTTCAACTCGGCGCGCGTGGTCGAAAGCGTGTCGCGCGTGCTTGGTCTGAAGATGCCTGAATAGGCTCCCGGGCCTGAGAGCGCAAGGCGGCGCCGTTTCAATTGTACGGGGGAGGCGTCCGTCCGGGTGGACGAGCGTCGCCCCGCTCCGGTGTGGTGCGTGCTAGAACACGTCTTTCCAGGCTCTCAGTTCGCGCAGACATTCAAGCGCACTTTCTGGTGTCTTTCCCGTGTGATGAGCGATTGCCTTGAGCACGCTGGGTGTGTTCGTGCGCAGGAAGGGGTTGATGTCCTTTTCGAGTGCGATGGTGCTTGGCAGGGTGGGGCGACCATGTGCGCGCAATGTTTCGCAGTGTGCGGCGTAGCGGTCACGCTCCGGATTGTCGGGGTCGGCCACGCGCGCAAAGGCCAGGTTCGACAAGGTGTATTCGTGGGTGCAATAGACCCGGGTGTCGCCATCGAGGGCCGCAAGCCGTGATAGTGCTTTTTCCAGCTGTTCTGGTGTGCCTTCGAACAGCCGGCCGCAGCCCGCAGAGAACAGCGTGTCTCCGCAAAAGAGCACGCCGGGGGCGTGGTACGCAATATGGCCGGCCGTATGCGCCGCGACATCAAGCACCGAGAACGTCAGCCCGAGTCCGGGAAGACTGACGCTGTCTCCGTCCGACAGAGGGTTGCTGACGCCGGCAATGTGCTCGCTTGCCGGGCCATATACCGGTACCGGATAAGTCTGCAGCAGCGCGGCCAGGCCTCCGATGTGGTCGGCATGATGGTGGGTGACCATGATGGCGGACAGCGTCAGGTCGTGCGCCGACAGGTAGTCGAGGACGGGCGAGGCATCACCGGGATCAACGACGACTGCGTGGCGTTCGTCGTGAATCAGCCAGATGTAGTTATCGCGGAAGGCAGGAAGAGGGATAATGTTCATTCTCATGATTTTGAAGTGCTGACGATTCGTGTCAATCCCCGGTTTGTCCGAATGGCTGGAAACACCCCAGGGGCGCTACCTGCTCGAGTGGGAGCAGAAACGTCTGGAGGCAGTGGTGGCCGACATCTTCGGCTATAACGCGATCCAGATCGGTCTGCCCGGCCTGGATCTGTTAAGCGCGAATCGCATGCCGTTCCGCTTCCGCTGCGCCAGCGGTGGAGATGTTGCGGTTGTCGCTTCGTATGAAGAGCTGCCTTTCGTCAGCGCAAGCCTCGATCTTGTCGTGTTGCCGCATGTGCTCGAGTTTTCCGCTCGACCGCATCAGGTGCTGCGCGAGGTCGAGCGTGTGCTGGTGCCCGAAGGCAGTGTGGTCATCAGTGGTTTCAATCCCTACAGCCTGTGGGGCGCGCGCAGACTGGCTGCACGCAAGGGCGGGGATATGCCGTGGACCGGCCTGTATCTGTCGGTTCCGCGGATCAGGGACTGGTTCTCGTTGCTTGGGTTCGAAACACAGGCAGGAAGTTTCGGCTGCTACGCGCCGGCGGTCACCAGGCCGGAATGGCTGGACCGGTGGCGCTTCATGGACAGGATCGGGCCCCGCTGGTGGCCTGTGTGCGGGGCTGCCTATGTGCTGCAGGGCATCAAGCGCGTGCAGGGCGCGCGGCTGATCATGCCCAACTGGAACGAGCGACGTGCCAGTTCAAAACGTCTGTCGGCTGTAGCCCAGCGTGAAATTCATCCCGGAAGTTCAAGGAAAACCCAATAGAAATGGAAGAAGTCGATATTTACACCGATGGTGCGTGCAGCGGTAATCCCGGTCCGGGAGGCTGGGGGGCGATTCTGCGCAGCGGCGGCCACGAAAAGGAGATCTGGGGCGGCGAGCTTCAGACGACGAACAACCGCATGGAAATGATGGCGGTGATTCGCGCTTTCGAACTCCTCAAGCGACCGGTGACGGTGCGGGTACATACCGACAGCCAGTATGTGCAGAAGGGTATCTCGGAGTGGATCAAAGGCTGGAAGGCTCGGGGCTGGAAAACCGCCTCCAAGGAACCGGTCAAGAACGCAGATCTGTGGCGCACGCTGGATGCAGCGGTCGCCATGCATCAGGTAACGTGGCTGTGGGTGAAGGGCCATGCGGGCCACCCGGAGAACGAACGGGCGGACGAGCTCGCTCGGCGCGGGGTTGAAGAGGTGCGCAAGACCGGCCGGACGGCGCAGGCATGAAGCAAGGGGGAAAGCACTGATGAGACAGATTGTTCTCGATACCGAAACCACCGGTCTGGACTGGCGCAACGGTGACCGGGTGATTGAAATCGGCTGCGTCGAGCTGTTCAACCGCAATCTCACCGGGCGCCACTACCATGTCTTTATCAACCCCGAGCGCGACATCGACGCCGAGGCGGAGGCTGTGCATGGCATTTCGCTGGAGTTTCTCGCGGACAAGCCGACATTCGTCGGGGTTGCAGACAGCTTCGAGGAGTTTGTGCGTGACGCGGAACTGGTTATTCACAACGCCAGCTTTGACGTCGGCTTTCTCAATTACGAGCTGAACCTGCTGGGGCGCCCGCCGATCGATCAGTTGTGCAGCGGGGTGATCGATACGCTGAAGATGGCGAAGGAGCAAAATCCGGGCAAGAAGGCTTCGCTCGATGCGCTGTGCGACCGCTTCGCGATCGACAACGGCCATCGCACGCTGCACGGCGCTTTGCTCGATGCCGAGCTGCTCGCCGAGGTCTATCTGGCGATGACGCGTGGTCAGGAGAGCCTGATCATGACGCTCGAGGAAGAACCCTGCACTGGGCATTCGGATGCCGCCGGGGGCGGTTTCGAGCGGCCTCCGCTACTTGTCCAGCGTGCGTCTGCGACCGAACTGGAGGCGCACGATCAGCTTCTGGCCGACATCGCCAAGGCAAACAAGGGTTTGTGCCTGTGGTTGCCGCCGGAGCCTGCGGTCGAAGAGGCTGCCTGACAGCAATGTTGTCCGGCGTGTCTGCAAGGGACGCGCCGGGCCAGGGTCAGCCGCCGCGGATGCGGGTGGTCTTGTGGCTGGTCCGCAGTTTTTCCAGGGCTTTCAGAATGTCACGTCGCGAGATCTGTCCGATCAGGCGCTGGCCCTCTACGACCGGCAGGCAACGGCAGGTCTGGCCGAGGAAAATCTCGATGGCGTCGATCAGGCTGCTGTCGCCGGTGACCGATACCACGTTCCTGCTCATGTAGTCGCGGATGAGTCCCGCCTGCTGCTCGAAGTAGGATGCATTGAGCGCGACCTTCAGGCAGTCCTTTTCCGACAGGAAGCCGATCAGGTGACCATTGTCGTCGGCAACCGGGGCGCCACTCAGGCCATGTTCAATGAGGGTGTGAATGGCATGCAGTACCTCGTCCTCGGGATTGAGGGCCAGGTGGTCGCCGATCATGTAGTCCTTGACGAGCAGGGAATGGAGCATCGCGCCTCCTAAATGGTGATCAGGTTTATTGTTGTTCGGCCTGTGCCTTCATGCGGGCCAGCCGTTTTGGGCAGGGGTTCTCGCAGCCGCCTTCGCATTCGAGGCCAACAGCGCCAAGCCCGCCGCAACTGCCGGCAATCGGCTTGCGCCCAAAGATGACGCCGATGGCCATCGCAGCAATCACGATGCCAACGACAAGCAGTGCAAGAATGAATGTACTCATGTCGGTTCCAGTTACAAGTCGCAATGATATACGGGGTGGACAATACCGCGGGCAGCTTCGTTCTTAAAGAATGAGTGTGCCGCCGGGCAGGCTGCCGGCTTGTTCGAGGCGGGTGACGGTGGGCAGCAGGTCGAGCCCGGTCGCCGCCTTCAGCATGCTGGCGCGCTCCCGCAGTTCCGCGATCGGACGGGTCAGGCTGTCGCCCGCTGCGCCAAAAGCGACCACATTGCCGCTGTCGCAGGACGGGAACGCGATGGCCCGGTCGTCGAAAGCCGTCAGGATGCGATCCACGCTGGCCTTGTATCCGCGCGAACGCCCGAAGAGGTTGACCGACATCAGGCCCTGGTCGGAGAGCCGGGTGCGTACCGCCTGGTAGAAGGGCAGCGTGTCGAGCGCGCCGGCACGGGCATTGCGATCGAAGCCGTCGACCAGGATGTAGTCGTAACGGGTGTCCTTTTCCATCACATACTGGACACCGTCACCGATGTGGATCGAGAAGCGTGCGTCTTCCTGCGGCAGGCGGAAGAACTGGCGAGCCGCCGCGACCACTGAAGGGGAGATCTCGACCACCTGAATCCGGCTTCGTGGCAGATGATGATGGATGAAGCGGGTCAGGGAGGCTGCGCCCAGCCCGATGAGCAGGACCCGGCGCGGCCATTCGCCCCTATCCTCTGCCAGCCCGTCGCGCAGGAGCAGGCCCGCCATCATTTCGCGGGTATAGGCAAGTTCGAGTGCGTTGGGCTTGCGGATGCGCATCGCGCCCTGTACCCACTCGGAGCCGAAGTGAAGATAGCGAACGCCGGCTTCTTCGGAAATGTCGATCGGCGTGCTCATGTACTCATCCGTTTCAGTGCATACAGTTGTTCGAGTGCTTCGCGCGGGCTGAGACTGTCCGGGTCGACCTCGGCCAGCGCGGTGAGCACCGGGTGCGACAGTGGAGCAGTTTCGGGCTCGGGCAGGGCTGCAAAGAGGTCGGCCTGCGGTCCGTTGCCGATCTCGCGATTTTCCAGCGCACGCAGGCGGCGCTTGGCGTCGCGAATGACGGAGGCGGGAATGCCTGCAAGCGCGGCGACCTCGATCCCGTAACTCTGGCTCGCCGGACCTTCTTCCAGGGCGTGGAGGAAAACGATGCGATGACCGTGCTCGACCGCGTCCAGGTGCACGTTGGCGCACTCCGGGTACTCGGTGTTGAGCCGCGTGAGCTCGAAGTAGTGGGTGGCAAACAGCGTGAGGCTGCGGTTCTTCTCCAGCAGGTGGCGGGCGATGGAGAACGCCAGCGCGAGGCCGTCGAAGGTGGAGGTGCCGCGGCCTATTTCGTCCATCAGCACCAGGCTGTGTTCGGTGGCGCCGTGCAGGATGGCCGAGGCTTCGGTCATCTCGACCATGAAGGTGGAGCGTCCGGAGGCGAGGTCGTCCGAGGCGCCGATGCGGGTGAAGATCGCATCCAGCGGACCGAGGGTGGCGCTTTGGGCCGGGACGAAGCTGCCCACGTGTGCGAGCAGGCAGATCAGCGCAACCTGACGCATGAAGGTGGATTTACCGCCCATGTTGGGGCCGGTGATCATCAGCATGCGCCGGGTGGGTGCGAGCCGGGCGTCGTTCTGGATGAAGTCCTCGACCTGACGCTCGACCACCGGGTGGCGTCCACCGACGATGGCGACGCCAGGCTGTTCGGAGAACATCGGTGCAACGTAGCCGTAGCGCAGGGCCGCATCGGCAAAGGCGGCGAGTCCGTCGAGCGTGGCCAGGGCACGGGCGATGGCCTGCAGCGGCGGGATGTGCTGGGCGAGGGCGTCGAGAATCTGTTCGTAGAGCAGCTTTTCGCGTGCGAGTGCGCGCTCCTGCGCCGACAAGGCCTTGTCCTCGAAGGCCTTGAGCTCGGGCGTGATGTAACGCTCGGCGTTCTTCAGGGTCTGACGGCGACGATAGTCTTCGGGCACCTTGTCGGCGTGCAGGCGGCTGACTTCGATATAGAAGCCATGCACGCGGTTGAATTCGACCTTCAGGCCCGGAATGCCACTGCGCTCGCGCTCACGCACTTCGAGTGCCATCAGGAATTCGCCGCAGTTGGTCTGGATGTCGCGCAATTCGTCGAGCTCGGCATCGAAGCCGGTCGCGATCACGCCGCCGTCGCGCACCATGGCTGCAGGCTCGTCGGTGATCGCCCGACCCAGCAGCTCGAGCGCATCGGGCGAAATCGCCAGCCCGGTGGCGATCCCCGACAGCAGGTCGCTGCGAGTCGAGGCCAGCGCATCAGCAAGCTGGGGCAGGCGCGCCAGGCTCTCGCGCAGGGCGGAAAGATCGCGCGGGCGTGCGCTGCGCAGGGCAATACGGGCGGTGATGCGGTCCACGTCGGCCACGCCGCGCAAGGCGCTGCGCACCGCAGTGGCGATCTGGCCGTCGCCCTCGCCGAGGAGTTCGGCAACCGCGTGATGGCGGGCCGCAGGCAGCTTGCGGTCACGCAGCGGGTGATGCAGCGCGTGACGCATCCAGCGCGACCCCATGCTGGTGACGCAGGTGTCGAGCAGTGACAGCAGCGTGGGTGAGCTTTCGCCGCGCAGGGTTTCGGTGAGCTCCAGATTGCGCCGGGTCGCGGCGTCGAGGCGGAGGTATTCCGACTCACGCTCCACGGTCAGGCCGGTGATGTGGGTCAGGCTCTGGCGCTGGGTGGTCTTGGCGTAGTCGTAGAGCGCCGCGGCCGCACCGAGTGCCACTGGCAGTTCATCAACGCCGAAGCCTGCAAGGTCGCGGGTGTCAAAGTGGCCGGTGAGCAGGCGCACGCCCGTTTCCGCATCGAACTGCCAGTCCGCCAGGCGACGCAACGCGGGCGAGAGGCTTTCGATCAGCGGCAGGGCGAGGCCGTCGGGAATGAGCACTTCGGCCGGGCGCAGGCGTTCGAACTGGGCCTGCAACGATTCGGCCGGACACTCCATCAGGCGCAGGTCGCCATTGGCGAGGTTGAGCCAGGCCAG
>Ga0172382_10007794_pt1 | contig 15096 bp, 12 predicted proteins | sample Leawel138RmetaG_FD_122245 | JGI IMG/M metagenome (GOLD analysis project Ga0172382, IMG submission 122245) | Leachate microbial communities from a municipal landfill in Southern Ontario, Canada - Leachate well 138R metaG | ecosystem: Engineered > Solid waste > Landfill > Unclassified | place...
GAGAATCCTGTTTACTTCAGGGGGGTGGGAGTGTCAAAACGATTGATACTCATATACTAGAATATAATATATGTCTGCCAGACTGTTAAATAATTAAAAGGAGGATGGCGATTCCCCTGATGGTTAAAACCACCAGTCCCCTCGCCGGATAATCTGTGGAATTGTTTGTAGTAATGGACAAATCAATGCTTGGCCGTGGGGTCTTCGGCATCTTTTCAAGTATGGAAAAAGCCATGGAGTTTATAGGAAGCTTTCAATTTCACTGTCTGGTCCTGGCTTTTCCTCTTATAGGCGCCTATGACGAATCGGGAAAGATCTATGCGGCGCACACATATGATAATTTTTACGATACGCACGTTTTCGACGGGATATATTCCCAAAGCGAACTTGCCTACGAAGCCGTCGGACAAAAAGGGCTCATCATCGAATTCGTAATCGACCTGCCCGATGAAAAAAAGATAGTCATGTAAAAGCGTCGTGTCCCGTGACGATAATCATCCATGAGAACATACTGCCAGTGACCCATTACGGAATATAATGATGCTCACTTGCCCGCGATCGAAGAATATTGAATTCGTCGATCAGATACCGTATACTTACACAACCCATAAAGGGGAGTAGCGTCCATATTCGGCATCATCGTCAATACGTTGGGTAAGCAAACCGACCGGTATGCCGGTTACTCGAAAGTGTAACGCGCGAGACCTTTGCCAGAGCGACATGCCGTCATTAATTTCAGACAGGCATATCGCACCATCGGAAAAGGAGAGCATATGGACAAGATGCGATATCACCTCGAACAACTGGACAACCTGTACGGACAGCTCGGCACCCGGCCCGACGGCCTCACGACACAGGAGGCCGCTCAGAGACTCGATCAATTCGGTCCGAACGAACTAAAAGCGAAAAGAAAGAAAACGCCTTTCATGATGTTCCTTGATCAATTCAAGGATTTCATGATCCTCGTCCTTATCGCCGCCGCCATAGTGGCGGGCATAGTTGGTGAACTGACCGACACGCTCATCATTATAGCGATAGTCATCGCAAACGCGGTTATCGGCTTCATACAGGAGTACCGGGCCGAGAAGGCAATAGAAGCATTGAAGCAGATGGCGGCGCCAATGGTCAATGTCCTGCGCGATGGGCGTGGCGCGTCGATCGCCTCCCGCGAAGTGGTACCCGGCGATATAGTGCTTCTGGAAGCAGGCGCAATTATCCCCGCCGATATGCGCCTTATTGAAAGCGCCCAGCTGAAAATTGACGAAGCCGCGCTGACAGGAGAATCGGTGCCCGTAGAGAAGTCTACCGCCGTACTCTCAGACCCGGGGCTCCCCTTAGGGGACAGGGTCAATATGGCATATAAGGGGACTGTGGCCACGTACGGCAGGGGCTCAGGGCTTGTCGTGGACACGGGAATGGAAACTGAGCTCGGCAAAATAGCGTCCATGCTGCAAGATGAAAGCGAAGTAAGAACCCCTCTGCAGAAACGTCTTGCTGGATTTGGAAAGAACTTGGCGATCATCATTCTCATTATCTGTGCCATCGTATTTGCGATAGGGCTCGTACGCGGGGTAGCGCCGCTCCTTATGCTTTTAACTGCTATCTCTCTTGCCGTCGCGGCCATACCGGAGGCACTGCCCGCCGTGATCACGATATCGCTCGCCATCGGCGCAAAAAAAATGGTCACGAAGAACGCCCTGATCAGGAAACTTCCTGCCGTAGAGACCCTTGGCTCCGTAACATATATATGCTCCGACAAGACAGGGACCCTTACTTATAACCGGATGACCGTCGAAGAGATATATGCCGGAGGCCGCATACTTTCGAAAACAGACCCTCAGGTCGCCAAACTTGAGGAATTGATGACGGGGCTTGCCCTCAATAATGACTCCCGCGAAGGGAACGGGGGCTTTATAGGTGATCCCACGGAAGTCGCCCTTTATGTCATTGCCAAAGAAAACGGCTATCAAAGGGAAAGTGTCGAGGGGAAATTCCCGCGCGTCGGAGAGATCCCTTTCGATTCTGACCGTAAATCGATGACGACGGTTCACCGGCGCCCCGGGGGCCGTTTCGTCTCCTACACGAAGGGAGCCCCCGACATGCTCCTCGAAAAGGCTGAAGCCGTACTTGTAAACGGCAAGGCCGAGGGGATCGACAGGGATCAGTTGCTGGCCGCAAACGATGACATGGCGGAACGGGGATTGCGCGTATTGTGCATCGCCAGACGGGAATGGGATACGCTTCCCGAAGGCCTTCCCGCGGATATGGTAGAAAGCCGCCTGGTGATCCTCGGCCTTGTGGGCATGATGGACCCTCCCCGTGACGAAGCCAGACAGGCCGTCGATCTGTGCAAGACGGCCGGGATAAAACCCGTCATGATAACCGGCGACCATCCCGTTACAGCCGCCGCGGTCGCGAAAAGGATCGGGATCCTCGATGAGGGGGGCGAGGTAATTACGGGAAAAGAGCTCGAAGCGATGCCCGATAATGAATTTGCAGAAAGGGTGGAGCATATCGAGGCGTACGCCAGGGTTGCCCCCGAGCAGAAATTGAAGATAGTGAAGGCCCTTCAGGCCAGGCATCAGTTCGTTGCCATGACGGGTGACGGCGTCAATGACGCGCCTGCTCTCAAGCGCGCCGATATCGGTGTGGCGATGGGGATCACAGGGACCGACGTTTCCAAGGAAGCAGCCGCAATGATCCTGCTCGACGATAATTTTTCCACTATCGTGCAGGCAGTCAAAGAAGGCAGGAAGATTTACGACAATATCCGGAAGTTTATACGCTATTTGCTCGCAACAAACTCCGGTGAGATCATGACCATATTTTTCGCCCAGATCCTCGGTTTCCCTATCCCCCTCCTGCCAATACATATTCTCTGGATAAACCTGGTCACGGACAGTCTGCCCGCCCTGGCCCTGTCCGTGGAGCCGGCCGAAGACGATGTGATGCAGAGGCCGCCGAGAGATCCGGGAGAGAGCATATTTGCCCACGGCCTCGGGGTCCAGACGGTCTGGGTAGGTGCGTTGATGGCCATACTCGTGCTTTCCGTGCAGTATACTTTTATGAGTTCCGGAAACGGGAAATGGCAGACAATGGTCTTCACGGTGCTGTGCTTTACACAACTCGCAAATGCGCTCGCAATAAGGTCCGACAAGAAATCGCTCTTCCAGCAGGGACTCCTCTCGAACAAGGCCATGCTCGGGGCGATAATCCTGTCGATCCTCATGCAGCTTGCCGTAGTATATGTGGGGCCGCTCAACGGCATATTCCGGACACAACCCCTGAGCTTTCAGGAAATTTCCATCTGTGCAGGCGTTTCCGCAATAGTCTTTGCGGCGGTCGAGATCGAAAAATTGATCCGGCGCAGGTTGGCCGGTCAGAAAATGGGTCATAATTGATTTTTGTGAACACGTTCCGTTATACTGTGAGCTATGAAGAATCCGGCCGGGAATGCCTATGTAGCCTATTTTGACGTACTGGGATTCACGTCGAGGTTTTTGTCAGGGGACCTTCAAAACAGGTACGAAAAACTTGTCGATGCGATCGACAGGGTAAAGGATGACGATATCACCTGCTTCCTCTTCTCTGACAGCATCGTTATTATTTCCCGGTCATTTGCCAAGGTTCGCGAAACATCCCGCTCTATTTACACGTGGGGCATACTCAACGATTTCTGGCTGCGAGGCGCAATTGCACATGGCGGCCTGACCGATCTCGATTTCTCCAGCTTTATCACGCGCAACAGGGTGGTACTGCCCTTTCTCGGGGAGGGTTATCTCAAGGCGTACAAACTTGAATCCACCCTCAATATCTCCGGGATAGCGCTCGACAATATCTTTTTTGAACCGGGAAAGGAGTGCGCGGCGCTCAAAAGGGAGACGGATTACGTTTCCTATGAAGAATATCTGCCGAAGCGGGGATACGAGGACCAAAAGCTGCTTCTGCTTCCGGAGCACGGCTCGCTCAAACAGATCGTCGATACAATGTACTTTGAAGAAATGCTGAAATCCCACGTGAATGATATCGATAAGTACATCAATACATTCATCTTCTTCATCGAAACCCTGCTGAGAACAGCCGACCATGGAACCATCGTCAGATTTCTAGATAATCTGATCAAACAGCTCGAGCTTCATGGAAGCCATGTGCTCATCCCCAGCAAGGTCGTCATTATCTTCGTCGCTGTGATCGAAGGACTTATCAGGCGCTTCCGGTCCGGAGCATTCAACGGGGCTGGCCCCAATCCCCAGGAAATGCTCGAGACATACGTGGGCAACATACTGGGTTCGCTGAAAGTCCAGGGTTACCTCCCCACATTTGTCGACTATGTCCTTGAATACGACAAGAAGAGGCACAGCACCGTCTATCGGGACATCAACAAACTGAGGGCGGACTGGTCGGGCTTCGCATAGCCCCTGGTTCCCCCATCCAGGGCCTGGAGATTGTATCGCAATTCCCCGACGTCATCATTGACGTGTCCTTTTTGCGCCGGGACCCGGTGAGTCTTGCACCACACGTTTTCGGACCAATCCCGCGACAACCACCAGCACAAGAAAGCCCACGCATATAATGACAAAATAATCCCCATGCCGGACGTAAAAAGTCTCTGTATTCTTCAGTGCGTACGTGCCCCGCAATACCTCTTCGGTGAAGATCGGGGTTTTGCCCTCGATACGGCCTCTCGGGTCTATTATCGAGCTTATTCCCGTATTTGCCGCCCTCAAGACATATCTGTCGGTTTCGATGGCGCGGAACACGTAAAAGGCGAAGTGCTGGTAGGGAGCGGATGTCCTGTTGTACCATGCGTCGTTCGTCAGGTTCACGAGGACCTCGGCGCCCTGCCGCACGGTGTCGTTCGTAATGTAGGGGAATATCCCTTCAAAACAGATAAGGACCCCGATCTTCCCGACATCTGTTTCGATAGGCCTGTGCCCGTCGCCGGGCCTGAAATCGGCGCCTATTGCGGTCAGTTTCGCGAGGAACGGAAAATACGAGACTATCGGGGTATATTCGCCGAATGGAACGAGGTGCACCTTGTTGTAGATCCCGGCGGTATTACCGTCCCGGTCTATATAAAGAACGGTATTGAGGAGGTTTCCGGTGCTCAGCATGCCCACGGTCCCGAATAATAAACGGGATCCGAGCATCACGGGCACGGCCTGTACGTACCTGTATGCGGCCGGTTCTCTTCCGAGCAGGAACGGGATGGCCGTCTCGGGCCAAATAATTATATCTGTGCCCTGCGCCAGACCAAAACTTAACCGGTAGTACTTGCTAACGGTCATCATTTTAAAGGACTCATCCCACTTGATGTCCTGACCTATGTTGCCCTGGACAATCGCGGCCTTGAGCTTCCCTTCGTCCCTGTGCTGAAGCCTCACGAAGCCGTAGACGAGCGATGAGGCGAAAATTGCGGCGATCACTACTGTAAAGACAACGGGGACCTTCTTGCGGGCCCATATCGTGCAGATAATGCTGTTTGCCGCAACGATCATGAAAGATATGAAAAGTGTGCCCGTTACAGACGCCACCTGTATCAGGTGAAGGAAGCCGAACTGGGAATGTCCGAGGTATGACCAGGGAAATCCCGTCATCACTATGCCGCGGGAATATTCCAGGATGACCCAGACCGGCGCGGCAATGAGATACGACGGAGCAGACGTCACCTTCTCCAGATAGGCACAGGCGAACGTAAAGATGCCCGTGTAAAGGGAAAGGTACAGGACGAAGAGAACGAGGATGAGAATGCTCAAAGGTACGATTATCCCGCCGTACTGGTTCATTGCCACCACAACCCAGTATATAGTCCCGAGCCAGGCAATTATGCCGGTAATAAAACCACGGAGAAAAGACCGGCGCAGGTTGTCCTTGTCGATACCGCGCATCAGAGGTACAAGGGCCGCGAAAGCGAGGGGATACAGCGATACGGGCGGCTGTATCAGGATGAGCATGAGTCCCGATAGCGCAGCGTATCCGTATTGTGCAATAAGCCTGGAAAAAAGACCCTTTGTTCCCAGCACCTTAGACAGAACCCTCCACCAAGGATCGAAAATTATTCTTTGTTTAGGGGACGATCGGCCATGAGCATCCGGAAATCAGGATTCTCGAGGACCAGTCCCATGAGTTTCTTTTCCCGGTAACGCATCTTCCTCGCTTCGGAAGCCCCCTTTACGTGGTCATATCCCATGATGTGCACGATTCCGTGAACGATAAGGTTAAAGAGCCTCTCGTAGAAAGGGATGGCGGCTTCACGGGCCTCGTCGGCCGCACGCTCTACCGAGATGATTATATCCCCCAGGGCCTCACCGGGCATGCCTTCCAGATAGGAAAACGAGATCACATTTGTCGGGCGGTCTTTCCCGAAGAACTCGTTGTTCATGACAGCGATCTTTCTGTCATCGACAAAAAGAATACTGAGGTCCCTATCCTGAAGCTTTAAAAAGACCAGTAATTCCCCTGTTGCGCTCGCGATCAGTTTTCGGTTGAGTTTCATCAGTCTTTGCGAGTTTTTTATCAGTACCGCCATTGTGTGTCCTTTCCGGGTATTCGATGCGATGGTGAAAGATCCCTATGAGGATATTGATGAAGCTTCTCTGGATCGCATGGAGGTCTTTTAACGTCAATTCGCATTCGTCGAGCTGGCTGTCCAGGAATATGTTCTCGATGATGCGCTGCACATGCGTTTCGATCCTTTTCGGCGTGGGATCATCGAGCACACGGGACGCGGCCTCTACTGCATCGGCGAGCATGATAATGCCGGCCTCTTTTGTCTGGGGCTTCGGGCCCGGATATCGAAAGTCCTTCTCCTCGATAACGTGTAAAGACGGGTCCTCCTGCTCCTTTGCCTTACTGTAAAAGAAGCTCACGAGCGATGTACCGTGGTGTTCCTTGATTATATTCGTCAGTTTGCTCCCGAGCTTATAGTCCTTTGCAAGCTCAACCCCTTCTTTGACATGGGACATGATAATGAGGGCGCTCATGCTGGGGGTGATGCCTGCATGGACATCATCTCCGGCCGTCCTGTTCTCTATGTAATAGTGGGGCATCTTCAATTTGCCTATATCATGGTAATACGACGCGACCCTGGTAAGCAGCGGATGGGCGCCTATCGCCTCTGCAGCCGCCTTAGACAGGTTGCCAACCACGATACTGTGATGATACGTTCCCGCGGCGTTGAGCATCATGTCCCCGAGTAGAGGATGCTCCAGGTTGGCCAGCTCCAGCAATTTTATATCGGTGGTATAATCGAAAACGTTCTCGATGACAGGCAAAAGACCGAGGACAATGAAACTGCCGGCAATTCCATTGACCATGATAAAAAAGAATCTCAGGGCAACGTTTCCGGCCGACCTGCCTGTATAAACATCATTTGCGATCATAAAAAGACACATAAGGAACGCCGTAAAGAGCCCCGCTTTAAGTATCGTATTACGGTTTTCACATTTTCCGGAAAAATACGCTCCCAGTATCGAGCCAGCAAAGGTATACAGGAAGATCCGCAGGCTGTTCTCGAACGAAAACGCGAGCGTCGCTGCGTAGACAAGGGAAAAGATAATGGCGATCTCCGAAAAGAGCACGATGCGGACAACCATTGCAAAAACGAAAATCGGGATGACATAGAACAGGTCTTCGAGACGGCTTTGAGCATAGTTCTCGAATATCAGGTAAAAGCACTTGACGAGAAGTACACAAAACACGGTAAAGACCGAGCAGAAAAGCAGGTCCCTCTTCGACAGGTGGAATTTCTTGATGTTCTTTTCAGCGTACTCGTACAGTACAGCGATAAAGAGGAATAACAGTACAAGTACCGCCAGGAATTTTTTTACGATAAAAAAATCACGGCGTTCAAGGTTATTGTAAACTGCAATTTTGGCAAGGTGGTCCGAACCGATGCGCTCGCCTTCGCGCACGATGACCTCGCCCTTTTTTACAGTGATATCCGTTCCGGGTACGGCGAAATCGGCCGGCGCCCGTAAATTCTCCCGCGCAATGTCGCCCAGCTGGTATTCGGCAATAAAGTAAGGGCTCTTGATGCTTACGAGAAGGGCCAACGCCACGGCAAGGCCAAGGAGGATCAGGATCTTCCCGTAGCGTACATACGAGGGAGGTTTATCCTTTCCATTCTGCATTCTTGGATTCCTCCAATTCCAGCCGCCGTGCCTCGTATGCCTTGATTATCTTCTGCACCAGGGGGTGGCGCACAACGTCTTTTTCGGTGAAATACACAAACTTGATGCCTTTCACATCTTTGAGAATGGTCCTTATCTCTACGAGACCGCTCGTTTTCTTATCCGGAAGGTCGATCTGGGTGACGTCGCCCGTGACCACGGTCTTGGATGAAAACCCCAGCCTGGTGAGGAACATTTTCATCTGCTCGGAGGCGGTGTTCTGTGCCTCGTCGAGAATAATGAAGGCGTCATTCAGCGTCCTGCCGCGCATAAAAGCCAGCGGCGCTATCTCAATGACTCCCCTTTCTATGAGCCGGGTTGCCCTGTCCATGTCGACCATATCGTACAGTGCATCATATAGCGGCCGCAGGTAAGGGTTTACCTTCTCATACATCGTCCCGGGAAGATAACCCAGTTTTTCTCCCGCCTCTATTGCCGGCCTCGTCAGGATTATCCGGGAGACCTCACGCCTGTAATATGCCGCCAGCGCCATTGCCATGGCAAGGTAGGTCTTGCCTGTTCCCGCCGGGCCAATGCCGATCACGACATCGTATTTGTTCATGGCTTCTACGTACTGTCTCTGGTTTTTGCTTTTGGGCGTGATCAGTTTCTTCGAACCGGCTATGTATATCTGGTCCTTTTCGATGCCTGAACTCACCTGGTGGGCGTTGACGACGAATCGCACCGCATGGTCAATGTCGGAGGCATTCACCGGAAAGCCTTTCTTTACAATGCCATGCAGTTCGTTGATGACCTTTCCTGTATCCTCGACATCCTTTTTGCCCCCGATAAGGGTCAGGTGATTGCCGCGGATACTTGCCTTGATATTGAAATATTTCTTGAGATATTTGATATTTTCTTCGTGTGGGCCGAACAGGCTTCTCGCCACGTTTATATCATCGAAGGATAATCGTAATAACCCTTCATCAGTCTTCTCTTCCAACAATCCTCTCTTTCTCCTGTTTATGCTACCCATTAATATAGCATAAATCACCAATTTGCAATAGATTCTTGCAAAACACAAGGACCCTCTCTCCCATTCGTAGCCTGCGCTCCTCTCTTTAGCCGATGGCGAACGGACGAGAGGGTCTTTTTATCTTTTTATCCCGAACTATTTGAAACCGCTGAACGTTTCGTATAGAATATTGCGGCATGAACAAGGTCCTTATCATCGACGACGAAAAGAACATACTAGACTCGCTGTCGGGGATCCTCCAGGATGAGGGCTTCGCCGTGTCCAAGGCTACGGACGGCAAGGAAGGTCTTGAGATCTTCGACCGTGAATCGCCCGATGTTGTGCTCCTCGATGTCTGGATGCCCGAGATCGACGGGATCCAGGTGCTCAAGGAAATAAAAGCCAGGAAGAATGATGCACGGGTCGTCGTAATATCGGGTCACGGTACAATATCGACCGCAGTTGAGGCGGTCAAGATGGGCGCATATGATTTTCTCGAAAAACCCCTTTCTATCGATAAGGTCCTTGAAGTGGTGTATCGGAGTATCGGCGCGGATTCCCCCGAGGCGCCCGATATCGCAGATTTCAAGTTCGAGGCATCGACGGGGGTCGAGGTCAGGCAAAAAACCATCGGAAAGAGTACGGTCGTATATGGCGTCGGGCTTCATTCCGGTGTCAAGACCGGTATGATCCTCCTGCCCATGCCGGAAAATACGGGAATTATTTTTGAGACTATCCCGGATGGGGAACGCATACCGGCATACATCGATTATGTTTTCTCGGTCGGGTATGCGTCATCACTCAAGGGGAAGAACAATATTGTTCGAACGGTGGAACATCTCCTGTCAGCCTGCCATATGTACGGGATAACCAACCTTCTCGTAAAGGTGAGCGAAGAAATCCCTATCCTTGACGGGTCTGCAATAGAGATCTGTAAGAAGATCGATGAAGCGGGGGTCGTCACACAGACTGAAGGTATTCAGCCTCTCGTCATCTCAGAAAAAGTGGAGGTCCGGAATCTCCGGAACGGAAAATACATTGCAGCCGAGCCGTCGGATTCATTTGAGATCGAATACCATCTGGAACAAATAAAACCAATCGGCGCCCAGGATTATCGTTTTGTAGGTGATACCATGGATTATGTCGCCAACATAGCCCCTGCCCGTACGTTCGGCTTTCTTAAAGATTTCGAACAGCTTGCCAAAATGGGCCTGGGCACTGGCGGAAGGATAAACAATTTCATCATTATCGGCGACGACGAGGTCATCAACACAAAGCTGCGCTTCGACGACGAATTCGTGCGACACAAGATCCTTGACCTCATCGGCGACATGTACCTCTTGAACCGCCCCATCATCGGAAAAATAACCGCCCGCCAGACCGGCCACATGGAGAACATAGCGCTGGTGAAGGAACTGAAGAACAGGTTCTTGAAATGATTGCTCCGGATTCCGGGTTCCAGGTTAATACCAAACATAGAACCCGGAACCGTCTTCTGCTTACCGTTCCATAACTTCTTTCTTCCCGTCCGCCTTGTAGACGAACTTCGCGTCGCTGACTGAAGTGTTCACTTTTATGCCCGAGAATTCTATCGTGTTGATGTTGCCGGTGAACTCAAGGATCTCTATCTTTCTTAAGAGATTGTTCTTGTCGATCCAGAGCTTCGCCAGGTTGACGGACGAGTCTTTTTTCGGGACAAGCTCGAAATAGTGCATTCCGGCGATCATGCTTTGCTGCTTGACGGCAAAAAGGTTATCGATGTGGGCAATGTCCTCGATAAGGTCGAAAAAGGTCCCGACCGTTTTTTCGCGGCTGACCTTATTCTTGATTACGAAGGGTTTGTCCTCTTCTTCCTGCCACATGTACCGCCCGTCGTAAAGGAAGGTCTTGCCTTTCGGCCTGGTGTATTTCCAGAGGAACCCCTTGTGCCGCTTGAAGAAAAAATCACCATCGAAATCCCGCATCTTTTTGATACCCGAGACGAATATCTTCTGATGGAAGCTGGCTTCCAGCGAATTTATCCCGGCGTATGTCTTTTTCAGTGAGTCGAAGGGAGAAGCCGATCCGGCCGTTTTAGATTCCTGTGCATTGCAGGTCATGCCCGGTATCCAGAGAATGGCAGTAAAGGCCCAGAGAACTGCCAGATATATCCGTAAACTTCTTTTTCTGCTGTTAGTCCACATTCATGCTCCCGCTCAATTATCGTTTTATGACTTCCCGCGGCTTAACGCCATCGGAAGGCCCTACAATGCCTTCCTGTTCCATACGTTCTATTATACGTGCCGCCCTGTTATAGCCTATCCTGAACCGCCTCTGGACCATGCTTATGGACGCCTCGCCTTTGGCTGATACAAACTCCACCGCTTCCTGGTATTTTTCGTCGTCCATGGTTTCCATGGCATCTTCTTCTTCTTTTTCCTCGAGTATCTCAGGATGATATGTCGGAGCGCCCTGCTGCCTTAGAAACTCCACGATCCTTTTTATCTCCCCTTCCGAGACATACGATCCGTGAAGCCGTTGCAGCCTGCCAATCCCGGGACTCAGGAACAGCATATCGCCATAGCCGAGGAGGCTCTCCGCACCGTTCGTGTCCAATATGGTCCGTGAATCCACTTTTGAGAAGACCTTGCATGCCACGCGCGCGGGAAAATTCGCCTTTATAATGCCTGTCAGCACGTCGACGGAGGGCCTTTGCGTGGCGAGGATGAGATGGATGCCCGATGCCCGGGCCATCTGCGCCAGCCGGGCGATATATTCTTCAACTTCCTTGGGGGAGACCATCATGAGATCTGCGAGTTCATCGATCACAACGACGATATAGGGCAATTGCTCGCCGTCTTCGCGCGCTACCTTATGATTGTACTTTTCGATGTTGCGAACGCCCTTTTGTGCCATCATGCCGTAACGCCTCTCCATCTCGTCGGTCATCCACCTTAAGGCGGTCTTGGCATTTTTGGCATTGGTCACAACCGGCAGGAGCAGGTGCGGAATACCTTCATAAAAAGACAGTTCGAGCATCTTGAGGTCGATCATGAGAAAGCGGACGTGGGCGGGCGTGGCCTTAAAGAGGATGCTCAGAATCATACTGTTGAGCGAAACGGACTTTCCCGAACCGGTCGCGCCGGCCACAAGGAGATGGGGCATTTTTGCAAGGTTGGCAACATAGGATTCCCCGCTTATGGTCTTTCCGAGGACCAGGGTAAGATGCGACTGCGACGCACCGAATGTCTTCGATTCGATGATCTCCCGGATGTAGACGGTTTCCCGGTCTTTGTTCGGTATCTCTATGCCCACAACCGCTTTTCCCGGGATAGGCGCAATGATCCGTATAGAAACGGCACTTAAGGCCATCGCAAGATCATCGGAAAGATTGGCTATTTTGCTTACCTTTACCCCCGGCGCAGGTTCAAACTCGTACATCGTTATGACGGGACCCGGCCGCACCTCGGTCACCCTGCCGTCTATGCCGTAATCTTTCAATTTCTTTTCCAGGATCGAGGCGTTTGCCTGGATGGAATCTTTATCTACCTTCGTCTCTTTTTTCTCTATGATATCCAGGAGAGATGAATCGGGCAGCTTATACGGCCCGATCTCCTTGAAGAATTCGAAGGCCTCCTGAACAGCGGCTTTTTTTTCCTGAGGTTTCGGCAGCGGTTCTTCCTCTTTCTTTTCCTGCGTCACCTTTATCTCGCGACGGCGCTCGGCTTTTTTTCGCCTGGCAATGCGGTCCTCGATCACCCCCAGGATGGGGGCCTGAACGATGAGAAAGGCCGATATCAGGAGCAGAACCACCGCTATCAGGATAGTCCCGAACCTGCCAAAGAAATTCATAAGTGCCTTTTCGAGGATCGAGCCGAGAAATCCCGAAAATTCTACCGGAAGGCCCCGGATATATACCTTGCCCGCCATGACCTGGAGAAGAGTGCCGACCGAAAGGAAAAGCATAATGAGACCGGAGGAAAAGACGATAATGCTGGGCGGGTCTTTCTTCCTGACATAAAAGATCCCGAAAACAAGGGCAAAAGAGACAAGGCCATAACTCATCAGCCCGAGAAGCTGAATAAGTATATCCGATATATACGATCCTGCCTTCCCGCAAAGGTTACGGGCTCCCGCATCTGTAACCGTATGGAATGAAGGATCGAGGGGGTGGTACGACAGAAGGCTGACAAAGAAAAAGAGAAATATCCCGATAAAGGCAACACCAAGCATCTCTTTTTTCAGATCAGACAGCGCCATATACAGTTCAATGCCCCGCCGGCGCTCTTTCAGCAGCGCCCGAAGCCGACTCCCCCTTTGCCATAAGGGCCTCTATATCCACCCTGACATCATCCATCACGCGCGTTTTCTGAGACCTGTCCATTCCCTCAAGGACGATGGGCTCACCGAGTTCAATGTATATTACCCCTTTTTTCCCGGGAATAGAACTGCCTTTTGGCTGCAGTGCGCTCGAACCGTAAATACCGATGGGGACGACCGGGACCATGGCCCTCAGTGCTAGGGTAAAACCTCCCTTTTTGAACGGCAGGAGCTTGCCGTCGGCACTGCGCGTCCCTTCGGGGAAAATGATAATATTAGCCCCTTCGCGTATCCTCTTTGAGGCCTCTTCAATGGCTTTGAGCGCTTCACGCGCATTTTCACGGTCAATACTGATGTACCCGGCTTTTTTGATCGCCCAACCGAAGACCGGGATGGCAAAAAGCTGCCTTTTGGCGATCCACTTGAAAGAAACAGGCAACCCGGCAAGGAGCGCATAGATATCCAGGGCACTCTGGTGATTGCACATGAAGACATAGGGTGGTGAAGTGATGCTTTTTAAGCCCCCGGTCCTGACCTTTATCCCCGCCACGGCGAGATACATGCGCGCCCACAGGCGGGCAATGCGGTGGATGGTCTCCTGGCGTTCGCCGAAAAGGGCTATGAAGAGCGCGAAGAAAGACAGGGTGACCGTCGAGGCGACGAGCCATACGGATACAATGGCCCTTCTCATCGGCCGAAGCCCTCAAGGGTGTCGATAATTTCCGTTATCTCTGTCCTGACCGTCTGGTCGATATCGTACGGTGAGACCCCTTTCCTGTCTGCTTCGGCTATTTTCTCGTTCTGGGACATGTAGCCGAGGATAGGGAGGTCTTTGAGATTATCCCGGATGAAATCCTTGTCTTGCTGGTCATTTATTTTGTTTCCCACGATGTAGACTTTTTTTATCCCGATATCATCTGCGAGCTTCTTTACCTGCCGGGCCGTCTGAAAGCTCCTCTTGCCCGGCTCGACAATAACTATAAGGGCATCGATATATTCCGTGGTGCCCCTTCCGAGATGTTCGAGCCCCGCCTCGAGATCGACAATGACATATTCATCGCGTTCTATTATCACATGGGACAAAAGACTTCTCAAAAGGGCATTTTCCGCGCAAAAGCAACCGCCACCGCCCTGTGGGATGCTTCCCAGAATAATGAGGCGAACCCTGTCTTTTGTCAGCGAGAACCTCTCGGGTATATCGTCAACGCGCGGGTTCAGCTTGAAGAAGGAACCATACTCCCCCTTCCTGGCCCCGGTTCTTTCGGCTATGAACTCTTCCATCGACGCCAGCGGCTTGACTCCGGCCACACTTTGTTCGTCGATGCCGATCGCACTGGCAAGATTGGAATCCGGATCCGCATCGATGGCTATTATTTTCTTACCGCGGCCAGCGAGGACCCGAGCCATCACGCCTGCAAGCGTTGTTTTTCCTGCGCCGCCTTTTCCTGAAACAGCTATCTTCATATTTTCCTTTGCTGAAAAAGTATCATCCTTTGTAAAGCATTGTCAATCTTGACCAATGCAGGTCTGTACGATCAGCTATGGTCATGTAAACAACCCCGCCCTCACGGAAGGGGCTTTGCAGATCAGGCCGTGAGGCCCGCCGCGTATGGCCGGTTTACGACGGCCCTGCCACGGACAGCGATGTTCAGGTCAGCAGGGAGGGCATGA
>Ga0172382_10007795_pt1 | contig 15095 bp, 7 predicted proteins | sample Leawel138RmetaG_FD_122245 | JGI IMG/M metagenome (GOLD analysis project Ga0172382, IMG submission 122245) | Leachate microbial communities from a municipal landfill in Southern Ontario, Canada - Leachate well 138R metaG | ecosystem: Engineered > Solid waste > Landfill > Unclassified | place...
AAATGCAAGCTGAAAAGGGTAATATTGTTATTTCTAAGGGACATAGAATAGGATACTTGCCGCAAGAAATGCATGTTTCGTCCGATAAAACAGTGTGGGATGAAACATTAAGTGCTTTTTCAGAAGTGAAACAGTTGGAAGAAAAAATAAATAATATAACACATCAAATAGCATCGGTCGATGATTATGAATCGAAAGAATATTTGAATTTATTAGAAAACCTAAGTGCCTTAACCCATCGTCTCGAATATACCGGAGCCAATCAAATAGAATCTAATACCGAAAAAGTTTTATTGGGATTAGGCTTTTCTAAAAATGATTTTTATCGTCGGATGAACGAATTCAGTAGCGGATGGCAAATGAGGGTTGCATTGGCTAAAATTCTTCTTCAACATCCTGAGATTATTTTATTAGATGAACCTACCAATCATTTAGATATTGAATCAATCCAATGGCTGGAAAATTTTTTATATAATTATTATGGAGCGGTTATTCTGGTTTCGCATGATCGTGCTTTTTTGAATAAAGTATGTAATCGTACAATCGAAATAACCTTAGGAAAAATTGAAGATTACAATTGTAATTATTCCACCTATGTGGGAAGGCGAAAAGAACGCATTGCTTCTCAAAAACAGGCATTTGAAAATCAACAAAAAGAAATAGAAGCCATTGAAAACTTTATTGAACGTTTTCGTTATAAAGCAACCAAAGCCAAACAAGTGCAAAGCAGAGTAAAACTGCTTGAAAAAATGGATGTTATAGAAGTAGACGAAATTGATACTTCTAAAATTCATTTTCTATTTCCACCGGCACCCAATTGTAATCGAGTAGTTTTTGAAGCCGAGAATTTATCAAAAAAATACGATACAAAAGAAGTGCTTCAAAATGTGAATTTTGCAATTGAAAATAAAGAAAAAATTGCTTTTGTTGGTAAAAACGGCGAAGGGAAAACCACTTTGATGCGAATTTTGCATCACGAACTTCAACATACAACAGGAAATTTGCATAGAGGTGAAATGGTTAAAATTGGATATTATGCTCAAAATCAAAACTTATTATTAGATTCTAAAAAAACGGTATTTGAAACCATGGATGATGTTGCCGTAGGAGAAATAAGAACTAAAATTCGCGGTATTTTGGGAAGTTTTTTATTTTCGAATGATGATATCGATAAAAAAGTTTCCGTATTGTCGGGAGGAGAAAAAGCCCGATTAGCCTTGGCCAAGTTATTATTGGAACCTTATAATGTATTATTACTGGATGAACCTACCAATCACCTCGATATGGCATCGAAAGATGTATTAAAAAATGCTTTGTTACGTTATAACGGGACCCTTATTATTGTTTCTCATGATCGTGATTTTTTGCAAGGTCTTACCGATAAAGTATTTGAATTTAGAAATAAAACCGTTAAAGTACATCTCGGAGATATTCAAGACTATTTGGATAAAACAAATTTACAATCATTAGAACTGTTGAATACAAAAACCTCCGATTTACAAAGCACAACAACCGATTCCGAATCGGACTTTAAAATGCAATGGGAAAAACAAAAACAAAAAGACAGTTCCATTCGTAAATTAGAAAAACAAATTGAAAAAATTGAAAACGAAATACAAACTAAGGAGAAATTACTGGAAGAACTCAACAGTAAGTTGTGTACACCCGAACATTATGCAGAAGAGGTAAATTCAGGTTCTTTATATAATCAATATCAATCTCTACAAAAAGAAATTGCTGTTTTAGTTGAAAAATGGGAAAAATCTTCTCTCGAACGGGAAGCAATGAAAGAATGAAGCCGGATGTTTATTAATCTTAAACCCTTATTCTTTCATAAATTTAGAAATATAAACTCCTTTTTGATTGATAATTCTTAGCATATACATTCCTTTAGCTAAACTTTGAACCGAAACCGAAATATCATCAGGTTTTAAGCTTTGTGTATGTATTTGTTTACCGTTTATATCATAAATTGCTAAGGTAGAAACTGATTCTACTCCTTGAACAATAATTTTATCTTTAACAGGATTTGGGAAAAAGAAGACGCCTGTGAGTGTTTGTTTTTGATCTGTGATATTAGTAACAGGTCCTATATATTGATAAATTGTATCAACAACATATTTTACTTCCGCATTAATTGTCATTGATTTATAAACATATTCATCACTACTCGTTTCATAAAAACGAGAGGATACTTTATCGTAAGTATAATATTTAATTGTAGATATATCATTACGTGTATTATAATCGTAAATTATTTTTGATTCCGTTAAATAATCATCAAATTTATCTCCAATAGCTTCCTGTAATAGAGGGTTAATTTCAGGATAAATATGCATTTCAATTAAATTTGAATTTTTATCATACTTTTGATCTACTTTCATTAATGAAAGAGGCAATAATCCCACAATAACACTTGTTTTAACTTGAGTGCAATTTTGTTTATTATCATATGAAAAATCCATTTGTAAATCCAAAGTTGTTTGATTCATTAAAATATTAGTTAATACTTTCGAAGGATTGTTGTAATTATTAAATGTAAAATAACCTTTCATATTCAATCTCCAGTCGTCAGATTCCCAGATATACATTTTAAAAGAATCACATAAAAACATAGTCATTCCCCCGTCAAACATAAAATTAAAAAATTGTTGATCATATTCTTCCGATTCTTTTACCCCATTATATACCGATTTACTTGTTGGTGTAACTTGGCTACCGTAATAAGCATATGATATGACTGTAATTTTACTTTCTTGATATTGGTATACTGTTTTTTGTGCTGTATCTCCAAATGTATTAATAACAATTTGTTCTTTTACTTTATCATTATTATTATACAAAGTAAAAGTTTTTTGTGGATCATCTTCTTGTCCACTGGAAACCGAATAATAATGTTGCTCAATTACTTTACCTTTAGCATTATACATAAAGGCAGATATAGCAGATAATTCTTTTGTTGTTTGAGCAAACAATATATTGCTTAACATCATAATAACTATTGTGTTAATTAACTTCATTTTCATTTTTTTATATCATTAAAATGTTATGTGCAAAAGTAGAAAAATTTGTGAAAATAAAACGTAAAACAAAACGTTATATTATACAAAAATAAAAATAATGCCTTCGATAGATATTCAACAACTCCGACAATTTGGAAATCTGGAACTTCTTGCACGCCAGATGGTAGAAGGGTTTATTACCGGTTTGCATAAAAGTCCGTTTCACGGGTTTTCGGTCGAATTTGCTGAATATCGTCCTTATAACACAGGTGAATCGACCCGGAATATCGATTGGAAACTATATGGTCGAACGGATAAACTGTTTGTAAAACAATATGAAGAAGAAACAAATTTGCGTTGTCAGATTATAATTGATACCTCTTCATCCATGTTTTTTCCACACCGCAAAAATCTATCTTTAGAAAGTCCGAATAAAATATATTTTTCCGTCTATGCAGCGGCAGCCATTATTCAAATGCTAAAACAACAACGCGATGCCGTTGGATTAACCCTTTTTTCCGATAAAATTGATTTCCACTCCGGTGCAAAATCAAATAACGTTCATATTAAATTGTTGATGACAGAATTGGAAAAATTATTAAAACAATATGATATGCAACAAAAACAAACTACCAACGTAATTGACAACCTCCATGAAATTGCCGAACGCATTCATCGCCGGTCCTTGGTTATTATTTTCAGCGATATGTTTGACCACTACCATGCACAAGATGAAATGTTTTTAGCTTTACAACATTTACGTCATAATAAACATGATGTAATTTTATTTCATGTTTATGACAAGGATTTGGAAATCAACTTTAACTTCGATAACAAACCCTATAAGTTCATTGATATGGAAACGGGTGAAATGACCAAAGTGAATGCCGCCGAAATGAAAACTTTATATCGGAAATCTATGCAAACATTTAAACAGGATTTAAAAATACGTTGCGGACAATATCAAATTGACTTGGTCGAGACTAATATTAATGAAGGGTTTTTTAAAGTCATGTTAACCTATTTTCTTAAACGACAGCGAATGCCATAAGTAGGAAGCTTTAATTTTCTACTTCTATTACTCATAACAAAAAAATAAGAAAATCTATTGATAAAGGGATCATAAAAAAACACTATATTTGCAAAAATTAAATTATAATCTTTATTAACAAGATTATATTCTTATATCAATGAAACATTTAATTTTACATATCATTTTAATATGCTTTTCCATAGGGGCATTGTTCTCGCAAGAACAAGGGAATACTGCATTTATTGAAAACAAAAACCAATGGGAACCATTTATAAAATTCAAAACCGAATTTAAAGGCGGTGCGATTTTTTTTGAAGAAAATACGATTACTTACGTATTACAAGACAGAGACGCAATTGAACAAATATTGCATCGTAAATTCAACCCTCCTACTGAAAGCGATGAAAATGATTTATCAGTTACCTATCATGCTTATAAAGTACATTATAACAACGCACAAAAACCAACAGCCATAATAGGCAACGATCCTTTTTCTGATTACAATAATTATTATATTGGCAACGATCCTTCCAAATGGGCTACAAGGGTTCCAAAGTATCACGCTATTAAATATGAAAACCTTTATCCCGGAATTGATTTACATTTTTATGAAAAGAATCAATCCCTAAAATATGAATTTATTGTTGAGAAAGGCATCGATCCTCAAATAATCAGCATGAGTTATAAAGGCGTTGACAAACTTTATATAAAACAAGAAAATTTATATATAATTTGCGGTAAAAATGAAATTATCGAATTAAAACCCTATGCATATCAACAAAACAAATCGGGAGATATTATTCCTGTTGATTGCAAATTTGTGTTGAAAGGCAAAAATGTATATTTAAATTTTGGCACATATGATAAGAATCTACCATTAATTATTGATCCTACCTTAGTTTTTTGTTCTTATTCCGGATCTTATGTAGATAACTGGGGTTATACTTCCACCTACGACAACGAAGGGAACCTATATGGAGGAAGTAGTGTGTTTGGTATAAGCTATCCCGGTTTCCCCACTACAACAGGAGCTTATCAAATAACCTATGGAGGAGGCTCTGAAGATATTGGTATTTCAAAATTTAATTCAACCGGAAGTACTTTGTTGTATTCTACTTATCTCGGTGGAAATGGAAGTGAAGTTCCTCACAGCTTAATTGTTAACGACAACAATGAATTATATGTACTGGCAAGTACTTCATCATCAAATTTTCCGGTAACTTCCAATGCTTTCGATACTTCTTTTAACGGTGGAAGCAATTTCACCTTAACTAATGTTATTCAATATTTAACAGGTTCGGATATTGTTATCACAAAGTTTAATGTAAACGGTACTCAATTATTAGGCTCTACTTATTTTGGTGGTTCAGGCAACGACGGATTAAGTACCGACACCCGTCTTAGAAAAAATTATGCCGATGAAGTGCGTGGAGAAATTATGATTGATGAATTTAGCAATGTTTATATTGTTTCAAGTACAAATTCATCAAATTTACCAACTACATCAGGCTCTTTTCAACCAACTTACGGTGGAGGAAACCAAGACGGATGTGTTGCCAAATTTAATTATGACTTAAGTAATTTAATTTGGGCTTCTTACTTAGGTGGCGACAGTTCAGACGCTATTTACAGTATGGCATTGGATAATAATTACAATTTAATGGTGTGTGGGGGAACTTATTCGAGAAATTTACCTACTACTTTCGGATGTTTACAAACTGCATATGCAGGAGGAGTAAGCGATGGTTTTATCTTCAAAATTTCGACCAACGGGAATCAAATATTACAGTCTACTTACATTGGCAAAAGCACTTTTGATCAAGCATATCTGATTAAATTAGATCGCCAAAACGATGTTTATGTTATGGGATTAACCGATGCAACAGGAATGTTGTGGATACAAAATGCCACTTGGTATAACTCAGGAGGAGGACAATTTATCAGTAAAATTTCTAGCGATTTATCGCAGATAATATGGTCAACTGCATTTGGTAGCGGAAGAATTGGACCGGATATATCTCCCACTGCTTTAATGGTCGATTTATGCAAATGCATTTATATTTCCGGATGGGGTTCACCCAAAGTAAATGCTCATGTAGGAAACACAAATTGCGGAACCAGCGGATTACCTATTAGCGTCGATGCATTTCAAACTACTACCGATAATAATGATTTTTATTTTATCAGTATTGATGAAAATGCTTCAAAACTTATCTTTGCTACTTATTTTGGTGGAGCCAGTTCAGATGAACATGTTGATGGTGGTACCAGTCGTTTCGACAAAAAAGGTTGTATTTATCAAGCTATTTGTTCCAGTTGCGGAGGTCGTCAAGATTTGCCCGTGACACCGGGAGTGGTTAGCCAATCGAATAATAGTACTAATTGTAATCTGGGAGTTGTGAAAATAGATTTTCTATCCCCTTCGGTGGTAGCTGATTTTGCTTGTCCCAGTATTATTTGTGCTCCTTATACCATAAACTTCGACAATCGTTCTCAAGTAATTTCAAGTGCAACATCTACTTTTTTTTGGGATTTTGGCGATGGAATTACTTCTACATTAAAAAATCCTGCCCATACTTATACGAAATCGGGAATATTTAAAATAAAATTAATTGTTGCCGACACGGGAAGCTGTAATTTTTCCGATACTTTGATTAAAGAATTATTAGTCTTATCAAATACCAAAGACACTTTACCTGCCAAATATATGTGTAAAGACGATTTTATCCAAATTGGTATTACTCCTTCGGGAAATCCGAATGTTTCCTACAATTGGCTGCCTTCTTCCTATTTAAGTAATCCCAACATAGCCAATCCGATTGCTTCGAACCCAAATACTATAACTTACTCTTTATTTATTACTGACGGGTATTGCATTGATACCTTTACACAGGTAGTTAATGTGATTCCTGTTTATCTTGATGCAGGCTTAAACGACACTATTTGTTTAGGTGATACCATTCTTTTACAAGCATCAACGGTAGGTGGAACAGAATATATATGGTCTTCTAATAGATATTTTTCCGACACTTTAAATTCTCCATTGTCGAATCCTGTAGGAAAAGATGTATTGATGCAATCTAAAAAGTACTATGTCAAATTGTCAAATCCATATTGTTCTTTAGTGGATAGTGTAAATATCACAGAATCTCACATTATTATTGTTACACCCTACGTTTCAAAAATTTGCATTAACGATTCGATTCATTTAACAGCAATTGTTAACAATGCCCAAGCAGGGAAAAAACTTACTTATTCCTGGCAACCTATTTCAAATATCATTTACGGTTCAAATACATTCCGACCGCTTGTTTGTCCGGATAAACCAATGAACTATTATGTTTCTGTTAAAAATGAATTTGGATGTGAAAGTATGGATTCTGTTTTTGTTGATACTTATACTATCGATTATACCATAATAAAAAAAGACATTCGATGTTACGGATATCATGACGGATATATACGTATTGATTTGGATTCAGCCTCTATGCCCTGCACTTTTCTATGGAAAGATGATACAGGTGTGGAAAATGAAGCGAAAAACTTACCTAAAGGTAATTATAGCGTATATGTTACCGATACACACGATTGTGTATATAATATTGATGTTTCACTTGTCGAACCGCCTGCATTGAACTCTTATTTTTTCGATACCAATACATTGGTTTATTGTAATGACTCTTGCTCAGGTTATGTTTCGGCAGGTGGTAGCGGAGGTGTGCCACCTTATTCTTACTGGTGGATTACCGGCGATACGACTACATCCATTAAAGATTTATGCGCCGGAGAATATGTTTTTGTCTTAAAAGACAAGAACTTATGTGAAGATACGGCAAAAATTTTCATCAGAGACACTTCCAACCTAAATGTATCATACTTAATAACACATATCTCTTGCTATGGCGAATGCGACGGCAGCATTTCTTTATTCCCGTCAGACGGATTAGCCCCATATGTGTTTGACTGGAAGAACGGATATAACAAAGATACGGCAAGTAATTTATGTACCGGTATCTATGATATACTTGTCAAAGATATGGCTCACTGTACCAAACGTGTTTTTCCAATTATTAGAACTCCTTTGCCTTTAATATTTAGTGAAATAGAAATGATACAACCCAATTGTTACGGTTTTAACGACGGGAAAATTATTGCTCACATCAGCGGTGGAACACCCCCTTATCGCTTTTATTGGGATGGCGTTAAAGGGAACGATTCATTAACAAATCTCACCGAAGGCACTTACCACTTAAAAGTGATAGATACCAATGACTGTGAAATCGACACCATATTGACCCTACTTCAATTCGATTCTTTGGATATTTCTTATCAAGTGATAAAAACTCCTTGTGTGGAAGCTTGTTACGGTCAAGCTATGATACAAGTTAATGGAGGTAAGCCTCCTTATTATTGCATTTGGCCCGATGGGGATACTAGCATGCATAAAACCGGATTATGTTATGGAAACCATGACGTAAATATTTACGATAGTAACGGATGTCGTAAACTAATACATATCCTTGTTGAAGATTCAAGTTATTTTACCCAAAAAGTAGATGCCTGGACCGATTCCGCAATCATTTATAGAAGTCAATCCACTACTTTATATGTTACCGATTTAGGCACTGATTTTACTTATGAATGGTCTCCTGCTGAAGAATTATCGAATCCAAAAGGAATAAAAACGATTGCTAAACCTAACAATACCACAACTTATACTGTTATTGTTACCGATTCTTACGGCTGTAAAGAATTTGATACCTTAACAATTAGTGTTTTGGATGTTATTTGCGACGAACCTTATATCTTTATTCCTAACGCTTTCAGTCCGAATAAAGATAACAATAACGATGTCTTATATGTCAGAGGAAAATTATTGACCGACATACATTTAGCTATATTTGATCGATGGGGAGAAAAAGTGTTTGAAACTAATGATATTAAAAAAGGATGGGACGGCACATTTAAAGGAAAGCCCTGCGAACCGGGTATTTATGTCTATTATTTGGAAGCTACTTGTTTGGGACAAATCAATTATTTTAAAAAAGGAAACGTTACCTTGATTCGTTAATTTACCATCAATGATTAATGCTTTTGCTTCCACTTTATTGAAATGGTATGATACCCATAAACGAGAACTCCCCTGGCGTAACGAAACCGATCCATATAAAATATGGATATCGGAAATCATTTTACAACAAACCCGTGTAGCACAAGGATGGAACTATTATTTGCGTTTTATTGAACGTTTCCCAAATCTTCAAACGATTTATGATGCCGGTGAACAAGAAGTATTGAAATATTGGCAAGGACTGGGATATTACACTCGTGCCCGAAACATTTATGCCGGTGCAGTTTATTTAATCGAAACATGTAAAGGGATTTTTCCTAATACTTATGATGAAATACTTAAAATAAAAGGTGTTGGTAGTTATACGGCTGCAGCCATTGCTTCTTTTGCTTTTCATTTGCCATATCCTGTTATCGATGGCAATGTTTTGCGCGTCCTTTCCCGTTCCCATGGCATATATGATCCTATTGATACGGCTCTTGGTAAAAAGAAAATCACGGCTCTTGCTAATAAACTGATTAGTAAAACCAATCCGAGTATTTTTAATCAAGCCATGATGGATTTTGGTGCCATTCAATGCACTCCTCAACAACTACAATGCGAACATTGCTATTTTTCAAATTCCTGTTATGCTAACCTTCATTGCGAACAAAACACACTTCCGGTGAAAATACATAAAACAAAAACAAAAAATCGTTTCTTCTTTTATTTACATATTGAAAAAGATAATCATATTTATCTTCAAAAACGTATAGGAAAAGATATTTGGAAAGGATTGTATGAATTTCCTTTATGGGAAACAGAAGAACATATAGCCGAAAAACATTTATATAATCATCCTTATCTACTATCCTGCTTTGTTGATACCGATTGGAAAATAAAACATATTTCCCCTGTTTTCAAACATGTTTTAACCCATCAAATTATCTCGGCAGTGTTTATTCATATTATTATTACTAAACCCTTACATTTACCGCAAACAATCTTAATAGATAAAACCGACATAGTTAATTACCCTGTTTCACGTTTAATGGAAAAATACCTCACGGAATATTTATAAACAATTAAACCTTAACTATCAGGAAACGGTATGTAAAACACTACATCCCCGGAATAGATTTCAATAGATTAGCATGAAACGTCTTGCATTTGTTCTTTTCCTGACTGATTATAAAACACAAATTCATCATCAATCACATCAATGGTAATTTCGGAATCTTTGGTTAGTTTGTCGGCAAGTATCATTTTCGACAGATTATTTAAAATATGTTTTTGAATGATCCGTTTCAACGGACGTGCACCGTATTGAGGGTCGTAACCCATTTCGGCAAGTGCATCAATAGCATAATCGGTTAACTTGACTTCAATATTATTTTCTTCCAATAAAGTTTTAAGATGATTAATTTGCAGCAATACAATTTCCCTGATTTCTTTCTTACTTAAAGGCTTAAACATCAAGATTTCGTCAATACGATTTAAGAATTCGGGACGAATAGTTTTTCTTAATAACTGCATAATGTCTAAACGCGTTTGTTCTTGAATCGTTTCATCCGAAAAATCAGACACCTTACTATAATTTTCTTGAATAATATGCGAGCCGATATTGGATGTCATAATAATAATAGTATTTTTAAAATCGGCTACTCTACCTTTATTATCCGTTAATCGTCCATCGTCGAGCACTTGTAATAAAATATTAAATACATCAGGATGAGCTTTTTCAATTTCATCGAATAAAACCACCGAATAAGGTTTACGACGCACTTTTTCGGTAAGTTGACCTCCCTCATCGTAACCCACATATCCCGGAGGAGCTCCGACCAAACGCGACACAGAATGAGCTTCCTGATATTCCGACATATCTATTCTAAGAATGGCATTTTCGGTATTAAATAAATATTCGGCCAAAGCTTTAGCCAATTCTGTTTTCCCTACTCCTGTTGTACCCAAAAAAATAAATGACCCGATTGGACGTTTACTGTCCTGCAAACCGGATCGGCTTCGACGTATGGCATTGGCAATAGCTTCGATGGCTTCATCTTGTCCTATCACTCTTTTATGCAATTCATCTTCCAGTTGTAAGAGTTTTTCCTTTTCACTTTGCATCATACGACTTACGGGAATACCCGTCCATCTTGCCACAATAGCAGCAATATCATCGGCTCCAATAGCCTCGTCTATCATTGGATTTTCTCCTTGAATTTCATGCAATTGTTTCGTTGTTTGCTCGATAGCTACTTCCAATTCTTTCATTTTTCCGTAACGTATTTCCGCTACTTTACCGTAGTTGCCGTTACGTTCTTCTTGTGTTGCCTGAAATTTACATTGTTCAATATCGTTTTTGAATTGTTGAATTTTATTTACCAATTCCTTTTCTTGTTCCCAACGTGCTTTTAAGGCATTACGTTCCTGACTTAATTCCGAAATCTGATTGCCGAGATCATTGATTTTCTCGGTATCGTTTTCCCGTTTAATGGCTTCGCGTTCTATTTCCAATTGACGGATTTTCCGTTCAATATCGTCTAAAGGTTGTGGAACGGAATTTATTTCCAGTCGCAATTTAGAAGCCGCTTCGTCAATCAAATCGATAGCTTTATCGGGGAGGGAACGGTCGCTTATATAGCGTTGTGATAAATCGACCGATGCAATAATAGCTTCATCCAAGATTTTCACTTTATGATGTGTTTCATATCGTTCTTTTAATCCTCTTAGTATTGAAATAGATGAACATCGATCGGGCTCGTTAACATAAACTACCTGAAATCTACGTTCCAAAGCTTTGTCTTTTTCAAAAAACTTTTGATATTCATTGGTAGTAGTAGCACCAATCGCCCTTAATTCCCCTCTTGCCAAAGCAGGTTTTAATATATTGGCGGCATCCATAGCCCCTTCGCCACCACCTGCACCTACAAGAGTGTGAATTTCATCGATAAATAAAATTAAATCGCCATTGCTTTCCGTAACTTCTTTCACAACGCTTTTCAAACGTTCTTCAAATTCACCCTTATATTTGGCACCGGCAACCAAAGCTCCCATATCGAGGGAAAACACTTGTTTGGTTTTCAAATTTTCGGGTACATCACCCGAAACAATACGATGAGCCAATCCTTCGGCTATGGCCGTTTTACCTACTCCCGCTTCACCTATCAGTATAGGATTATTCTTAGTTCGACGAGATAAAATTTGTAGAACCCTTCTTATTTCATCTTCTCTTCCGATAACGGGATCAAGTTTTCCTTTTTGTGCCAAATCATTCAAATTACGGGCATAACGATTTAATGCATGATAACTGTCTTCAGCATGAGGTGAGTTCACATGACTGCCTTTACGCAATTCCAATATGGCTTGCTTTAATCCTTTTTCCGTTAATCCGTTATCTTTTAGCAATTGTGACGCATTATCATTTGATAATAATATACCTAACAACAAATGTTCTATTGACACAAAATCATCTTTAAACTCCGTTAAACTCGCCAAAGCTTTTTGCAGGCTGATGTTTGCAGCAGATGATAAATATATACCACTACCACCACTAACCTTGGGCATCCCTTCGACCATTTTGTTTACAACTTGGTTAACCATAACAATATTGATATTGTTCTTCTTTAACAAATAAGGAACAATATCCTTATCTTCTTCAAATATCGCTTTCAAAAGATGAGCATTCTCGATTTGTTGTTGTTGGTTTGCCAAAACAATTGATTGTGCCTTGCTTATGACTTCCTGACTTTTAACTGTAAATTTTTCAATATTCATAATTTTATAAACTCCTTTCTATTGATAATAATAGAAAGAAGTCAAATCTTATTCCAATAAGCATTTGCTGCCATTAAGTCAGGTTTAAAACAATTAAACTGCTTTTTTGTCTTAATTTTGTTAAAAAAAGCAAAATAGTTGCTCATTATTCAATTACAATCGCCTTGCAACGAATACCAATAGGTAATGGTGTAGATTCCGAAAACTCAATACTGTCGGAGTTTCCTCCATTAAGAATTATTTTTTCGTTTAAGGTAAATTCAGCAACATTATCGGTTATTCCTGTGAATAGAGCCATTTTCATTTTTAATGTCGATATGGGTGGATTGGAAGTAATAGATGCTTTTTTTAAAGCTTTTTCATAATCATTTACGGTAGGTAAAGTATACTCAATCCGTAATTTATCACTTTCAAGCTGTTTTGTTCTCCATTTACAAAATTGCACAGCCTGTTTATAAGAGATACACGACATTGGTAATTTTTTATGTTTAGTAAACATGTTATCTGCTTCGTTTTTACTCATTCCTTTACTTATCAGAAACGAATAACCATACAATTTTCTAAACATTGCTGTATCAGGAAGTGCAGAAGGATATCCGACAGAATCTTTTGTAAGATTATAATAAAAACACCATTCAATAACAGGTATTTCCGTTTTATCAAGAAATATAGTTTTACTTTCATCCAAAGCTATTCCGTAAGAAACCCTCTGTGTTGATATCACATTTTGAAAAAAGATATTAAATAATAATATCCCATATAAAATTATTGTTTTCATCTATATTAATTTTTATTTCATTCCAATTTCTATTTACTATAGTGTCAAAATCAGAGTCAGATAAATTATGCAAATTTTGTACTGTTTCTCTGTTAACACCGCCTTTAAAAACACGCCATATTTTTAGCATAGCAATAACTAACTCATATTCTTCTGATAAAGAAGAATCAAAACAATCGTCTATTTCAAAAACCCAAAGAGCTGTATTTTGAGAAATTTCTTCTGTGGAAAATGATATTTTTTGATCATCAGAATCATATACTGTAAATTCTGACAAATATCCATTTATGATTTTTGCATCAACTTGTGGTGGATTTATTGAAATTATTTTTTTAATGGAAGTCGGTAATTTCATCATTGTTGGCATAGGCACATTTTTTGCTGCTTGTTTTGCCTCACGTTTTGTATCGGCCTGCCCAAAATACGTTTCACCAACACACTGTCCTTGTTCATTTACAAAACCTACAGTCCAATACCAACATCTTCCTGTGGTTTTAGATTTATATACATGAATTGTCTTTTTTGGAATTCTTCCTGAAATGATTACATTTTTGTTTTTCATATTTATATATTTTAAAAAAATAATACTTTCTTTCTTTTCTAAACATAAATAAGTTTTTTTGTTAGTAGTTGTTTTATCGCCATTTTTATAATTCGTTTTTCTTTATATATCATATAATAATCATACATATCCCTGATAGAGAAAAATATTAGATTTTAAATATTGTAATCGGAAAGGAAGCATGATTTTGACATACAGTTTTATTAGTTTCTCCATTTGCAATTTATGTAATAGTTTAATCCTATAAAGGATTTTCAATTTTCTTGTTTTCAAGGATTCTTCTCTATGTATGACGTATATTCATATTATTTTTAATAAACATATATATTATTTACTTAAATTGTTATTAATACTAGATGACTTTTTAATATCATTTCACCGGCAAAACTAAATTAAATTTCGTTTCATTTTTACTTTTTAACAATTTTTAACAATTTTTAATACTATTTAACACTTTCATTTTTTTATCATTATATTATTTTTGCATCTTTAATATTCTTCTCGCTTGCTATTGCTTGCCTTGCTTATTATAAAGTAAAACGTTTTTACATTATTTTAAAAATAACCTATTCTTATTTTATATTTTTTTATCAAAATAAATACTTTTTTTTGTTATTCTGTCGAATTCCTAAAAAAGAGCTTTTCAATAAGAAATAATATAGATTAAAACGGCATATTTTGGAAGGAATAATAGGAAAATTTGTAATAAATTGATTTTCCGTTGCAAATTGTAAAGTATATCCAGGCTTTGTCTAACCATTATTCATGGCATCTTCGACAATTTATTGACCTTATCGCATAACTCATTAAAATCTGTTTTACCCGTAATGATGGTTTTAGCAAAATAAAGTGTTTCACCTTCCTTGCTTAAAGAATTTTTACTTTGTGTGATT
>Ga0172382_10007796_pt1 | contig 15093 bp, 13 predicted proteins | sample Leawel138RmetaG_FD_122245 | JGI IMG/M metagenome (GOLD analysis project Ga0172382, IMG submission 122245) | Leachate microbial communities from a municipal landfill in Southern Ontario, Canada - Leachate well 138R metaG | ecosystem: Engineered > Solid waste > Landfill > Unclassified | place...
AATGAGAGCCCGGGCAGATAGATCATCAGCGGCATGGCGCCAAACACGGGCACCACGATCCAGGTGGCTGCGACAAGCAGAAAGCCATCGTGTACCCGCAGGTCGCGTCGCTGCTTGCGGGTCGTGAGCCAGGCCAGCAGGCCACATGCGAAAGTCACCAGCAGCGCTTCGTCGTAAGCCGTGACTGCGCCGTCACTCAGAAAATACGAGACCGTTAGCGGAAACGCCATGACCAGCCCGAACAGCATCAGGACAAGGCCAAGCGCACCGATCACCGGAAAGTAGCTGCGCATCTGATCAGTCCGGCACGCGCATGCACCCGCCAGAACACCCGAGAAAAGCTGTGAATGCTAGGGAGAAAGGCGTAAAGATGGTGTAAAGATTCCGCACCGCAGCACAAAGACCGACCCTGCGCAGGCGCGCACCCTCACCACGCCTGTATTCGGGCAAACACGGATAGCCTCGGCCACGCATTCGAGGGCACAGTGGGCCATTGAAATCGACCCGGCCCCAGAACGGGCGACTTCGATGCATCCTTTCGCATATAACAATCAAGGTAGGAGACATTCGATGAGACTGATTCGCACCCTCGGCCTGGCCGCCGGCATGATGCTCGGCGCCTCTGTCGGCGCACAATCTGCGCACGCCCAGCAATTCGTCAATGTGCTGACCGGCGGCACCAGCGGCGTGTATTACCCGCTCGGCGTTGCCCTGTCCCAACTCTACGGCAAGGCCCTGCCCGACGCCAAGGTCAGCGTGCAATCCACCAAGGCCAGCGCAGAAAACCTGAATCTGCTCCAGGCCGGACGTGGTGAGGTCGCCTTCGCCCTCGGCGATGCGGTCTCCGATGCGTGGAACGGCGTAGAGGAAGCCGGCTTCAAGACCAAGCTCAGCAAACTGCGCGGGATGGCTGCGATCTACCCCAACTACATCCAGATCGTTGCCGCCAGTGACTCCGGGATCAAGACCCTGGCCGATCTCAAGGGCAAGCGGGTCTCGGTGGGCGCCGCGCGCTCGGGCACGGAGCTCAACGCCCGCGCGATCTTCAAAGGCGCAGGCATGAGCTACGGTGATCTTGGCAAGGTGGAATACCTGCCCTTCGGCGAGTCCGTCGAGCTGATCAAGAACCGCCAGCTCGATGCCACGCTGCAATCGGCCGGTCTCGGCGTCGCCTCGCTGCGCGACCTTGCCAATGCCCTCCAGATCACGGTGGTTCCTGTGCCTGCCGAGGTCGTCACCAAGATCGGCGACCCGGCCTATCAGGCCAGCGTCATTCCGGCCAACACCTACCAGGGCCAGACCGCCGACGTGCCGACCGTGCGCATCCGCAACATCCTGGTCACGCACTCGGGCGTGTCCGACGATACCGTGTATGCGATGACAAAGACCATGTTCGAGAACCTCGACCAGCTCGTCAGCGCCCACGCGGCTGCGAAGGGCATCATCAAGGACGACGCCGCCACCGTGCCGCTGCCCCTGCACCCCGGTGCCGAGCGTTACTACCGCGAAGCCGGCCTGCTGAAGTAATCATCTCCGGGCTGGCGGCACCCAGCCCGACCGTACAGTCTGCGCGCCCCGGAGCGACGCGGACTGTACCCGCCTGACCGGAGTTCCACATGTCCGAATCCAGCTCGCTCACACCCTTCGGCTGGGAGCGCGAAAAGGGCCTCCAGGCACGTGCGCTGTTCCTCATCGCAGTGGCCTTCTCGGCTTACCAGATCGTCATCGCCGCCTATCACCCGCTTTCCTCGCAGGTGGTGCGGGCGATACACGTCGGCTTTCTGCTGCTGATGACCTTCGCCTCGTTTCCGGTGTGGTTGCCCCGCAGACGGAGTGTGCCGGTCCTGGCATGGCTGATCGGCATCACCGGTTTCGTGCTGGCGTTCTACCACTGGGCCTTCGAAGGCGACCTTATCCAGCGTGCTGGAGACCCGACCCAGACCGACCTCGTGGTCGGCACCATCACCCTGATCATGGTGTTCGAAGGTGCGCGCCGCATGATGGGCCCAGCGCTGCCTCTCATCTGCGCAACCTTCTTTGCCTATGCGGCCTTCGGCCAGTATCTCCCGGGCGACCTCGCACACCGGGGTTACGATTTCTCGCAGCTGATCGAACACCTCACCTTCGGCACCGAAGGCATTTACGGCGTACCCACCTACGTCAGCTCGACCTACATCTTCCTGTTCATCCTATTCGGCGCCTTTCTCGAACAGGCCGGCATGATCCAGCTGTTCACGGATTTCGCCCTCGGCACCGTCGGTCATACACGCGGAGGTCCGGCCAAGGTCTCGGTAATCTCGTCGGGGCTGATGGGCACGATCAACGGCTCCGGCGTGGCCAACGTCGTCACCACGGGGCAATTCACCATTCCGCTGATGAAGCGCTTCGGCTACCGCCCGGAGTTCGCCGGCGGGGTGGAAGCCACCTCCAGCATGGGCGGACAGATCATGCCCCCGGTGATGGGCGCGGTCGCCTTCATCATGGCAGAGACCATCGGCGTGGCCTACGTCGAGATCGTCACCGCGGCCATCATTCCTGCCGTGCTCTATTTCATCACCGCGTTCTGGATGGTGCATCTGGAAGCCGGCCGCGCAGGCCTCCACGGGCTCGCAAAGAGCGAATGTCCGAACGCCTGGGCGGCCATCCGGCGCGGCTGGTATCTGCTGCTGCCGCTGGGCATTCTGGTGTGGTTGCTCTTCTCCGGTTATACCCCGCTGTTTTCCGGCACCGTCGGACTGGCAATCACCGCCGTACTGATCTTTGGCGCCGCAATTGCACTGCGGCTAAAGGGCACGGCGCTAAGGGTCGCGTTCTGGGTCGCCCTGGGGATCGCCAGCTCAGGCTTCCTGAAGTGGGGTATCGACACCTTTTTCGTGCTGATCGCGCTGCTGGTCCTTGTCTGCGCCTTCATCCACGGCGGCCGCGAGACCTTGCGGCTTGCAGTGAATGCGCTGGCCGATGGCGCACGCCACGCGCTGCCGGTGGGCGTGGCCTGCGCCCTGGTGGGTGTGATCATCGGTGTGCTCACGCTGACCGGCGCGGCGACTTCGTTCGCCAACATGATCATCACCCTCGGCGAAAACAACATGCTGCTGTCGCTGGTGCTGACCATGCTGGTCTGCCTGCTGCTGGGCATGGGCATCCCGACCATTCCCAACTACATCATCACCTCGTCGCTGGCCGCCCCGGCCCTGCTCGATCTCGGCGTTCCGCTCATCGTCAGCCACATGTTCGTGTTCTACTTCGGCATCCTCGCCGACCTGACTCCGCCGGTCGCACTGGCTGCGTTTGCAGCGGCGCCGATTGCCGGCGTGTCCGGCATGAAGATCGGGGTGCAGGCAGTACGCATCGCCATGGCTGGCTTCATCATCCCCTACATGGCGGTCTATGCGCCTGAACTGATGCTGCAGGGCGACCCGACCGTTGTGGCGGTGGTGTGGATCGTATTCAAGGCGGTGCTGGCGATTGGCCTGTGGGGCGTAGCCTCGGTCGGTTACCTGTGGCAGCCCGTGAGCTGGCTGGAGAGAGTCGGTGCGCTGCTCGCTGCAGTTTGTCTCGTCGCCGCGCTGCCGATCACCGACGAGATCGGCGTTGGGGCTGCCGCGCTGCTGCTCGGCCTGCAGATCTGGCGTCGCCGCCAGCAGGCGCACTGATGCCCGCAGGACAATGACTGACGAAAGTCATAATCCACAGACAAAAAAAGCGCAGCTTTCGCTGCGCTTTTCCGTTTGGCCCCCCGCCTGTGCCGTTTCCGCCGGGCATCCTGAACCTAGGGTTCAGGGAGGTCACTTCCCTTCCGCTTAAGGCTCACCCGGCTAGGGGCGTGCACACCAGCGGCATCAATGGTCAGCAACCAAGTCTCTCGACTATTGGTTCAAGGAATCTACGACTTCAACTAACACGGCAGGGGATTGATTTTGCACGCTTTTTAAAAGCTCAAAAGAGCTTGTCCTGTTGGGCCAGTACCCCGTCAAGGCGTGCCTGCATGAGTTCGATTCTACGCTTCGCGGCAGGCATGTCAAACCCGTTTCCACGCTGATGCTGAATGAACTCGTGGGCAATGTTGAGCGCGGTCATCACCGCCAGTTTTTCACCTGAGGCACTGGTCTTTCCGACCAGGTCCTTCAGCTTTCCATCGACATAGGCGACGGCCTCAACCAGACCATCCCGGGTCTCGGCCGTACAGGCTACGCGATATTCCTTGCCCAGCAGGGTGATGTCCAGGGATTCCATACGGTATTCCTCAGGCTTCCGGCAGCTTCGCCAGCAAGGCTTCGAGTTTCTCGGTCGCCAGCTGCACCTTTGCCGCCAGTTGATGATTCTCGGCTTCCAGCTTGCCCACACGCGTGCGCAACTCGCGGTTCTCGCGCTTGAGTCCGCTGTACTGGCTGATGAGTTGCTCGAGTTGGGTCTCGAGCCGGGTGAGTTCTGCGTCCATGGCGTGGATGGTAGCGGGGGGAGAATGACGCGGTCAATAAGCCGGGCGAACCCGGTACGATGGGCCCGCAAGGGGCCCGTTCCAACGATTGTTAACGCTGCACCTGGGTCACGTCACGCACCGCGCCGGTATCGGCCGAGGTCGTGAGCGCCGCATAGGCCTGGAGCGCGGCGGAGACGTAACGCTCCCGGCTGACCGGCTTCCATGCTGCACTTCCCTTCGCTTCCATGGCTGCACGACGGGCGGCGAGTTCTTCGTCGCTGATCGCCAGGCGGATGCTGCGATTCGGAATGTCGATCTCGATCACGTCACCGTCCTCGACCAGCGCAATCGCACCACCGCAGGCCGCTTCAGGCGACGCGTGACCAATCGACAGACCCGAGGTGCCGCCAGAGAAGCGGCCGTCGGTGAGCAAGGCACATTCCTTTCCGAGCCCGCGGCTCTTCAGATAGGAGGTCGGGTACAGCATCTCCTGCATGCCCGGCCCGCCCTTTGGCCCCTCGTAACGGATGATGACCACATCGCCCGCCTGCACCACCTCACCAAGAATGGCCTCTACCGAAGCTTCCTGGCTCTCGAACACGCGCGCGCGCCCCGAGAACTTCCAGATCGACTCATCGACCCCGGCGGTCTTCACGATGCAGCCCTTTTCGGCAATGTTGCCGTAGAGCACGGCCAGCCCGCCGTCCTGACTGAAGGCATTGGCCTTGTTGCGGATCACGCCCTTTGCGCGGTCCATGTCGAGTTCGTTCCAGCGCCGGTTCTGACTGAAAGCGACCTGGGTCGGCACCCCGCCAGGCGCGGCGAGGAAGAAGTCGAACACCGACTTGTCATGGGCCTGCATGATGTCCCAGCGTGCCAGCGCATCGCCCAGTGTCTTGCTGTGCACAGTGGGCACATCGCGATGCAGCAGGCCGGCGCGGTCGAGCTCGCCAAGGATGCCCATGATGCCGCCTGCACGGTGCACGTCCTCGACATGCACGTCCGGCACGGCCGGTGCCACCTTGCACAGACAGGGCACACGGCGCGAGATGCGGTCGATGTCCTTCATCGTGAAGTCGACACCCGCTTCCTTGGCCGCCGCCAGCAGGTGGAGCACGGTATTGGTCGAGCCGCCCATGGAGACGTCGAGGGTGATCGCGTTCTCGAACGCCTCGAAGCTGGCGATAGAGCGCGGCAGCGCGGAAACGTCGTCCTGCTCGTAATAGCGCCGGGCCAGATCGACGATGCGGTGACCGGCATCCTTGAACAGCTTTTCGCGGTCGGCGTGAGTGGCCAGCGTGGTGCCGTTACCCGGCAGCGACAGACCCAGCGCTTCGGTCAGACAGTTCATCGAGTTGGCGGTAAACATGCCGGAGCACGAACCGCAGGTCGGGCATGCCGAACGTTCGACGGCATCGACTTCCGCGTCGGAGCAGTTCTTGTCGGCAGCCTTCACCATCGCGTCGACGAGGTCGAGCGAGATGACCTTGGCCTCCCACTTCACCTTGCCCGCTTCCATCGGCCCGCCGGACACGAAGATGGTCGGGATGTTCAGGCGCAGGGCGGCCATCAGCATGCCCGGGGTGATCTTGTCGCAGTTCGAGATGCACACCAGCGCATCCGCGGTGTGGGCGTTGCACATGTATTCGACGCTGTCGGCGATCAGGTCGCGCGACGGCAGCGAATAAAGCATGCCGCCGTGCCCCATGGCGATACCGTCATCGACTGCAATCGTATTGAATTCCTTGGCCACACCGCCGGCCTTCTCGATCTCGCGGGCGACCAGTTGCCCCATGTCCTTGAGGTGCACATGGCCGGGAACGAACTGGGTGAAGCTGTTGGCGATGGCGATGATCGGCTTTTCAAAGTCACCGTCCTTCATGCCGGTCGCACGCCAGAGCGCGCGGGCACCCGCCATGTTGCGGCCGGCGGTGGAGGTACGGGAACGATACTGGGGCATGACGGTGCTCCGGAAATTCTGCGGGAAGGCCGAAGATTCTAACCCCTCAAAGGGCACTCCGGAACATTGTGATGACCAGTCGCGAAAGCAGCCGGGCACAAACCGCCGGCGAACGGCGACTGGAAGGCGTCATCGCACCGTAACCACGCCGTCACCGTGGCGCAACGCAGAGTTTCGAAAATGGCAGCACCCAAATCGGAAAGGGACGCATGTCATGCTCCAGACCCGCCAGCAAGTCGCAAGCCGCCCCGGACGCAATTTCCACGTCGGCCTCGCCACCTGCGACACCGAGATTCTCGAAGCCCAGAAACTTCGCTACCGTGTATTCGCCGAAGAGATGGGCGCCCGCCTTTCCACCCGCACCCCGGGTGTTGACCGCGACATCTACGACCCCTTCTGCGAACACCTCATCGTGCGCGACGAGGACGCCGGGCGCATCGTCGGCACTTATCGCATCCTGTCACCGTCTGCAGCGTGCAAGGTCGGCGGCTACTATTCGGAAAACGAGTTCGACCTCACCCGCCTGCAGCACCTGCGCAATCGCATCGTCGAGATCGGCCGCTCGTGCATCGACCCCGACTATCGCAGCGGCGCCGTCATCACCCTGCTGTGGTCCGGGCTCGCCCGCTACATGAAGGAAAACGGCTACGGTTATCTGATCGGCTGCGCCTCGGTGAGCATGGCCGACGGCGGCCATGCTGCAGCCAGTCTGTATAATCGTCTGCGTGAAACGCACCTGGCACCGCTCGAATACCGCGTATTCCCGCGGCTGGCCTTGCCGCTCGACATGCTGCGCGGCGACCTGCCGGCCGAGACGCCCCCGCTGATCAAGGGCTACCTGCGTGCAGGTGCCTGGGTGTGCGGTGACCCCGCGTGGGATCCGGACTTCAACACGGCCGACCTGCCACTGCTGATTCCGATGGAAAAGGTTTCCGACAAGTACGCCAAGCACTTCCTGGGACGTTAAGACTGAACGCCAATATTGCCCGCGCACCGCGCACGCCCCCCAGCCACGCCGCCAGCCACGCGCTGCTGCGTGGCTGGCGGCGCCTGCGCATCGGCCTGCATCTGGCCCGCGGCGTACTCACGGTCGCGCTGGCCTACCCGCTCAGCGGCGACGCTACCCGCTTGCGGCTGCGCCAGAACTGGTCGCGCAAGTTGCTGAGCATCCTCGGGCTGGAGCTCCAAGCCGGTGGCTGCGATATCGCTCCGGGCTGCATGCTGGTGGCCAACCATGTGTCGTGGATCGATATTTTCGTCATCAATGCCCTTACGCCCTCGGCCTTCATTTCCAAGCATGAAGTCAGAACCTGGCCGGTAATCGGCTGGCTCGCTGCGAAAAGCGAAACCGTGTTCCTGCGTCGCGGCAGTCGCGGACACGCGAAAATCGTCAACGCAGAGATTGCTTCTCTGCTTGGTTCCGGACGCAACGTCGCGGTGTTTCCGGAAGGGACGACGACCGACGGCAGCCACGTGCTGCACTTCCACGCCGCCCTGCTGCAACCGGCCATCGAGGCCGGGCGAGCGCTGCAGACGCTGGCGCTGTCCTATCACCATGAAGATGGCAGCCCGAGCCGGGCGCCTGCCTATGATGGCGATCTCAGCTTGAGCGAATGTCTGAACAACATCCTGGCCCATCGGCGCCTGGTCGCACGCATCGCGGTCGACATGCCCCTGGCGACCAGCCCGGAGAGCAGTCGTCGCGAACTGGCCCGCCAGACGCGAGAACTGATTGCCGCACGGATCGGCGCCGACACGAGGCAGTCGCAGGACGCGACAATGCACGCCCCGGCGACATCGATGCAGCCGGAAACGGCCTGACGCAGCGCGGGCGCCTCTCAGGCAGGGACCTGGAACACCGCGTCATCGTCGAGCCGCACCGCAGTGAGCTTGCCCCCCCAGACGCAGCCGGAATCAAGCGCGAGCAGCCCTTCCTGCCGGAAAAAACCGAGCGCTGACCAGTGACCACAGACAATCGTGTGGGTGCGGTTGAAGCGTCCCGGTGCGGAAAACCACGGCACAGTGCCGGTGGGCGCCTTTTGTGGAGGCCCCTTGCCGCGCAGCGCCATACGCCCGTCGGGCGTACAGAAGCGCATGCGGGTCATTGCATTCACGATCACGCGCAAGCGCGGCCATCCCGTCAGGGCCTCGTCCCACCGATCGGGACGGTCACCCGCAAGATGCAGCAAGAACTGGTGTACGTCGGGCCCTGTCAACGCGGCATTCACTTCAGCAGCGAGTTCCTGTGCCTTGGAGATGGTCCATTGTGGCAGCAAGCCCGCGTGCACCATCGCATGATCGCCTTCGACGTGCAGCAGCGGACGAGTGGCGAGCCACTGCAGCAACTCGCCGCAGTCAGGCGCTTCGAGCACCTGGTAGAGGGTGTCATCCTTGTCCCGACGCTTGTAACCGGTGCCGACCATCAACAGGTAGAGATCATGATTGCCGAGAACGACGGTGGCCGAGTCGCCCATCCCGCGCAAGAAGCGCAGCACCTGTACCGACTGCGGCCCACGGTTAACCAGATCACCCACGACCCACAGCCGATCAGCCGCGGGATCGAATGAAACCTTTGCCAGCAAACGCTGCAGCGCGTCGTAGCAGCCCTGAATATCGCCTATTGCGTACGTTGCCATCGCCCAGAGGGAGTGGAAAAAAAGAGAATGACCGCAAAGTCTATCCGACTAATGTGACGTTAATGAAATCGGCACGTCGTCCGTCCCTTCATATCCACCGCACAACGCGCTGCGCAGTGCGCATCGAAAACGGGCTTCTTCACGCGCCCGGGCGCATCAGACCACCCCCGTCAGCCCGGCGTAGAGCGTACGGTACTGATCGATGACCGCGGCCTCCGAGAAGTCGCGCTGCACCCGCACACACCCGGCCTCCACCATGCGTTGCCGCAAACCCGGGTCGCGGATCAACTGCTCGATACCGACAGCCAGGGCCGCACTGTCGTCGCAAGGCACCACCCAGGCATCCTCGCCATGACGCGCAATCTCGCGCGCCCCCCTGAACGCGGTTGTGAGCAGGGGCTTGCCATGACTCCAGGCCTCGAGGATGACATTGCCGAGTGTCTCTTCGTCGCGGGACGGAAAGACCACGAGGTCGGCGGCCTGATACCAGGGCGCAGGATCATGCTGCCACCCCGCCCAGTGAATCCGCTCTGCCACGCCAGCCGCAACCGCCTGCTGTTGCAAGGAGAGCAGGCGGTCGCCGTCGCCCAGGATCACGAGGCGCACACGGCGCCCTGCGACTTCAGACGGTGCGCGCCGGAGCGCATCGACCAGGAAGCGATGGCCCTTGACCTCGACCAGACGTCCTGCCGTGACCAGCATGCAATCACCATCATTCAGCCCAATCTGCGCTCGCAGAGCACGCCGCTCGGCAGCGTCAGACTGCTTTACCGGCTCGGCAAAGTTGGTGATGTGGAACACCCGGTTCGCGGGCAGTCCGCCTTCGACCATCCAGTCGCACAAGCCCCGCGTATTGCCGATCCAGGCGTGTGCGTGGCGGAAGGAGTCGAGCCGGTAGTAGCCGCCGAGGCGAGCCACATGCACTTTGCCCCGGCCTGGCCGGATATGGGTCAGGCGAGTCGCACGGCCCATGTAGGTCTGCACCACGGGCGCCTCGCTCTTCGCGATCAGGCGCGACACTTCGACCTTGGACAGCGGATCCCACACCGTGCGTAATGGCAGCTCGTAGAAGGGCACCCCGGTCAGGTGACGCCGGGCCAGCGCCGAACCGGAGCGCACCACGGCCTCGACTTTTTCCTGGCGTCGTGTCATGGCGCCGAGAAAACGCGCGAACCAGCGCTCGGCCCCGCCCATCTCGGCGCTGCCGATAAGGTGCAGCGTCTTCATCAGGCCGCCAGCCTCGCGGGACGAAGCGCATGCTGCGAGGCCAGCACCTTGCGATAGACGGCAAGATTCCCCTCGCACATCGCATCGACCGAGAACTCGCGCAGCATCAGCGCACGGCCGGCAGCACCCATGCCCTCGCGCAGCGCCTCGTCCGCAAGCAGGCAGTTGATCGCGGCAGCCAGTCCTGCCACATCGCCGGGCTCGGTCAGCAAGCCATTGAGGCCGTGACGCACCGCCTCGGGGACGCCGCCGGCGCGACAGGCAACGATCGGCACCGCTGCCGCCGCAGCCTGAAGCAGCGACACCCCGAGCCCTTCGAGATCAGCCGGATGCACCAGCAAATCAAGGCACCCGATCACCGCCGGCAGATTGTCGGAAAACCCCATCAGGCGGACATTGCGCTGCAGACCCCGCTCAACGATCATTTGCCGCAGCTCGGCCTCGAGTGGCCCCCGTCCGTAGATCAGCACCTGCGCACGGGGATGACGCACAAGTACGTCGTCCAGCGCCTGCAGCAGGTGACGGTGTCCCTTGCGCTTGATCAGCTGGGCGACCATGCCGATAAGCAGCGCATCCGCCGGCACCCCGAGTCCGGCGCGAAACGCCGCCTTGTCGTAATCGCCCAGATAGGGGCGAGGATCGACCGCACTGCGCACGCAGCTCACCCGGTCAGCGCGCAGACCTTCATCGAGCAGGACCTTGCGAATCCCGTCCGAGATCGCAATCACGTGCTCGTACATCGAGTACTTGGCCCGCACCAGCCATTGCGCCTCGGGATTGTCCACCCGCCGCGACAGCACCACCGGCACCCGTCCGAGCATGGCGCCGACCCCGCCCCACAGGTCCGCACCACGCCGGCTGTGGATGTGCACGATGTCAGGCGCCTCATCTGCGATCAGCCGGCGCAGACGCAATGCCAGACCGACATCGGCGTCGCCCTTCATCTTCATCTCGAATACCTCCCCGTGCGGGCGCGCCAGCGCGGCAATATGCGCGCCGGAGGGGCAGGCAAGCAGGTTTTCCACGCCGTGCCGCTTGAGGCCTTCCATGATGTGCAACACCTGTTTCGCGCCGCCATACAGATGGCGGCCGGATTCGACGTGCAGGACTTTCATGATGGAATCTCCGCGTTCAGGACAATGCGCGCCTCGTCGAGAACGCGCGCGGGATCAATGTCCCGCATACAGGGAAAGGCACCGCCGCAGGAGGGGCTGCGTCGACAGGGAGAACACTCGAGCCCCAGCCAGATCACCCGCGCATTGGCGCGGCCGGCATCGAGATAGGGGCGGGTGGAACCGAACAGGGCGACCAGCGGCCGGTTGAAGGCCACCGCCATGTGGCTCAGGCCGGTATCCACGCCGATCACCAGCGCGGCATGCTCGACAATGGCTGCGGCCTCTGCCAGCGTGGTTTCGCCGGCGAACGCAAGCGCACCGGCGTCCTTGCCGGCAATCCGTTGCGCCGCGTCACGATCGCCCGGCCCACCCAGCACGACCGGCCGCAACCCGAGATCGCGCTGCACGCGAAGCGCAAGCGCGCGCCATGCCTCTTCGGTCCAGTGCTTCTGCGCTCTGGTCGTAAAGGGTGCGAACACGACGTAATGCCCGGAGACCACGCCGTGATGCGCGAGCTTGTCCAGCGCGCTGCGCTGTACCGTCGGCGACAGACGCAGACGGGGATGAAAACCGGTGGTATCGAGCCCGAGCGCTTGCGCCAGATGACGATATTCCGAGCTGATCTGCCCCGGCGTGCCGCCACCCGGCACCACCCGGGTCATCAGAAACTGACTGCCTTCGCGCGAACCCAGCCCGATGCGCTGCGTGGCGCCCGAGAGCCAGGTCAGCCAACCGCTCTTGAGCAGGCTCTGCAGATCGATCGCGGTGTCGAACCGCTGAGCCTTAAGAGTCCGGGAGAACGCACGGACACTTGCAGCAAGTTCGCGGTACTGCCCCGCGTGCCAAAACCGTTTCCACTCTGCCTTGGGCCACAAAATCACGTCGTCGACACAGGGATCGGCTTCAAGCAAGCCCTCCATGCCGGGCTCCACCAGCCAGGCGATGTGTGCTTCCGGGTAACGCTGACGCAGCGCCGCAACAAAGGGAGACGCAAAAACGATGTCGCCAATCGCGGAGGTACGCACCAGCAGAATGCGGGACATGCCGCTGCCGGCCGCGCTTTCGGGCAGGGCCTCGAGCGCACTCATGGGCAGGAAAGACGGTCGCGGTCGGTATACATACCGGGAATAGTGACGCTGCAGCATTGCAGGAAGATGGCAGCTGCGTGACATGTCCACCCGCATTGCCCCGAGCCCTCATCGCAGCGCTCACATCGAGTTCAGCACCCTGGCAATCGAGTAGAATCCTCGCCCTATGAATCCCGATCAGTATGCTGGCGCAACCCCGCAACGTGCGTCGCTGACGTCATTCCTGGTGCTCGTCCTCGCGCTCAGCCTGTATCGCGTTGGCGTGATCGTCCACCTCGGCCTCGATCCCTATGTGGATGAGGCGTATTACTGGGGCTGGGCGCAGGCGCTGGGCTGGGGCTATTACTCCAAGCCGCCCATGATCGCCGCGCTGATCGCGGGCTCGATCCAGCTTTTCGGCGATCACCTGCTGGCGATCAAGGCGCCGTCGCTGCTCCTCTACCCGGCCACCGCAGTGCTCATTCGCCAGCTCGGCTGCACGCTTTTCGACAATCGCGTCGGCTTCTGGTCCGGGCTTGCCTTCCTGACCATGCCGCTGACCGCCACCCTGGGCCTGTTCGTCAGCACCGATGCGCCCCTGCTGTTCTTCTGGGCGCTCGGCATGCTGCTGCTGTGGCGCGCGCTACAGCAGGGCACGCTGACGCAGTGGGTGGGTATTGGCGTGGTCTGCGGGCTGGGCCTGATGTCGAAATACACCATGCTCGCCTTCGTCGGCTCGGCTTTCCTCGTCCTGCTGGCAGATGCCGGGGGACGGCGCCAGCTCGCACGCCCCGGCCCGTGGATTGCCGCCGTGGTGGCAGTGGCGATTCTGGCACCCAATCTGGCATGGAACTGGCAGCACGACTTCCCGACCATCCGCCACACGGCAGAGATCACCCGCATCGGCGTGGGCGGGCGCGGCTGGGATCCCGATGAATTCGTCGAGTTCGTCGGCGCTCAGTTCCTCTCCTTCGGACCGCTGCTGATGGCCGGCCTGCTGTGGGCCTGTTTTCGCCCACAACCCGGCTGGGCCGAGCCGCGCTTCCGTTTCCTGCTGCTGTTTGCCCTGCCGCTGCTGGTGATCGTCAGCCTGCAGGCACTGACCGGTCGTGCCAACGGCAACTGGTCGGCCCCTGTGTATGTCTCCGCCAGCGTTCTGGTGATTGCCTTCCTCGCGCATCGCGCGCGCTGGAAGCTGGCGATTTTTGCCGTCGCATTCAATGCCACCCTGGGCGTTGTCGTGTATCACTGGCCGGATCTCGTTCAGCTTGCGGGCAAGACGCTCAACGGTCGCAACGACCCCTACAAGCGCGCGCGCGGCTGGAACGCGCTGGTCGAACAGGTTCGCCCGCAGCTGACGGCCCACCCTGACGCGGTGCTGGTCGGCGATGATCGCGAACTGCTGGCGCAGCTGATCTACGGTCTGCGCCCGAGCCGCTATGCGCGCTGGCAGGCCGACCCCCACATCGTCGATCACTACGGCCTCACTGTGCCGCTGAGCACCACATCGGGCGATCCGGTGCTGTTCGTTTCGATCAGACCGGACATCGGTGACGCCGGCGCCCGCTTCGATTCCGTGGAGAAAATTGCAGACGTCGACGTCGCGGTTTATCAGAATTTTCACAGGAAAGTGTCAATATGGCTGCTTAAGGGCTTCAAGGGCTATTGAAAAGCTGCACATGCACAAGGCACTCTCTACACCTTCGCGCCGGTTCCGCACCTGGCTGGACATGCATCTGGTCGACCACGGCTGCGTGCGTGCGATCTACAACAATTTCTATCCGCTTGGCGGCCGCATGTATCGCTGCAGCCAGCCCAGCCCGCGGCAGATTCGCAAGTACCGCGACCGTTACGGCATCCGCAGCATCATCAACCTGCGTGGCGTGCACGACTATGGCTCGTACTTCTATGAGGAAGAAGCCTGTACGCAACTCGGCATCACGCTGATCAGCGTCAAGCTGTATTCCCGCACTCCGCCCTCGGTGGTCGAGATACACCGCATGCGCGACATCTTCGCCAGCCTCGAGTACCCAGCCCTGATCCACTGCAAATCGGGCGCCGACCGCGCCGGGCTCGGCGCAGTGCTGTACCGCGTGCTGCACCTCGGCCACCCGGTGAGCGAAGCCGTCAGCGAACTGTCGTGGAAGTACGGCCACTCGAAGCGCGCCAAGACCGGGATCCTCGATTTCTTCTTTGCCACCTATCTGGCGTACAACGCGACCCATCCCATCACCTTCATCGACTGGGTCGACACCGTGTATGACGAACAGGCGCTCAAGGTGAGCTTTCGCGACGATGGCGTCACCAGCCTGATCGTGGACAAGGTGCTGCACCGCGAATGAAGGACTCGCTTTCGCTCTACCGCCGCCTGCTCGGCACGCTGCGCCCGTATCGCAAGGTCGTGGTGCTGTCGGTGCTGGCCATGATTGCGGCCGCCTCGCTCGAGCCGGTGCTGCCTGCCCTGCTCAAACCCCTGATCGACGAGAGCCTGATCGGCAAGAACCATACGGCACAGTGGCAGATTCCGCTGTTCCTGATGCTGGCCTTTCTCGGCAAGGGCGTCGCCGAGTATGTCGCCAACGTCTCCAGCCAATGGATCGCCAACAAGGCCATCACCGACCTGCGCCAGGCGGTGTTTCGCCATCAGCTCCACTTGCCGCTGTCCGTG
>Ga0172382_10007797_pt1 | contig 15091 bp, 10 predicted proteins | sample Leawel138RmetaG_FD_122245 | JGI IMG/M metagenome (GOLD analysis project Ga0172382, IMG submission 122245) | Leachate microbial communities from a municipal landfill in Southern Ontario, Canada - Leachate well 138R metaG | ecosystem: Engineered > Solid waste > Landfill > Unclassified | place...
CGCTCCGCCTGAGCGCCGCCCCGGCACGCGCACCGGTATGGCGACCATCACGCCAAGTCTCCACGCCGTTGACGAAGACCGAGACGATGCCTTCGGCCGGCCGCGTGGGCGCCGTGAAGCTGGCCGCATCGGCGACCGTTTCGGGATCGAACACGACCAGATCGGCTGCCAGACCAGGGCGCACGAAGCCTCGGTCGTGCAGGCCGAAGCGCTCGGCCGACAGGCCGGTCATCTTGCGCACGGCAACCTCGAGGGCAAAGAGACCCCGCTCGCGCCGGTAGTGGCCAAGCACTCTCGGGAACGCCCCCCAGAGCCGCGGGTGCGGGAACCGGTCGTGCGGCAGGCCGTCCGATCCGATCATGGTTTCCGGGTGGGCGAGAATCCGCTCGACGTCCTGCTCATCCATCATGAAATAGATCGCGCCGGCCGGCTGCAAGGCCGCGATCGTTGCCTGCAGCCCTTCACCGGACTCGGCGACCAGTTCGGCCAGATCACGGCCGGCCACCTCGGGTCGCGGCACCGACCAGGTCACCACCGTGCGTGATGCGACCGCGACGGTGGCCGGATCGAGCACCGTCGACGCTGCCGCGTAGGGATAGCAGTCGAGACAGACATCGGCCTCGCGGCGCAGGCCGTCGATGCGCGCCAGCGTCTCGACCGAACGCCCGTGGTTGCGCGTGCCCGCGAGCTTGTGGTGTGACAGCACCTGGCGCACACCGAGCGCGCGGGCAATGCCGACCGCCTCTTCCATCGACGCGATGACCTCGTCGCCCTCGTCGCGCAGATGCGAGGCGATCAGCGCCCCCGAACCACGCAACGGCGCCAGCACACGCCGGATCTCATCGGCGCTGGCGGCGTTGCCCGGCGCGTAGAAGGTGCCCGTCGACGCACCGATCACACCGGCCTCCAGCGCTTCGGAAACCAGCGCCTGCATGGCCGCGATCTCGTCGTCGTCGGCCACCCGGTCGACGTTCGACATCGTGCGCACGCGCAGTGTCGTGTGGCCGACCAGGGCCGCGCAGTTGACGGAAGCGGGCCGGGCATCGAGCGCGGCAAACCAGTCGGCGAAGCGCTCGAAGCGAAGATCATCGTCGCCGGCGACCAGGTTCAGCGGCGGCACGGCTTCGCGCTCGCCCAGCGGTGCCAGGCTGATGCCGCAGTTGCCCACGACCACCGTCGTCACGCCCTGGCTGACCTTCGGCGTCATGTCGGGCGACGACAGCACCAGCCGGTCGTCGTGAGTGTGCACATCGATGAATCCGGGCGCCAGCGCAAGGCCGTCGAGTTCGCGAACCGACGCGGCACCAGCCGGATCCAGACGCCCGATCGCCGCGATCCGGCCGCCGGCAATTGCGACATCCGCACGCTCGGCAGCGCGTCCGCTGCCATCGATCAAGTGCGCATCGCGCAAGAGCAGATCCCACTCGGCCATCGCTTCGACTCCAGCATCGGAAAACTCCGGCGAGTGTGCCGGCGAGCCTGCTGCACTGCAAGTCAACGATGGCGAAATCGCGTCGCCAGCCGTTCGACAGCCCCACCGGAATGTGCTTCACTTCTGCTATGGACTTGCGTGGCGACGCACACTACAGTGTCGCCACGCATCAACGCCGAACCATGAAATCACAACGGCGTGCGGAGGAGACTGGAATCGCTGCAAGCCGATCATCGACGACAGGAATGCGTCGATTGCTTCGACCCGGTTTCCGGAAAACGACGAACCCACGACACCTGTGTCTGATCCACACCGAGGGGTAAACATGTCATTGCAGCATTCGTCCCGTCCATTGACCAGACTGCTGGCCCAGGCGACCTTTGCCGTAATCACCGCGACGAGCCTCGTCGCGATGGCGCCGGCCCACGCCCAGCAGAAAGTCCTGAAGTTCGTTCCCGAAGCAGACCTGCGCAGCCTCGATCCGATCTGGACGACGGCGTACATCACCCGTAACCACGGTTACATGATCTACGACGTGCTGCTGGCCGTGAACGAGAAATTCGAAGTCACGCCGCAGATGCTCGAGAAGTGGCAGATCAGCGACGACAAGCTCACCTACACCTTCACGCTGCGCGATGGCCTGAAGTTCCACGACGGCCAGCCGGTACGCTCGGCCGACTGCATCGCATCGGTGGAACGCTGGGCCAAGCGTGACGTGTTCGGCCAGAAGCTCGGCGAAATGACCGAGTCGTGGACGGCCATCGACGACAAGACCTTCGCGCTCAAGCTCAAGCAGCCGTTCCCGTACGTGCTCGACGCGCTGGCCAAGCCCTCGTCGAACGTCCCCTTCATCATGCCCGAGCGGCTCGCCAAGACCGATGCCTTCACGCAGGTCACCGAGACGATCGGCTCGGGCCCGTTCCGCTTCGTCAAGGACGAATGGGTTCCCGGCAACAAGGTCGTCTATGTCAAGAACACCGACTACCAGCCGCGCTCCGAACCGCCGTCCTGGGGCGCCGGTGGCAAGGTGGTCAAGGTCGACCGGGTCGAATGGATCTACATCCCCGATTCGGCCACGGCCGCGGCCGCACTGAACGCCGGCGAGGTCGACTGGTGGCAGCAGTTGCCGCCCGACCTGATCCCGCTGCTGGCCCGCAACAAGGAGGTCAAGGTCGAGAACGTCGACCCGCTGGGCTCGATCGGCATCCTGCGCTTCAACCATCTGCAAGTGCCGTTCAACAACGTCAAGCTGCGCCAGGCGGTGCTCACTGCCGTCAACCAGCAGGACTACGCACTGGCCATTGCCGGTGATCCGAAGAGCGGTCATCCCTGCGCGTCGTACTTCACCTGCGGCACGCCGCTGGCCAACGACGCCGGTGCCGAGGTGCTGTCCGGCAAAGGTGACCTGGCCAAGGCACGGCAACTGGTCAAGGAGTCCGGCTACAAGGGCGAGAAGGTCGTCCTGATGACCGCAACCGATCAGCCGATCGTCCATGCCCAGGCCCTGATCACGTCCGAGCTGCTGCGCTCGATCGGCATCAACGCCGAACTGGCCGCCAGCGACTGGGGCACGCTGATCACCCGCCGCTCGTCCAAGGAACCGGTCGAGAAAGGCGGCTGGAGCATCTTCCATACCTGGTTCGTCGGCCCCGACCTGGTCAACCCGGCGCTGAACACGCCGCTGCGCGGTGCTGGTGAAACCTCGTGGTTCGGCTGGCCGTCCGATCCGAAGCTCGAGGAACTGCGCGACGCCTGGTTTGCGGCCCCCACGCCCGAGAAACAGAAGGAAGCGGCCGAGGCCTTGCAGCGTCAGGCCTTCCAGAGCGTGCCCTACATCCCGACCGCGCAGTTCATCATCCCGACTGCCTATCGCACGAACGTCTCCGGCATCATCAGCTCGCCGGTGACTTTCCTGTGGAACGTCGAGAAGAAGTAAGTCAACGCTGAAGCCCGGGTACGGCCTTGCTCTATTACGTCATCAAGCGACTGCTGGCGACCATCCCCGTCATGGGGGTGGTCGCCCTGTTCGTGTTCTCGCTGCTGTACCTGAGCCCTGGCGACCCGGCGGCGGTCATTGCCGGCGACATCGCCACCGAAGAAGACATCGCCCGGATCCGCAGCTCGCTGGGGCTGGACCAGCCCTACCTGGTGCGCTTCGGGCACTGGCTCGGCGCGCTGGCCCGCGGTGACCTCGGCACGTCGATCTTCACCAACCTGCCGGTCAGCCACCTGATCGCCCAGCGCGTCGAGCCGACCCTTGCACTCACCCTGTGCACGCTGGTCGTCTCGGTCGTCATTGCGCTGCCGCTGGGCATCATCGCGGCAGCCCGAGCCGGCGGCTGGATCGACCGGATCGTGATGGGGATCTCGGTGCTGGGTTTCTCGATACCGGTGTTCGTCCTCGCCTACGTGCTGATCGGGATCTTCTCGATCCAGCTCGAATGGCTGCCGGTGCAGGGCTACCGCAGCATCAGCGAAGGCTTCATCCCCTTCATCCGGCACATGATCCTGCCCAGCATCGCACTGGGCGTCATCTACATGGCGCTGATCGCCCGGATCACACGTGCCAGCATGCTCGACGTGCTGGCGCAGGACTACGTGCGCACCGCGCAGGCCAAGGGGCTGGCACCGCACACCGTGCTGATCGGTCACGCCCTGAAGAATGCCGCCATCCCCGTGGTGACGATCATCGGCATCGGGGTCGCGCTGCTGATCGGCGGCGTGGTGGTCACTGAAACCGTGTTCGCCATTCCCGGCCTCGGGCGCCTGACCGTCGACGCCATCCTGCGTCGTGACTATCCGATCATCCAGGGGGTCACGCTGTTGTTCTCGGCGGTATATGTGATCGTGAACCTGCTCGTCGATCTGTCGTACACGCTGTTCGATCCGCGCATCCGCTACTGACCGAAAAGACCGACTGCCGATGAGTGCCGTAATCGCCGATTCCGCCGCTGCGTCCGAAGCGCCCGTCAAGCGCGGATTCCGGGTCTGGCTGCGACGCCACCCGACCATCTTCTTCGGGGGCGTCGTCCTGATCCTGATGGCCGCGGTCGCCGTCTTCGCTCCCTGGCTGGGCACCACCGACCCGCTCGCACTGTCGCCGATCCGCCGGCTGCGCCAGCCCGGCCAGGAATGGTGGTTCGGCACCGACATGCTGGGCCGCGATGTCTACAGCCGGGTCATCTACGGCACCCGGGTCTCGCTGTCGGTGGGGCTTGCGGTGGCCGTGCTCAGCTCGGTGGTCGGTCTGGCGATCGGACTGGTGACCGGTTTCGTGCGCTGGGCCGATGCCATCGTCATGCGGATCATGGACGGCCTGATGTCGATTCCTTCGGTGCTGCTGGCGATCGCCCTGATCGCGCTGACCGAAGCGAGCCTGAAGAACGTCATCATCGCGATCACCATCACCGAGGTGCCGCGCGTGGTCCGATTGATCCGCGGCCTGGTGCTCACGCTGCGCGAGCAGCCCTATGTGGAAGCCGCCGTGGCCTCCGGCACCCGGTTGCACCGCATCCTGTGGAAGCACATCCTGCCGAACACCATGGCGCCGCTGCTGGTGCAGGCCACCTACATCTGCGCCTCGGCGATGATCACCGAGGCCATCCTCAGCTTCATCGGCGCCGGCACGCCGCCCAATATCCCGAGCTGGGGCAACATCATGGCGGAAGCACGCAGCCTGTTCCAGCTGGCCGGCTACCTGATCTTCTTCCCCGGCCTGTTCCTGTCGGTGACCGTGCTGGCGGTGAATCTTCTCGGCGACGGAATGCGCGACGCGCTCGACCCGCGCCTGGCGCGACGGATGTGAGCACGATGAGCGACCAGCCGACACAGGCCCTGCTGAAGGTCAGCAACCTCAAGACCCACTTCGAGAACCGCGACGGCATCGTGCGCGCAGTCAATGGCGTGTCCTTCGAGGTGATGGCGGGCGAGACGCTGGCCATCGTCGGCGAGTCCGGCTGCGGCAAGAGCGTGACCTCGCTGTCGATCCTGCAGTTGCTCCCGACCCCGCCGGCGCGCATCGTCGACGGCCGCATCGAATTCGACGGCGTCAACCTGCTGGAGCTCAGCGACGCCCAGATGCGTGCGATCCGCGGCAACGCGATCTCGATGATCTTCCAGGAACCGATGACCTCGCTCAACCCGGTGCTGACGATCGGCCGCCAGATCTCCGAGGCACTGGTACTGCACAAGGGCATGACCCGGCAGCAGGCCACCGAGCGCGCCGTCGAGATGCTGCGCCGGGTCAACATCCCGGAACCGCAGCGGCGCATCACCCAGTATCCGCATGAACTGTCGGGCGGGATGCGCCAGCGGGTGATGATCGCGATGGCGCTGGCCTGCGAGCCGCGACTGCTGATCGCCGACGAGCCCACCACCGCACTCGACGTGACGATCCAGGCCCAGATCCTCGACCTGATGCGGGGCCTGCGCGACCAGATCCAGGCCTCGATCATCCTGATCACGCACGACCTCGGCGTGGTCGCCGAAATGGCGCAGCGCGTCGTCGTCATGTACGCCGGGCGCAAGGTCGAGGAAGCCAGCGTCGAAGATCTGTTCGCGGTGCCGCGTCACGCGTACACGCGCGGCCTGCTCGACTCGATGCCCAAACTCGGCGCTTCGCTCACCGACCGCGCCCGCGAGCGGCTGACCGAGATCCCGGGCATGGTGCCGTCCCTGCGCACCGAGATCCCCGGCTGCCTGTTCGCGCCCCGCTGCAGCTTTGCCACTGAACGCTGCCGCCGCGAGCTGCCGCCGCTGGAAGACAAGGGCAATGGCCACCTGGTGGCCTGCTGGGAGTCCGCGCGGGTCGCCGCGCTGGCCCAGGCGTCCGCCACCGCAGGGAGCCCTGCCTGATGAACGATACTGCCGTCCAGGCCCGCAGCGCCGCCTCGCCGGCCCAGGCCCCGGGCACTCCGCTGCTCGAGGTCAGGAACCTGTCCAAGCATTTCGCGATCCGCCAGGGTTTGCTCGGCCGCTCGACGGCGAAGGTGCGCGCAGTCGACGGTGTCAGCTTCCGCATCGAGCAAGGGGAAACGCTCGGCCTGGTCGGAGAATCGGGCTGCGGCAAGTCCACCACCGGAAAGATGATCCTGCGCCTGATCGACCCCAGTGGCGGGACGATCAACTGGGGCGGGCGTTCGATCGAGAAGCTCTCGCCGGCCCGGATGCGCCCGGTCAGGCGCGAACTGCAGGCCGTTTTCCAGGATCCGTATTCGTCACTGAACCCGCGCATGCGGGCGGGCGAGATCGTCGCCGAGCCGCTGCGCAACTTCGGCTCGCTCAGGGGCAAGCAGATCGAATCGCATGTCGCCGCGCTGTTCGATCGCGTCGGCCTGCGGCCCGACCAGCTGATCAAGTATCCGCACGAGTTCTCCGGCGGCCAGCGCCAGCGGCTCGGCATCGCCCGGGCGCTGTCGGTGCAGCCGAAGCTGATCGTCTGCGACGAGCCGGTGTCGGCGCTGGACGTCTCCGTGCAGGCGCAGGTCATCAATCTGCTGATCGACCTGCAGGAAGAGTTCGGCCTGTCCTACCTGTTCGTCGCCCACGACCTGGCTGTCGTCGAGCACATCAGCCACCGGGTGGCGGTGATGTACCTGGGCGAAATGGTCGAGATCGCGCCAAAGAAATCGATCTTCGCGGCGCCGCTCCACCCGTACACCGAGGCGCTGCTGTCGGCCGTACCGGTGCCCGACCCGAAGGCCAGGCGCAAGCGGATCATCCTGGCCGGCGACGTGCCCAGTCCGATGAACCCGCCGTCGGGCTGCCGCTTCCACACCCGCTGCCCGTACGTCATGGACCGCTGCCGCGTCGAGTCTCCGGCGCTGCGCGAGCTCGCCCCGGGCCATTGGGTTGCCTGCCACCTGCGATGACGCCCTCACTTCGATGACGACCTCAATGCGATGACGACCCGATTGCCCACGCCCATCGAAGCCGGCGCCCAGGCGCGCGCGATCGTGAATACGCGTGCCGCCGCGCGCGGCCAGACCTATGGCGATGTCCGCTCGCAGGCCCTGAGCGCCGCGCGCTTTGCCGAAGCATTCAACGAGATCTCCAGCTGGCCCGGCTATGCGCCGACCCCGCTGGCCGCGCTGCCCGCCCTGGCCGCAGCGCTCGGCATTACCCAGCTGCACTACAAGGACGAGCGTACGCGCTTCGGACTGCACAGTTTCAAGGCACTGGGCGGCGCCTATGCCGTGGCCAACGTGCTGCGTCGCAAGATCGCCGCGGCACACGGGCTCGCGCCCGAAGCGGTCGGATCGGCCGACCTGCTCTCGGGCGAGCATGCCGGGCTCATCGCCGCCCAGACTGTCTGCTGCGCAACCGACGGCAACCATGGCCGCTCGGTGGCCTGGGGCGCGCAGCTGTTCGGCTGCCGCTGCGTGATCTTCGTTCACCCGACGGTCAGCCAGGGCCGGCGCGATGCGATCGCCCGTTACGGCGCCGAAGTGGTCGAAGTCCCCGGCAACTACGATGACGCCGTGCGCCACGCGGCACAGCAGGCAGCCCGCCAGGGCTGGACCGTCGTCTCCGATACTTCCTACCCCGGTTATCGCGAAATCCCCAGTGACGTCACCCACGGCTACGGGGTCATGGCCGCCGAGATCGCGCAGCAACTGCCCGGCGGCAAGCCACCGACCCACGTCTTCGTGCAGGCCGGCGTCGGCGCGCTGGCCGCGTCGATCTGCGCCGATTTCTGGATCCGCTGGGGCGCCGAACGGCCGCGCTTCGTGATCGTTGAACCGCTGGTGGCCGACTGCATCTATCGCAGCCTTGCCAGCGGCGAGCGCTCGGTGGTCACGGGCTCGCTCGACACGGTGATGGCCGGGCTGGCCTGCGGTGAAGTCTCGGAGCTGGCCTGGGAGATCCTGCGCGAAGGCGCCGACGCCGCGATCGCGGTCGACGACCGCTATGCGCTGGCCGGCATGCGCCGCTTCGCCGAGCCACTTGGCGACGATCCGGCCATCGTCGCCGGCGAAACCGGTGCCAGCGGTCTGGCCGCCCTGCTTGCCGTCCAGGATCACCCGACGCTGGCCGCGACGCTGGCGCTGGCGCGCGACTCCCGGGTGCTGCTGTTCGGCAGCGAAGGCGACACCGATCCCGTCATCTACCGCGAGATCGTCGGCCGTTCGGCCGAACAGGTGCTCGCTGCGGCACACTCGCCGGCAAAGCCATGAACGCCCCGCATCCTGCCCCGCGGATCCAGCCCGACCGGCTGATCGGACGCCTCGACCGGCTGGCCGAGATCGGCCGCACCGACGAAGACGGCTGCTGCCGGCTGGCCCTGACCGACGAGGATCGTGCCGGCCGCGACCTGGTCGCCGGCTGGATGGGCGAACTGGGCCTCGAAGTCAGCGTCGACCGGATCGGCAACCTGTTCGGCCTGCGCCGCGGCACCCACAACCTGGCCCCGGTCATGAGCGGTTCGCACATCGACACCGTGCGCACCGGCGGACGCTACGACGGCAACCTCGGCGTACTGGCCGCCCTCGAAGTCGTGGAGGCGCTCAACGACGCCGGCCGCAGCACGCGACGGCCCATCGTGGTGGCCGTCTTCACCAACGAGGAAGGCGCCCGCTTCGCACCCGACATGCTCGGCTCGCTGGTCTATGCCGGCGGCCTGCCGCTCGAACAAGCCCTCGACACCGTCAGCATCGACGGTGCCCGGCTGGGTGACGAACTGGCCCGGATCGGCTACGCCGGCGACGCTCCGCTGGGCCTGCACAAGCCCCAGGCCTTCGTCGAACTGCACATCGAACAGGGTCCGATACTCGATGCCGAAGGCATCCGGATCGGCGCGGTCGAGAACCTGCAAGGCATCTCGTGGCAGGAGATCAGCATCACCGGCCAGTCGAACCACGCCGGCACGACGCCGATGCGGCTGCGCCACGACGCCGGCTACTGCGCGGCCGCGATCGGAGTCGAGCTGCGCGCGATCGCCCGCGAGCTGGGCGGCAATCAGGTCTGCACGATGGGCATGGTCAAGCTGCACCCGAATCTGATCAACGTGATCGCGGCGCGCGCCACGGTCACCGTCGACCTGCGCAATACCGACGAGGATCTGCTCAGGCAGGCCGAACAGCGCCTCGCCGGTTTCATCGCCGAGCTGGCCCGCGCCGAAGGCGTGCAGATCGAGACCCGCCGGCTGGCCCGCTTCGAGCCGGTGCAGTTCGACGACGGCATCGCCCGCATCATCGAAGGCCACGCCGCGGCGCTGGGCCTGTCGTGCCGGCGCATGACATCCGGCGCGGGTCACGACGCGCAGATGCTGGCCCGCCTGTGCCCGACCGCGATGATCTTCGTGCCCAGCATCGACGGGATCAGTCACAATCCAGCCGAGGACACCCGGCCCGAGGATCTGGCCGCGGGCACCGAGGTGTTGCTGCGCACGCTGCTCGACCTTGCCGACGGCTGATCCTGCCCAGGCTGATCCCGCCCGCTCACCGGCGGGGCCCGCCCTGCCGCCCCGTCGACAATCCACCCGGTAAACCATCATGACCCGCATCGTCACCGTCGGCGCCGCCCAGCTCGGCCCCATCGCCCTCAAGGAAAGCCGCAGCCAGGTCGTCGAGCGCCAGATCGCGCTGATGCACCAGGCCAAACGCCACGGCTGCGAGCTCGTCGTCTTTCCCGAACTCGCGCTGACCACCTTCTTCCCGCGCTGGTACTTCGAGCGCCAGGAGGAGATCGACGTCTTCTTCGAAAAGGCGATGCCGGGCCCCGAAACGCAAAGGCTGTTCGACACGGCGCGCGACCTCGGCGTGGGTTTCTGCCTCGGTTATGCCGAGCTCGCCGAGGAGCAGGGCCGGCTGCATCATTTCAACACTGCCATCCTGGTCGACACGCAAGGCCGGATCGTCGGCAAATACCGGAAAATCCACCTGCCCGGCCATCGCGAGCACGAACCCTGGCGCCGCTTCCAGCACCTGGAGAAGCGCTATTTCGAGCGCGGCAACCTCGGGTTCCCGGTCTATCGGGCCTTCGGCGGGCTGTTCGGGATGGCGATCTGCAACGACCGACGCTGGCCCGAAACCTACCGCGTCATGGGCCTGCAGGGCGTGGAGATGGTCCTGCTCGGCTACAACACGCCGGTACACAATCCGCCGGCACCCGAACACGACGCCCTGTCCAACTTCCACAACAGTCTCGTCATGCAGTCGGCGGCCTACCAGAACGGCACCTGGGTGGTCGGCGTGGCCAAGGCCGGCTGCGAGGAAGGCGTCGACCAGATCGGCAATTCGATCATCGTCGCGCCCTCGGGTGAAATCGTCGCGGCCTGCTCGACCCTCGGTGATGAGCTCGCGATCGCCCGCTGCGACCTCGACCTGACCCGCTCGTACAAGACGACGGTCTTCGATTTCGCCCGCCACCGCGAACCCGACCAGTACCGGATGATCGTGGAGCGCAAGGGGGCCGAACTCCCGCCCGAGACGAACGGCTGACGGCATCCACTGCCCATCCCTTAGCGCCTCACCGCGTTCCGGTTCGCCTCGTTCCGGTTCGCCTCACATCAGCCCGGCGAGCCGCTCGGGAATCCGCGCGGCCAGGAAATCGTAGATACGCCTGACCGGCGCGGCCTCCCACACTTCACGGGATCCAGCCACTCGACAGAGTGCCGCCTGCCGCCGAACCGAAGAAAACCCTGGCATGGGACCGAATGCCTGCACCGCCCGGAACGCCCCTACCGTCCTCATCCTCGGCGCGAACGGCCGCTTCGGCGCAGCCGCCACGCACGCCTTCGCCGAGGCGGGCTGGCGGGTGGTCGCGCAGGCCCGGCGCGCGCCGACCGCACTGCCGGCCGGCGTGCGCCATGTCGACACGCCGCTCTCCGATCCCATGGCGCTGGCTGCACAGGCCAGCGGCGCCGACCCTGTGGTCTACGCAGTCAATCCCCCCTACACCCGCTGGGCGGCCGAGGCGCTGCCGCTCGCGCGCGCCGGCATGACGGTTGCCGAACATCTGGACGCGCGCTTCATGCTGCCGGGAAACGTGTACAACTTCGGGGAGACGATGCCGCCGCTGCTTCGCGAGGACACGTCGCAGAACGCCACGGCGCGCAAGGGCCGGATCCGCATCGCGATGGAGCGGGAGCTGGAGACACGCGCGGCCGCCGGCCTCCGGTCGGTCGTGATCCGGGCGGGCGACTTCTTCGGCGCGGGCACCGGCAGTTGGCTCGACTTGGTGATTGCCCGATCGCTGAGGGCCGGCAAACTCGTCTACCCCGGCCCGACCGACCGAGCGCACGCCTGGGCCTACCTGCCCGACCTGGCCAGGGCCTTCGTCGCGGTGGCGCAGCACGGCAACCTGCCTGCTTTCGAGCGGCTGCACTTCCCCGGGCACACGCTGACCGGTACGGAATTGCTCGGCGCGATCGAGCGCGCATCGGAGGCGGGCGGAATCCGGCCCGCCGGCGGCTGGCGCCACGGCGGCGTGCCCTGGCCATTGCTGCGCGCAGGCGGTCTCCTGGTGCCGATGTGGCGGGAGATCTCCGAGATGGCCTACCTGTGGCGGGTGCCGCATGCGCTGGACGGACAGCGCCTGGCACAAACCGCCGGTGCGCTGACGTGCACCCCGATCGACGTCGCCATCTGTCATGCATTGCAATCACTGGGCCTGATCGAGTCAGAGTGCGCCAGCGCAGCGGCGACGCCCGCGGCCCGGTCGAATGAACCGCTTGCGTGACTGATCTTTAACTTTAAGTACAAAGTCCTTATCTAATCAGATACTTTTTTAATGGTAATCGAGTCGCTATGCTCTCTTCCTAGAGAGTGGGTGATCTCGTATCTACCCAGGCATTCATCCTTCGACTCGGAGACCTCCCATGACCGACCGCATCGACAAATTCGGCCTGCAGGTGGCACGCCCCCTGTACGACATGATCGAGAACGAGGCTCTGCCCGGCACCGGCGTTGCCTCGGACCAGTTCTGGAAAGGGCTCTCCGCCCTCGTCCACGACCTGGGCCCGCGCAACTGCGCCCTGCTCGCCCGGCGTGACGCGCTGCAGTCGAAAATCGACGCCTGGCATGCCGAACGAGCCAGCCAGCCCTTCGATGCCGCCGCCTACAAGGCTTTCCTGACCGAGATCGGCTACCTGGTCCCCGAAGGACCCGACTTCTCCGTCGACACCGCAAACGTCGACCCCGAGATCGCGACCATCCCGGGGCCGCAGCTGGTCGTGCCGGTCATGAACGCACGGTACGCGCTGAATGCCGCCAACGCCCGCTGGGGCAGCCTTTACGACGCGCTGTACGGTACCGACGCCATGGGTGATGCTCCGCAGCCCGGCGGCTACGACGAAACCCGCGGCGCCCGCGTGATCGCCTGGGCCAAGCGCTTCCTCGACGACGTCGCGCCGCTGGTCACTGGCAGCCATGCCGACGCCACCGGCTACCGGATCGCCAACGGCCAGCTTCAGGTCGACACCACCGCCGGTACGACTGCGCTGGCCGAGCCGGCGCTGTTCGCCGGTCATGCCGGCGACGCCGCCACGCCATCGGCGGTGCTGCTGCGCCACCATCGGCTGCACGTCGAGATCCGCATCGATCGCAGCGACCGGATCGGCGCCTCGGACAAGGCCGGCGTGGCCGACGTCGTGCTCGAAGCCGCCATCACCACGATCATGGACTGCGAGGACTCGGTCGCCGCCGTCGACGCCGAAGACAAGGCCCTGGCCTACCGGAACTGGCTGGGCCTGCTGCGCGGCGACCTGGCCGAAACCGTCGAGAAAGGCGGTGGGAGCTTCGTGCGCCGGCTCAACCCCGATCGCAGCTACACTGCCTCCGACGGCAGCCCCCTGGTGCTCAAGGGCCGCTCGCTGATGCTGGTGCGCAACGTCGGCCACCTGATGACCAACCCGGCCGTGCTCGACCGCGAGGGCCAGGAAGCTTACGAAGGGCTGCTCGACGCGATGTGCACGGTGCTGATCGCGATGCACGACCTGCGCAAGACCGACGGGCTGCGCAACTCGACCGAGGGCTCGGTCTACGTGGTCAAGCCGAAGATGCACGGCCCCGACGAAGTCGCCTTCACCAACGAGATCTTCAATCAGGTCGAGGCCGCGCTGGGCCTGCCGGCCAACACGGTCAAGATCGGCATCATGGACGAGGAGCGCCGGACGACCGTCAACCTGAAGGAATGCATCCGCGCGGCGAAGTCGCGCGTGGCCTTCATCAACACCGGCTTCCTCGACCGCACCGGCGACGAGATCCACACTTCGATGGCCGCTGGGGCCATGGTGCGCAAGGCCGACATGAAGAGCCAGCCGTGGATTGCCGCCTACGAACTGGCCAACGTCGACGTCGGCCTGGCCTGCGGGCTGGCCGGTCGCGCCCAGATCGGCAAGGGCATGTGGGCAATGCCCGACCTGATGGCCGCGATGCTCGAGCAGAAGATCGGCCACCCGCAGGCCGGCGCGAACTGTGCCTGGGTGCCCAGCCCGACCGCCGCGACGCTGCACGCGACCCACTACCACCGGGTCGACGTGTTCGCCCAGCAGGCAGCGATCGCCACCCAGGGGCGGCGCGGCAAGCTCGACGACATCCTGACGATCCCGCTGGCGAAGGCGCGCAACTGGTCAGCTGCCGACATCGATGCCGAACTCGAGAACAATGCACAAGGCATCCTCGGCTACGTCGTGCGCTGGGTCGACCAGGGCGTGGGCTGCTCGAAGGTGCCCGACATCAACAACGTGGGCCTGATGGAAGACCGCGCCACCTGCCGGATCTCGTCGCAGCACATCGCCAACTGGCTGCGTCACGGCGTGGCCACCCGGGACCAGGTGATGGATGTGATGAAGCGGATGGCCGTGGTGGTCGACGGCCAGAACGCCGGCGACCCGGCCTACCGGCCGATGGCCCCCGGCTTCGATGGCCCGGCCTTCAAGGCCGCCTGCGACCTGGTGTTCGAGGGCGAGACGCAGCCCTCGGGCTACACCGAGCCGATCCTGCACCGGCGCCGGCAGGAGCTGAAGGCGCTGGCCTGATACGCCTTCGCGTTCGGACGGCAAGGGGCGGCGGGCCAGGACGCGGGGCGAGGCTTTCGGGGCACGCCGGGCCAGGACGCGGGGCGAAGCTTTCGGCGCACGCCGGGTGCTTGCCCCGCTTTCGCGGGGTTCCCTGCGGTGCTTCGGGCTCGTGACCTGCCGCCGAACTCGCTGCACTCCCTACGCTTCGCTTCGTTCGTTTCGCTCAAACAGGCGGCGGCAAGTCAGATTTTGGATGCGCGCTGACGCGCGCGGCCACGAGCCCTGCGCTCCTCGGCTGCGCACAAGGCGTGCGCCGAAAGCTTCGCCCCGCGTCCTGGCAGACAGTGGCCTGCGATCGAACGCAAAGCGGTCTCGGTACGGCCAGGCTGCACGACTGGACCCTGGCTCGGTAGCGAACCTGACCCGGCAGTGTACTTGACTCGGCAGCACGATCGGGCTGTGCGAGTTGCAGGCCGCCATGACGACCGCCTGCGAGCCGGCAAGGTGCTCGCGACCGGCAACCGGATGGCCGTGGCCCCGGATGCTTTCCCGTCGAATGGCACAGCGTCGCCGGTCAAGGTGCGGGGGGCTTCGCCTGGCCGGCGCCTTGTGCGCAGCCGAGGCGCACAGGGTTCCTGGCTGTCGCGCGCAGCGCGACGCCATCCTCATTCTCGCGGCGTCCTGTCTGAGCGCAGCGA
>Ga0172382_10007798_pt1 | contig 15091 bp, 19 predicted proteins | sample Leawel138RmetaG_FD_122245 | JGI IMG/M metagenome (GOLD analysis project Ga0172382, IMG submission 122245) | Leachate microbial communities from a municipal landfill in Southern Ontario, Canada - Leachate well 138R metaG | ecosystem: Engineered > Solid waste > Landfill > Unclassified | place...
CAGCTGGGACAAGGCCAAAGCCGACTTCCAGGAATATCTCAAACAGGTCGAGCAGGGCAATGTGGAATACCTCTACAACCCCGAACTCGCCACTAACCAACATATCAACATGAAAGCGGGCGCATCTGCCTGAGCAGTTGAAATAGCATCATGCTGATCAAACCCCGCCTTGCAGCGGGGTTTTTTATTACCATACGAAATCTATCCGGGCATGGAATACTTCAATCCCCAAAAAACTCCCCTTCAGGTACCTTTTTCGAGTATGCTTAAGCACGCTCGCCCGAACAGGCGATGAAATGATCCGTTTTGACAGGAGGAAGACTGTGGACAGCAAGGCTATCAATACCCGTTGCGTAGAACTTTTCCAAAATCCCAACGTCCGTCTGCGCATGTGGAATGCGCGGATGTTCTGGCATGTAGGTGATCAGATGAATGTAGCACCTGCCGCCCTGACTGATCCCAAAGTTGACACCTGCGAGCTGGAAGTCATGCTCAGTGCTGCCGCGCTGACCAATTCAGAATGTGCCGCAGAACTGGACAAAAAAGAACCCGGCCGCGTTGCATTCATTCAGCGTCAGGTTCGCGAAGGCATGCGCCCTCTGCTGCGTCCTGCCAACAACGCCTGATCCTAACAACGGCAGTTAGGCAGCTGGGGTGAAACCATCATGTTTCATTCCAGCAGTTGATTCACCTGTGCAGCACAAATAAAATCATTTTCGGTGATCCCCTTGACTGCATGGGTTGAATAGCGCAGCAGGCAGTGTCCATAACCTATTTCCATGTCTGGATGATGATCTTCACGATCCGCAATCCACGCTACAGCGTTCACGAACGCCATGGTTTCGTAAAAGTTTTTGAATTGAAAATCCCGGCATAAACTGCCCTGCTCCAGACGCCATCCGGTTAAACTCCTCATACGTTCGGTGAGTTGATTATCCGCAAGTTTCTCGACACCGCCTTCACAAGCCTGACATTTTCCCTGTCGCAAATCACTGGGCATCGCTAAACTCCTTTTTGGCAAATAGACTGATGGGTTGTATGCTTGTCATTAGCATAGTGCTTTTTCAGGTATCATTCATGTCCAAAAAAACGCCTCCCTCACCGTTGCAGACACCCGACGGCAGTACGCATGTTCTCCTGCACTCCTGCTGTGCACCTTGTGCTGGTCCCATCATGGATGACATTCGCAAAGCCGGTATCGAATTTACGGTGCTATTTTACAATCCGAACATCCACCCGCAGGCGGAATATGAATTGCGCAAGGAAGAAAATATCCGCTATGCCGAGGCATTAGGCGTGCCTTTCATTGACCTGGATTATGACAAGGACAACTGGTTTGCCCGGGTGAAAGGCCTGGAATGGGAACCGGAGCGCGGCGAGCGCTGCACGGCCTGTTTCGACATGCGCTTTGAGCGTTCGGCACTGTATGCAGCGGAGCATGGTTTCAGCGTCTTCAGCAGCACCCTGGGGATATCGCGCTGGAAAGATATGGACCAGATCAATGCCTGTGGTGCCCGGGCAGCATCCCGTCATGCAGGACTGCAATATTGGGACTACAACTGGCGCAAGGGCGGTGGTAGCGCCCGCATGATTGAAATAGCCAAGCAGGAACAGTTTTATCAGCAGGAATACTGCGGATGCGTCTATTCCCTGCGTGATACCAACCTGCACCGCCTGAGTCAGGGCCGCGAAAAAATTATTCGTGGCATCAAATTCTATGGCAAGGACAACGTCCGTCAGGAAGAGGCCGGTGATTTATCCAGAGGCATCAATAACACATAACGATTACCCGGCCCCATCATTTCAAACAAGGGATAATGTAAAGGCATTCCTCTGGCCTTTCCCCAGTCATCCAGGGCGGAATAGGCCTTCCACGAAGCGATGGCCGCATTTGCGTTCACCTCCACTTTTGCCACCCTCTGTGCGGGCCAATCCCCTCTTAACCACCCCGGTGGCGTCGCATCGCCGGCATTTACTAGATAGCCGATCCGCGCCTTAACCATCGCATCTCCGCCGCTACCGCTTTCATTTTCCATCATCGTGATTTCAGGATGCCCGCGCAAATCGGCGGGCAACTGCGGCGATAATTTGCCTCTGGCCTTGACCATCTGCCGATAGGTACCCTGAAAATTCTGATAAATATAAGCATGGACTGAACCGGTTTCTTCAAGCACTTGGGCGGAATGAAACACGCCCAGCCACCACAGGGTTCCCAACACCAGCAGAACAAATACGACCAAGGGTCCGGTCCAGCCACGTCGCCAGTCACGTTTTGGTGCTTCTCTGATTTCAGCCATGCGCTGCATATACCTCTGTAAAATAGTCCCAGGAAAAACCCGGACCGGGATCCCATTTGCGTCCAGGCGCAACATCTGCGTGGCCGACAATGCGTTCTCGCAGCATAGCCGGAAACAGTTTTTGCAGATCCCGGCTTAAAGCCGCCAGACATTGATATTGAATGGGCAGAAATTTGCTGGATTCACTGCCTTCCAGCTCCACACCGACACTGTAATCGTTACAGGCAGAACGGCCTTGCCATGAAGATACGCCTGCATGCCAGGCGCGATCCCAGACGCTCACATGCTGCCAAAGCTTGCCATCTCGTTCAATGAAAAAATGTGCAGACACCCGCAAGTTTCTTAACTGTTCATAATAAGGATCCTGGTCAAAATCCAGAAGTCCCGTAAAAAATCGTGGCACCTCGCCACTCCCAAATTGTTCCGGGGGCAAACTGATGGCATGAACAACCAGCAGATCAATATCTCCGCCCACAGGCCTTTGATCAAAATAGGGCGAGGGTGCAGCATGCGCCATGGCATGCCAGCCCGCCGCATTCCAAGGATTGAGCAGATCAGGATTCAAGGAAGTTCTTCAGGAGGGAGATCAGCATGCGCGTCCAGCCATTGCTCGAGAGCATGGACCCGCGCCTCAACCTGAATCGGACGTTGATATTGGCCGTTATGAAACAGGAACAGAGCAGGCAGGTGATACACCTCGAATTCCTGGGTAATACCCATATCAATGCCGGCATCAATCTCCCAAACCTGTAGACCACCCCGGTTATCTTCCAGATTTTTCAGCAACCGCCGCCAGATCCGACAGGAATGACAGCCTGCAGAGCTGAAAAACAAAATGACTTCACCCCGGGTTTCCGCCATACGCTGCCAAAAACCCAGTTCAGAAACAGTTTTCATAGATGCCTCCCCCTCACCCATCGCGCAACAAATGGAATCACATATGCCGAGCAGCAGGAAAAATTAAAGCGTTCTGGATTCTCTCCGTATTATTGGTTAGAGTGCAAGAGAATACGACAGTACAGGATTATGCATGTTACGTAACATTAATTCTCAATCATACCCAACCATCTGAATTTCGACGGATGCCACAATCAGAAACCATTCCTCTTCGTGCCCGCCTACCCTCCAGATCAGGGTTAAACTTATTTGATTTTCAGAGAGTTTTCCTCTTTGGCGGTGGCAATACCGGTTTCATGGATCCTGTAGATCTATGCAAAAACGACTTCCACGAAGCCATTCTCTACTGCGAAGAAGAGGATGATGAGGGTCATTCTTTCATTTTTTCTCGTTGTGAAGACTCACAGCTTCTTTTTTTACCTCAAGAATCTCCACCATCAATCTTTTCATATGCCAGAACTTTGGCATTTATGGATAGTCCTGGTTCTATTGCCACATTTTTCATAGACTTTCACTCAACAGATTCAGATGTTTATCGTTTCAGCCACCCCAAACTGATTCATTGGCGCAAAAAGCGACATAACAATCGTCTGCTTCTGGATACGCAACTCACCATATCTCGCAAAAATGGTCAACAGTTGCTGGCCCGCTTGTATGATTTCAGCATGACTGGAATTGGCTTCCAAACTAATGTGATGGACTTTTCAGAAGGTGAACTGGTTCTGATTGAGTTTATCGTTGATAACTGTGGAGGCTACGAAAGCGCAGCGATTATTATCCGTCAAGAAGAAAATCTTCACCAGAATCATAAAATTTTTGCCGCTGCTCGCTTTTTACCAACGAAAGCCCAGAAGGCTGATATTGAACGTATATATATTTGCAACACCAGACAAGGCAATACCTCACTGCAATTGAGACACATACACGATTCATCGTTTATCTCATCAGCAAAACCAAGTGTTGCTAGCCCTGAAAAAGATGAATCATCTCGCATCTCTGGGTCTTTTTCTCAGTCACCAAACTATTATTCCCCAGATAACAAAGTACCTTCTGCACAGGGAATCCCTCTTGATTTCCAATCCCAGAGTTATTTAGTCATGCCTGCGAATGAATTTCAAAATAAAGATTCAGCTCCAGGCGAGCAAAAATCCGAAAATGAAAATATTGAACAGCAACAGAGTCAAACATCCAGTCACGACATATTGCCTTCAGAAGTGCCACTTCAAGAAGTGGCACCTTCAATGATAGATCAGCAATCAACCGATGAAAATACAGCGCTTATTGACTTAGATTCTGATAAGCCTGAAACCAAACCGCAAAAAGAAGACAACCCGGTAATCCTGTTTCCTCCTGAAACGATCATCGAAGGCAACCCATCCGATCTGAATACCCCACCAGCTTTTATTTCTCCTTCTAAACCAGTCAGCCACTCCCGCGAGGACAGCATGAGCGACCAAGAACAGTTCCCCCAAGCCCCAGAAAATGAGCATCTGCAATCAGTAACTGTGCAAAACACAGTCCGGGAGGGTTCCACTTACAGGGAAATTCCCGCATTACGGAAATCTGCAAAGCCTGGGCCAGGAAAAGCAGCATCACTCATGCTCAATAATGAACTGGCGTTAGTCTTCTCCCAGCGCGGAACCCTGCATCTTGAACGCTTTGAATTTCATCAGGCCCTTGAACAATTCCAGCGTGTCAATGAGCTCCTTGCCTTTCAGGATGATGGCAAAAATTCTCATGGAATCATAACCTTGTCTCAACAAGAACTCAAGGCTGTTGCACTTCGAGGGCAGGCAGTAGCACTTCATGCATTAGGACGCGATCAAGAAGCATCCGCTGTAATCGAAGAAGCTCTGGCCTTACTGCAAGCTTATCCCGGTGCCGAGTTGCAAGACATGCCTGCTTGGTTGGAAAACCTAGCAATAACCTTGCTTACGCATGCACAAATACTTTCTGATCAAGATATTACCCTTTCTGAAAGGGAATACAGAAGCGCTCTTGAACAATTAGATGCCCTGGTCGTAAAGCTCGAAACAAAAAGCCTGCCCAGTGTGCGCTTGCACCTGTCCGTAACGCTGAACAGCTTTGCAGAACTGTTTTTGGCGCAAGAGCAAACCACTGATGCCCTTTCATTGATTGATCGGGCACAGGCCGTCCTCAGCGAAACCCCCCAATTCCAGCAAGTGAACGAACTCCCCGAATGGCGCTTACAGTTTGCCCGACTACAAGGACAACGTGGCCAGGCGCTACTTATTCAGGGCAAACTGCAAAATGCGATACAGCAAAATGGTGAGGCGGAAAAGCTGCTGACCACATTACGCGAACAATTCAAGAATAATGACATGCCCGCTCTAAGCCTGCAGTCCGCCCTCAATCTGAATAATCAGGCTCAAATATTCGCCTGCACCAGCGACCACGAGCAAGTGATTACTTTGCTGGATAAATCAGCGCGCATATTTGAAGAATTGCGGGAAAACATGAATAAAGACTTTGGTCCGCATTTGTGGATTAGCTTGGCCAAGACTCACCTACAACGAGCCAATTCGGAGTTGGCCATGGGAAAGCCCAAGATTGCACAAACTTCCTGTGAGCACGCCACAACTATCCTTGAAAACCTGCGCAACCAGGAAAACATCACTCATACATCAGTTCTTTTGCAAACATTGGCCGAGTCTCTTAGCCTACAGGGTAAAATTTACGCACTCTTGGGTGACACGCAGTCTGCCATGGGGGCTTTTGACCAAGCCGTCAACATACTGTCTGCCTAAGTATTTTGAATGAAGGATGACCCGGCGTTGTCTTGAAACAGTCGGGTCCGTTCTTTCCTATAGTTGCGGATGCTGGCGATGTGACGGACCCTGCAAACGATTCATCGCCGAAAGGTAAGCCTTGGCACTGGCCACAACAATATCAGTATCGGCACCCTGTCCATTCACGGCCCGACCACTGGCGTCCTGCAGACGCACGGTCACATCGCCCTGGGCATCGGTACCTGTGGTAATAGCATTGACTGAATACAGCAGCAAACGGGTTTCACTGTTCAAAATACTTTCCATGGCCTGGAATGCCGCATCTACCGGCCCGCCACCTACGGCCTTGGCGGTTTTGGCCACCCCGTCCACCCAGACTTCCACCGTAGCTTCGGGATGCGTACCCATTTCCGAGCAAACCCGCAAATAACCTAGACGATAATGTTCAGCCTGCTCTTCCTGCAGGTCTTCGTTGACCAGCGCCTGCAGGTCTTCATCAAATATTTCCGCCTTACGGTCGGCAAGATCCTTGAAGCGGGCAAAAACCTGATCCAGCGTGTCTTTCTCCAGATGAATCCCCAATGCCTCCAGACGCGCACGTACCGCCGCCCGACCGGAAAGTTTTCCCAGCGTCATGCGATTGGCCGACCAGCCCACATCTTCCGCACGCATGATCTCATAGGTCTCCCGATGCTTGAGCACACCATCCTGGTGAATGCCTGACTCATGGGCAAAAGCATTCGCCCCGACAATGGCCTTGTTGGGCTGGACCGGAAAGCCGGTAATCGTAGACACCAACTTGCTGGTAGCCACAATCTGGCTGGTATCAATGCGGGTATCACAGGCAAAGGCATCTTGCCGCGTGCGCACCGCCATCACGATTTCTTCCAGGGCGGCATTACCCGCCCGTTCACCCAGACCGTTGATCGTGCATTCAACCTGTCGGGCACCATGCTGCACAGCAGACAGGGAGTTGGCCACCGCCAGGCCCAGATCATTGTGGCAGTGTACTGAAAAAATGGCTTGATCGGCATTGGGAATCCGGTTGCGCAAATTGGCAATTAGCTGACCAAAGCGATCTGGCAGATTATAACCAACGGTGTCAGGAATATTGATGGTACGGGCTCCTGCTTGAATGACTGCTTCAATCACCCGGCACAGGAAATCTTCCTCGGAACGGCCCGCATCTTCCGCTGAAAACTCCACATCATCACAATATTGCCGCGCCAGTTTTACCGCAGCCACTGCACGTTCCAGAACCTGCTCCGGGCTCATCCGTAATTTTGCCTGCATATGAATCGGGCTGGTGGCAATGAAGGTATGAATACGTGCAGCATTGGCTTCCTTCAACGCCTCACCGGCACGGCGAATGTCTTCATCCCGCGCCCGCGACAGCCCGCATACCCGACTTTCACGTACGGTCCTGGCGATGGCTTGCACGGCGGCAAAATCCCCGGGGCTGGCAACTGGAAAACCGGCTTCAATGACATCCACCTGCAAGCGTTCCAAGGCCTGGGCAATACGCAGTTTTTCATCCCGGGTCATGGAAGCACCCGGGGATTGCTCGCCGTCGCGCAAGGTAGTGTCAAAAATAATCAAATGCTCTTTGGACGTTGTCATAGCTTGTGTCTCCCAATCAATTGAGAGGATTGTACCCCGCTACAGACAATTAACGAAGACAACGCATCTTCTTCTTCGTGAAGGATTCAGGCACCTCGCCGCAACCAGCGATAAACAGTGCGCTCACTGACCCCGAGGGTTTCCGCCACCCTCCGCCGGTTGCCTTGATACTGACGCAACAAAGCCTCCAGATCATCCGGTTGCGCGCCACCGCGTGGGACTGATGGCGCAGGTCCAAAATCTCTCACTGCACCCGGCGAAGCCGCATGCGCCTCAAACGCTGGTCTGGCTCCCGTAAAATTCAGATGATTTGCCTGAATAACCGGTCCATCCGCCAGTGCTGCTGCTTTTTGCAGAATATTGCGCAACTCCCGAACATTTCCCGGAAAATCATAAGTAAACAGGCGCCGTTCTGCATCTTTCGACAGCGTCCACTGCCCCCCCCAACTTTTACCAATGCGTTCCAGCAACACCGCCGCAATACCCGCAATATCATCACGACGATCCCGCAAGGGCGGTAAATCAATGGTAATAGCCGCGAGACGATAATATAAATCTTCCCGAAATTGTCTTTGCCCGGCCATTTCCAATAAATTACGGTTGGTCGCCGCGATGATACGCACATCGGCATGCAAGGTCTCTGAGCCCCCCAAACGCCGGAAAGTCCCGGTTTCCAGAACCCGCAATAATTTAGCCTGCATACTTAAGGGCAATTCCCCCACCTCATCCAGAAACAGGGTTCCCCGGTCGGCCATTTCATACAGTCCACGCTTACGTCCCAGACAACCTGTGAAAGCACCTCTTTCATGACCCAGTATTTCACTTTCAAAAAGTGTTTCTGGTAGCGAGGTACAATCCACAGTAATAAATGCTTCAGAGGCCCGTGCAGAAAATTGATGCAGCGCGCTGGCTGCCAACTCCTTGCCGACCCCACTTTCACCATAAAGCAAAATACTGGCATCCGTACGGCCCGCCATTTCAATGTGATTCAGACATTTCATGAATGCCGGAGAACGGCCCACCATGCGCATGTCACCACAAGTAATGTCTTCTTCCTGATGCGGCAAGCGAATGATTTCCTCACCAAGATAGGTATTCCCTTCCTGATCTTTGATGGCATGTCCACGAATACGCACATGTTCAGCATGATTCTGGTGATCATAGTGAATGTGCCGGACATCGTGGGCTTCTCCCGTTGTAAAAACAGCCTGATGGGGACAATCTTCTCCACGCATATGGCAAGGCACCGGCGAATGGTGGGAAATTTCATGACAGCAACGTCCTATGACCTCGTCGGATTGCACGCCATAGGCTTCCTGATAGGCCCGGTTCGCCGCAATGATCCGGTAGTGGTCATCAATCAGAACCATTGGATTCTGCTGAATATTCAAAACACTCTGAACATCCAGACCAGTTGCTGACTGATGCTTTTTTGTGGGCTTATGCACAACAGGAGTAGTACGGTCACGATTCTGCATTTCCATAATTTGCCTCGGCGTCTGGTCGGCTACTGCTTTTAAGATCTAAAAAATATCCTTTCGTAAATAATACGCATCCTCTTTCTTTTTGGATGCAAGAAAATTTCTATTACCATAACTTAATTATATTTGTTTATGAACAAGGTGTTCTGCTTGTCAGCACATGTCATGACATGTCATGACACATTTCATCCGTCGCGATATAAAATGAGTTAGCAATACAGTTAATTAGTTTATTCTTAATTTTTAATTATCTAGCGTGATAAGTGAGTTAGCTTCAATCTAATAACGTCCATACAGGCTGGCATATTTACTGCTATTACTAAACCATTCACTTACGATGGGGAGACAAAATGTCAGGCATGTACATCATCTGTTTAAGTGGCGAGCGCGAGAAGTTGCAATTCGCAGCCATGGCGGCGTCCGTAGCGGCGGTATCCGGAACCGACGTCCATATTTTTCTGTCGATGAACGCCTTCCCCTACTTTGTGAAGGGTCATAGCAAGGAAGCCCCCGCTGAAGGCAAGCTGGGAGAAGTCATGGCCGAACGTAAAGTGCCCCCCTTCTACCAGATTTTCGAGCAGGCGGTGGAACTGGGCGATGCCAAAATCTGGGCTTGCTCCATGGCTATGGATGTTCTCGGCGTCAAAGAGGACGGCATGGAGGAAATCGTAGCCGGGCCTCTGGGCCTGACCAAATTCCTGAGTGACGCCGAAAATGGTCAGATTCTGACTTTTTAAAAGGAGGAGCACATGAGTGAACGCGTTGTAGATGCCCGTGGCAGTTTTTGTCCGGGGCCGCTGATGGAACTGATTTCCAACATGAAAATGATGCAGGTCGGGGACACCCTGGAATTGTTGTCCACAGATGCCGGTTCTGCTGCGGATGTGCCGGAGTGGATCAAAAAAGTCGGTCACGAAATGGTAGATACTGAGCAGGACGGCGAAGGCACCTGGCACATTCGGGTCCGCAAGGCCAAGTAAGCGCACAAACAATCGCAGGCGTAAAACCCTAAGGAGAGTGACATCATGAGAATTCTGGTCATAGGTGGCGGTATGGGCGGTACTATTTTTGCCAATCATCTGGCACGGCGTATTCACCATGAAATGAAAACCGGCAAGGCACGCATCACGATGTTGTCCGCCAGTCATGAGCATGTGTATCAACCCGGCTGGTTGTATGTCGCCATGGGTCGGGCGACGCCCGATGAACTGGTCCGCGAACAGCAAAGCCTGCTGGAGCCGGGGATTGAATTTCATGTGGATCCGGTTGAAGAATTTCATCTGGCCGAGAACCATGTCAAATGCAAAAGCGGCAAGGTGCATGAGTATGACCTCATCGTCATTTCGACCGGTTCGCGTGCCCTGCCCGAGAAAGTTCCCGGTCTCAAGGAAAATTCCATCAACTGCTATACCGCAGAAAATGCCGTCGAATTCTTCAAGCAACTGTCGGACTTCAAGGGTGGACGCATCGTGGTCACCGTCGGTCTGCCGCACAAGTGCCCGATGATTCCCCTGGAGATCACCTTCGCCATGCACGACTTCATCAAGGATCGCGGCCTGCTGGACAAGACCGAGTTCTACTACACCTACCCCATTGGCCGGGTTCACAGTCTGGAAAATGTCGCCAAGTGGGCAGCGCCGGAATTTGACCGGATGGGCATTAAATACGAAACCCTGTTCAACATGAAGGAAGTGGATGGTAAGAATGCCCAGGTACTGAGTGAAGAAGGCGGAGCAGTGAAATACGATCTGCTGGTAGCCGTGCCGCCCCATAAGGGTCAGGAAGTCATCGAGAAGAACGGTCTGGGTGAAAACGGCTGGATTCCCACCAATCGCTCTTCCCTGCACATGGAAGGAGAACATGGCAAGAATGTTCTGGTACTGGGAGATACCACCAATTTGCCCATCAGTAAGGCCGGTTCAACCGCCCACTTCGAAGCGGAAGTGGCTGCCGAGAATGTGGCGGCGGTCATCAAGATGGGACGGCCAGTGCGCAGTTATGATGGCAAGGTGTTCTGCTTCATTGAGGCGGGCAAGGACCGGGCAACGTATGCCATGTTCGATTATAAAACCCCACCCCAGCCGAAAGCGCCTACCGGAGCCGTACACGCCTTCAAGATGTCCTATAACAAACTCTATTGGGCTACCGCCCGTGGTTTACTCTGAGGAGGTGACGTATGGCTGCGGTCATGGCAGAAACTTCTGAAGATGAACTGCAACGCGCCCAGGAAGCCCTGGTCCATCTGGTGCAGAACGGGGATCTCGAACGCATTGTGCACCTGGCACGACTGAGTGGTGCGGCAGCAGACTCCATGAGTGATGAGATGGTGGGTCGTCTGGCGAGGTTGGCCAGCGACGGTCTGGATTTGGTGGATCAGGTCACCCGCAGTCAGGTGGCGCGGGCCCTGCCGGCCATCAGCTCCCTGGTGGAAAACGGGGATCTGGAGCGCATCGTGCAACTGGCCCGGCTGAGTGGGGCCGCCGCCGATTCCATGAGCGATGAAATGGTGGGTCGCTTGGCCGGTCTGGCCAGCGATGGCATGGATTTACTGGATCGGGTGAACCGCAGTCAGGTGGTCAATGCTTTACCGGCCATCTCGGCACTGGTCGAAAACGGCGATCTGGAGCGCATCGTTCATCTGGCCCGCATGGCGGGTGCCGCTGGCGATTCTATGAATGATGAGATGGTCTCACGCTTGGCCACTTTGGCAACTGATGCCATGTGCCTGCTGGATCGGGCAACGCGCACCGGGGTCATGGACCGTTTGCTCGCTGTCGCTGAGAAAATGGATCAGGATCATATCCTCACCGATTTCCTGCACTGCCTCAGTGGCGCCACTGAGGAGGCCGCCAGCGCCCCCATTCCCAAGGGAGGAATCGCCGGACTCTGGGACATGATGAAAAAACCGGAAACCCAGCAAACCATCCAATTCCTCATGCTGGTCGGCAAACATTTCCGTTCCTGCCGACTCAGGCACTGATCATGAACTAACTTTTACCGTTTTAAAGTGTTCTACTCGCCCCGCTTGCAGCCCCTGTTGTTCAGGGGCTTTTTTATTTAAGCGTTAGCTAGAAATAGGTGTATAGGCAAAGCAATATCCATGTGGGCTGATTTTGCCCGCAACCACTTTACAGGTGCCATCCGCACTGGGAGAGGCTCCCGGTACAAAATGCGCGCAATTACTGCACATGTCCTTGCCACTGGGATGATCCTGATAACTGACAGAACTTTTGCTTTGCAACCCACCTGCAGTACCAGCCTCAGCCATGGATGAAAACACCAAAGGAGCCACTGCGGCCGCTGCGGCTATTTTACCTGTTGATTTCAACCATTCACGACGATTCATAGATTTCATAGTATATTCTCCCAAATGATGAATGAGGCGCCTATAAAGGGCCCACTTAGTTCTACGTAATCTGCGCCGGAATGGATGCAGACAACAGAAAATTGATCCCCATCATATATTCATAATTGGACAATCAACTGCGTAGAGTAAAAACATTATTGAATACCGGCTTCATTCCGATCAAATCTCCCGGAAATACCACCTTCCGCACTCCTACCAAGGGTATGGATAAAGTACTTAACTCCGCTGAGATCAAGTTGATCTGTATTTGCAAAAATGCCTTATAAACAAACTCGGAACAATATAATGCCCGATCATCCTGCAAGTCATAATTATCATCAAAAGGAATACGCAACTTCACCTGTTTATGACACCAGTGAAACAAATTTTCACACTGTGGTTCTACCAAGCTAATCGGTATGTAGCCCACTTTTACAGCACGTTCCGGCGCACAAAAATCGTCCAGGCTACCCATATGCACCCCACCTCGGGTGCGTTCCGTAGACGGTATGCTTTCAAATAAAGCACCACCTACCAAAACCCCGACATGCGTCCAGGGCCCGCGATTTTTGAGGCGTACCAGGCGTGCCTCTACCCCCAGCCCTTCGCGAAGCAGTAGATATGCCGTCAGTCCACGCTCACGAACCATTTCCCGTCCCTGCGTACCATTTGCAACGTCGTATTCCGAGGGCTTCCTTTCTCAGGAATCAGGCTGATAATCACCGTGGCATGCTCAATGCCATGTATCATGGTCCGTTGGTTTTTGACTATTTTGGCCTCCTTCAAACCGCCTTCAGCTTGCAGACGCTGATAAGTAGCCATCACATATCCATTCACTTTCGCTTCTTCGAGCCGCATTGCATAGGGTTGTGCAGGATTTTGCACTTCAGGTCCCCAATAAACCAGTTTGTCTACCTTCTGGATGTCCCCTTTCGCCATACCATGCACAAAATGCATAGCCGTATTCTCTGGCCCTGAACTCGAAAACAGTCCACAGGCTGAGATTCCCACTGTTAATCCAGCCACTGTGAATTTTTTTAGAATACTTCGCACACAAATTCTCCTCGATTAAAGCGATCCAAAGAAAAACAGGCAATACCTTAAGCGCATTGCCTGTTGATCATGACGTCTTGACTGGTGATTCATCAAGCCAGTTAGTGCACAGTTTTATGTACCTTGATACTGGAATTGATTTCTACGCGCTGATTCAGGAAACGTCCCTGTGGCGTCGCATTGCTGGCGACGGGATCCAGATAGGAATGTCCCTTCGTCACAATCCGTGAAGCAGCTACACCATGCGCTTTCAGATAACCAGCAACACTCTGTGCACGTTGCTCAGAGAGTTTTTGATTGTAAGCAAAACTACCCGTTTTACTGCAGTAACCATTCACATCCAGAACAGCGGCTGAATGTTTATGGGCAAAATCGGCCACCTGATCCAGCACGGCAATATCATGGCTGATCAGTTTGGAAGAATTGGTCTGGAAATTAATCCCGGTAATAGTAATAGGTTTACTCTCCAAAACCGTATGCTGCACCGGTGCAATAGGTGCCACAGGTGCGGGTTTTGCGGCTGGAGCCGCAGGTGCAGCCGGGGGAATCCCGGGAGAACAGGCAAAAGGATTAGTACCGCAGCCAGCAGCGGCCAGGACCACTGCCACAGCCAGTGTTTGCTTGTATATTTTTTTCATATTACGTCTCCTTAGTAGCTGATTTTTTGGGTAGATGCATTCATTTTCTACAATTTTAACCAATAAATTCAATGACAAAATAGGCCCCATCCAGGATGGAGCCTGAAGTTCCCGATTTTGCTAGCGGGAGGAGGAGACTGCATACAACATTTACTTGATGTCCCTTTTCAGCCCAAGGGGCCGTTAGCGGTGACGATTTGTGGTTCCATGGAAGCCAGAATAGCAATCAGGTAATTCTGCGCCGACATGGGAATCCTTTGGGTTTGCATCGCATCCATCATGTCCTGAGCCAGATAGTTGAAGGCTGCCGTAGTAACACCCATCCCTTCATGGGCTTTACGCATACTCAGACCGGTGTATTTGCAGGGACCGCCCACCGCCATACACACCTGCTGCACCAATTCGTACTTCAGGTGGGGGATATTGGTATGTGCGAAGTAGTAGTTGATGTGCGGGTCATTCGCAACATTACCCACAAACGTATTAATCAGCTTGGTAATGCCCGCCTTACCGCCGTACTGGGCATAGTAATCCTGAGCGGATGCGGTCGAAATTCCCATCATGGCAACAGCCGTAAACCCTGCCGCCAAAGCGACACCCTTGGCTACTGCCGAAAAACGGGAAGAGGTTGGTATAAATGACATGGTAAACTCCTCTTAAATTAGGTCAGAAGCTGCTGGTCAGAGATAAATACAGACCGTTTTGGTTCTTTTCTGTGGCAATAGTACCCAAATCCACATAGGCCGCCGTCACAGAAAGCTGCTTGTAGGGGAACCAGGCGACATACACGTCTTTCCAGGCGCTCGTCTTGGATACTGCATTCCCCAATGTGCTGAAATTACCCGCACCACTCGACGGGGCAATCAGCTGGTTCTGTGGCATATCTCGAGAGCTATAGTCAAATCTGGTGTATGAGCATTTTCTGACATAGATCAGGCGGCGGTCTGTTGTTCATCCGGCAGGGTTAGGTTAGCCGGTAAGCCATCGATAAATTTCACCCCTGCAAAAA
>Ga0172382_10007799_pt1 | contig 15088 bp, 13 predicted proteins | sample Leawel138RmetaG_FD_122245 | JGI IMG/M metagenome (GOLD analysis project Ga0172382, IMG submission 122245) | Leachate microbial communities from a municipal landfill in Southern Ontario, Canada - Leachate well 138R metaG | ecosystem: Engineered > Solid waste > Landfill > Unclassified | place...
CTGACTGTTATACAATTCAGCGTAGAAGCCGTCAGCCTCCAGCAGGCTATCGTGGGTTCCCTGTTCAACGATATCCCCATCGCGCAAGACCAAAATCCGGTCCGCGTTGCGGATGGTGGATAACCGGTGAGCGATCACAAAAGAAGTTCTGCCCTTCATCAATTTGTCCATGGCTTTCTGGATCAAAACCTCAGTACGGGTGTCGACCGAACTGGTGGCCTCATCCAGAATAAGAATGGCTGGGTCGGCCAGCACAGCGCGCGCAATCGTCAGCAGCTGCTTTTGACCGGAAGAGACGTTCGTGCCTTCTTCGTTGAGCACCATGTCATAACCATCAGGGAGCGTGCGGGTGAAGTGATCTGCGTAAGCCAGATCGGCCGCACGAACCACTTCTTCGTCAGTTGCTTCCTGGCGGCCGTAGCGGATATTCTCTTTGATCGTGCCATTAAACAACCAGGTATCCTGTAACACCATGGCAAATTTGCCGCGCAGATCCGCTCGGGTAAATTGATCGATGTTGACCCCATCGACCAGGATTTCACCGCTGTCGACATCATAAAAGCGCATCAACAACTTTACCAAGGTGGTCTTACCAGCACCCGTGGGACCCACAATCGCGATTTGCTGCCCGGGTTCGACCTTGAGCGAAAAGTTATTTATAACCGGGTTTTCCGGGTCATAACCGAAGCGCACATTCCTGAATTCCACCGCACCTTTGACCGGGTCCAAAGTGACTGATTTTTCGATTTCGGCAGGTTCTTCCGTCTCGCCCAGAAATTCGAACACGCGCTCAGAAGCGGCTGCGGTTTGCTGCAGGATGTTGGTAATATTCGCAATCTGCATCAAGGGGTCCTGGAAGGAACGCAGGTACTGAATAAAAGCCTGGATTTCACCGACGTTGAGATCGCCTTGAATTACCAGGTAGCCTCCCAGCATGGCCACCCCGATATAACCCAGGTTGCTCAGCAGGCGCATGCTGGGTCTGATCACACCGGTCAGGAACTGGGATTTCCAGGCGCTGTCATAAAGGGTGTTGTTCAGATCTTCGAAGCGGGCAATACTGGCTTGCTCGCCATTAAAGGCCTTAACGACGATGTGACCCCCATACATTTCCTCGACGTGGCCATTAATATGCCCCAGATATTCTTGCTGCTGGAAATAATAGCCCTGTGATTTATTGACTACAAGACGGATCAAGACAATGGTAACCGGAACTATGGCGAGACCAATCAGGGTCATTCGCCAGTCGATACTCAGCATCATTGCCAAAACACCCACCACACGGGTTACCGAGGTGATGATTTGTGAGAGGCTCTGGTTCAGTGATTGATTGATCGTGTCTACGTCGTTGGTGACTCGCGAGAGCACCTCACCGCGGGTGATCTTGTCAAAAAAGCTGAGCGGCAGACGGTTGAGCTTCTGGGAGATTTCTCTGCGCAGCTGATAGGTCACTTTCGCTGAAATCGTAGAGAGCACATAACCCTGGACCACACCAAGGACCGTGGAAACGAGGTAAAGAATCGATACCTGCACCAGAATTTGATTCAGGCGAGCAAAATCGATGCCAACCGGATCGTTCTGGATCATGCGCTGAACCCCGAGGTAGAGTTCGGTCGTGGCCTGACCCAAGGTGCGAGGTCCAAAGATTGAGAAGATAGTGGAACCGGCTGCCAGCAGCATGGTGATGAGAATGGCTATCTTATATTTGCCCAGATAGCCGATCAACTGATTCATGCTGCCCTTGAAGTCCCGGGCCTTTTCACCAGGAACCAGTGCGCCTGGCCCACCTCCACGATGGACTCCCTGGCGGGGGGAACGCGGCTTGCTGTTGGTATCGGAGTTTACGGGTTTAGATTGGTTGTGGTTACTCATGCTAACTCCGCCTCACTGAGCTGAGAATTGGCAATTTCCCTGTAGGTTTGACAGGTATGCATCAGCTCGCTATGTTTACCTTTCGCGATCAGACGACCGTTATCCAACACCAGGATTTGATCTGATGTTTTGGCGGTCGACACTCGCTGGGTAACGATGAAAAGTGTACTGTCACCCAGTTCCCGGCTCAATGCTCTTCTCAAGGCTGCGTCAGTCTTATAATCGAGCGCTGAGAAAGTGTCATCAAAAATGAACACCGGCGGTTTCTTGATCACCGCCCTGGCAATAGAAAGCCGTTGCTTCTGCCCCCCGGACACGTTGCTGCCCGCCTGTGAGATTTCCATATCCAAACCACCTTCATCCTCATAAACAAAATCGTATGCCTGGGCGATTTGAATCGCTTTTTGCATCTCTTCCTCACTGGCGTCGGCTTTGCCCACCGCAAGGTTGCTCGCCACGCTGCCCGAAAAGAGCAGCCCTTTTTGGGGCGCGTAGCCGATCTGTTCGCGCAACTCATGTTGAGCAAGATCGCGAATGTCGATACCATCCAGTGTGATTGCCCCATTGGTTACGTCGAAAAAACGGGGAATCAGGTTGACAAGCGTTGATTTTCCTGAACCAGTCGAACCAATAATTGCTGTCACTTGCCCAGGTTCAGCTCTGAAGCTGATATCGCAGAGAACATTCTCTTCAGCGTCGGGGTAGCGGAAGTCGACATCATGAAATCCCACCAATCCCTGTACCGGCTGGTCGAGTTTTTTGGGCTGTGGCGGATCGGTTATGACGATGGGTGTTTCCAGCACGTCAGCGATTCGGTTACCCGAAACAGCCGCGCGCGGAATGAAAATAAAGAGCATGGAGAGCATCATGAACGAAAAGAAAATTTGCATCGAGTACTGCATGAACGCAATCAAATCGCCAACCTGAATGGCGCTCTGGGCCACAAACCGCGCCCCGACCGCGATGATCAGCACCTGCCCCCCCAACATGATAATGTTCATCAGTGGGAAGATGAAGGCCATCGCGCGTCCGATGAAAATCTGGTTTTGGGTGACATCCAGATTGGCTCGGTCAAATCGCTCTTCTTCGTACTCCTGTTTATTGAAAGCCCTGACAACCATCAAACCCGATAGATTTTCGCGCATGACCAGGTTGAGTCGGTCGGTCAGCTGTTGAATGATTTTGAATTTGGGTGTAACGATGGCGAAAATGGTCATTATCACCACGACCAGCAGCCCTGCGATCAGTGCGATCGTCCACCACATACCGGGGCTCTTATCGAGGGCATAGACGATGCCTAAGGCGCCAATTAATGGCGCTTGTAGAGCCATTCTGAGGATCATAAAAACGACCATTTGCACCTGGGTGACATCGTTGGTTGTGCGGGTGATCAGAGAGGCAGTTGAGAATTTCTCGAACTCTGCTGTAGTGAAGTTTTCGACCTTGGTGAATATCCCTGAACGCACATCTCGGGCAACCGCTGCAGCGGTACGAGAGGCGAAGAAACTGACGCTTAACGAGGCAATCACCCCAATCACAGAAACCAGGATCATGCGCAGCCCGGTGTCGAGAATGTATTGGGTTTGTGTTTTTTGCGTGTTGATGCCGAGACGGTCGTATTCGACCGTGATGGAAGAGACGATCAACTGATGTAGTATAGAGCCTTCAAGAGAAGATAAGTGAAGGCTGAGGGCGTTCTTGAGCGCCTCTCGCTGCTCGGCCGGCATCTTGTCGATCAGTTGCTGGGGGCTGATTCCAGCGGGGATGTTTTTTAATTGCTCTGGGATACTGTCTCCCAATAGGAGGGCGGCCCGCTCGGGGTCCTTTTGCAGCAGGTTGAGTGTCTGGATAAAAATCATCGGTTTGGCAATCAGGTCTTCCAGGTCTTGTTTCCCGGCACTATCAAGCGGCTTGAGCACATAGACGGCTTCCTCTTGCACCGCGGGAATCTCAGCGGCAAGCCCAATTGCTTGCTCTGAACCAGGTTCCACCAGATCGTAATGTTGAAGTACCAGTTCAAATTCCTGGGGCGTTTGCAGGAACTCCAGCGCCTGCATGGTTTCGGTGCTGAGCGCATCTGGCGCGCCACTCTCAATGCCGCGCTGCTGGATGCCAACATTGATAATCTGAGAGAGCAAGTCAGGCAGTGACAGATCAGCTGCCGCAACCACGACCACCATCAGAATGGTGAAAAGAATGTTTTTCCAGTATTTTAAGTAATATTTCTTAAGTCTGAGCATATTTTAGCCTTACAACCTTAACCTGGGGATGAGTTATTGACACTTGTTTTGTTTTTCAGTGCTTTGGTGACTATCTCTACTGATTTTTTTATTTCGGGAATGTCTTCAGGCTCGATGTCCTCGGCGATCGCCTGGACCCAATGGTGGTGAGCAATCTTCGCTTGCGACACCAGCTCTTTGCCCGTTTTTGTCAGTTCAAGCAGTTTTCCACGACGGTCAGCGGGATTGGCAATCCTTCTGACCAGACCGGCGCCAACCAACTGTTCGATCATTTGGGAAACCGCCGGATTTGAAATGTCCAGATAACTGGCCAGAGCGTTAATGGGCACGTTTTGATTTCGATTTAAATAGAACAAACTCATCATCTGGCTGTGTGAGAGTCCGGATTCCTGGATGAAATGAAAGCGCTCGATAACAGCATTGCGCGCTATCAGGTCGACCAGTTCATAGAGAGATTGTAGAAAACTTTGGTTCATTTAACCCTGCTTAATAGTTAAGAGCGCTTAACTATAAGACCGGGTTGTCGCTGTGTCAAGCAGAAATACAAGCATTTGCTGGAGAGGGTTTGGGCTTTTACATCTAAAAAGAGGGAGCGGCAGCAAGCCCTTTGACATTTTTACAGCAGGCTGCCTGGATCACCCTGATCTGGCAGACACACAACCTGCAGCCCACCTGGCTGCAGCGAGAGGTTTTTAGGGTGGGAGGCGAAAGCGCTGTCATTCGCCAAAATTGGTCTCGAATAACTTCTTTAATTCCGAGAGAATTTCACGCTTCTGCGGCCCGGAAGCCTGGATGAGGAGTTCGTCGCCTTGCTTGGCTGCCAGGAGCATGACCGAGATCATGCCTTTTATGGTTACGGGATCGGCCGAATTGGTTCGATTGGTAATGGTCAGTCTGGCATCGTACTTTTTCACGGTCTGGATAAACATGGCCGCCGGGCGGGCATGCAAACCAGAAGGATTGCTGACAGTCACGAGCATTTCTTCCGTTTCGTCCTCGGCGTCAGGCTTGCTTTCAGCGGCGGGGGGTTCAACTGAAGCTGGCTGCACAGGCTCATGGCTGCCGCCAATTTGCTGCTGTTTGGCTGCCAGGGCATTCATGGCTTCATCATAAACCTCCTGGAGCGGGCTGCCCAGGTTTGCCTGGACGCCGGCGGCAATCGCCCCTTCCACAAAAGGTGCCGGGCACATTCGTACTCTTGACGTCACCTTTTCATCGAGCATCTGCAGAGCCATTTCCGTGCTTAAAACCGCGCTGCCCAAGTCCATCAATACCAGGACTTCGCCATCTTCCGTCAATTCGTTCAGGATGTCCATGATCTCGAGAGCATCGGTGCCGATTTCTTGATAATCCTCGCCGATGCCAGCGGCTATGCCGATTTTCATCTTTTCAGATGGCGCCATCTGGCGGATCAGTTCGAAAGTACCTTGGGCAAGTTTATGAGAGTGTGAGACCAGTAATAAATGTACCATTTCGATCTTTCTATTTTTGGTCTTTGGGATTATCGTTTTTTGGAGGCTTTGGGCGGAAAAGTGAGTGGAACCAGTTCATGCCGTAGAAGACGAACCAGATGCTCGCGCCAAACAGGAAGCCCCAGAGCAGACCGCGCCCCCATTCACCACTGCCCATAACGATTTGGGCTGTGACAAGAACCATCATAGCGACGCTTATTATGGAGATAACAATCATACCTGTGCGCTGTTGAATCCATGGTTTCCGGAGTTCTTCCATGCTAATTTCTTCTTTTTTGCTGGTTTGGACGTTTTTCTTTTTCTTGCTCATCTGTGTTTGCTCCTGTTTCAAAAAAATAAGGGGCGGAGGCGCAAGGCCCCGCCCCTTAATTCTAAACGATCAATGAAATTAGTTTTCGACCCAATCGAAGGTGCGGGTGACCGCTTTCTTCCAACCCTTGTAGAGTTTGGCGCGAGTTTCTTCGTCCATCTTGGGTTCCCACTGCTTGTCCTTGCCCCAATTGGCGCGCAGGTCTTCGACCTTCTCCCAGAAGCCAACAGCCAGGCCAGCTGCGTAGGCAGCGCCCAGGGCGGTGGTTTCTGCGACGGTCGGGCGAATCACGGGGACGCCCAGGATATCAGACTGGAACTGCATCAGGGTCTCATTGAAGACCATGCCGCCGTCAACTTTCAGGGCGGTCAGGTCGACGCCAGAATCTTTGTTCATGGCTTCGAGAACTTCAGCTGTCTGGTAAGCGGTTGCTTCCAGCACGGCACGTGCCAGGTGACCACTGGTGATATAGCGGGTCAGACCAACGATAGCGCCTCGGGCATCGCTCCTCCAGTAGGGAGCAAAGAGACCAGAGAAGGCGGGTACAAAGTAAATTCCGCCAGAATCTGCGACCGAGTTGGCCAGTAATTCGATATCAGATGATTTTTCGATCATCTTGAGGTTGTCGCGCAGCCACTGAACCAGCGCACCTGTGATGGCAATGGAGCCTTCAAGAGCGTAAACAGCGGGTTCGTTGCCGATCTTGTAACCAAGTGTGGTCAGCAGACCATTCTTGGATTGGACCGGTGAGGTACCCGTGTTCAAGAGCATGAAGCAGCCGGTGCCGTAGGTGTTCTTGGCTTCGCCGGGGCTGTAGCAGGTTTGCCCAAAGAGAGCTGCCTGCTGGTCACCCAGGTCGCCTGCGACGGGGATGCCGTCTAATGGGCCGCCCTTAACGTAACCGTAGACCTGGCTTGAAGCTTTGATGTCGGGGAGCATCGCGCGGGGGATGCCCAAAACTTCCAGCATCTCCGGATCCCAATCGAGGGTTTCCAGGTTCATCATGAAGGTTCGGGAGGCATTGCTGACGTCAGTCACATGCACGCCGCCGCGAGGACCACCGGTGAGGTTCCAGATTACCCAGGTGTCGATGTTGCCAAAGAGGATTTCGCCCTTTTCGGCTTTTTCTTTCAGAGCGGGATCGTTGTCGAGGATCCATTTAGCCTTCATACCAGAGAAGTAGGTAGCCAGGGGCAGACCGACTTTTTCGCGGAAGCGATCCTGACCGCCATCTTTTGCAAGTTCGTTACAAATCAGGTCTGTACGGGTGTCTTGCCAGACGATAGCGTTATAAACGGGTTTGCCGGTGGCTTTTTCCCAGACAACAGCGGTTTCGCGCTGGTTGGTAACGCCGACAGCGGCAATTTCTTTTACATCAATATTAAGTTTGGTGAGTGCGCCCGCGATGACATCATTGGTGGCCTGCATGATTTCCATCGGGTCGTGCTCGACCCACCCCGGTTTGGGGTAGATTTGTTCGTGTTCTTTTTGATCGTAACCGACCACTTTTCCTGAATGATCGAAAACCATGAAGCGGGTGCTGGTGGTTCCCTGATCAATTGCTGCTACATACTTTGCCATAATATTCTCCTTTGATTAGATGAGTTTTAGACTTTATGAGTCCTTCCAGGTTTCGGCGGCTGTTTTGATGAGTAAATAAGTTGAAGTAGCCCCAGGGTCTTGATGTCCGGCGCTGCGTTCACCCAGGTAGCTGGCACGACCTTTGCGTGCTACTAACGGGATGGTCGCCAGCATACCTTCATGCGCGGCTTCGGCAGATTTTTCCAGAGCTTCCCCGGTTGAGGCACCATTTTGCAGGGATGTTTTTAGGGCATCCACTGCTGGATAAAGCGCGTCCAGCATGGTTTTATCATTGGGTTGGGCTTTCCCCAGGGCAGCGATGCCAGCGGTGCCAGCCTCCAAAGCTGTGGCCCAGTCTTCCAGTTCCATTTCCATTTTCGGTCCGATAGAAGTTCCGGCTTTAATAAAAATGGTGGAATAGAGCGGACCCGCAGCTCCACCTACTTTGGACAATAGAGTCATTCCAACTCCTTTCAGAATGGCTCCGATATCTTTGTCTTCCAGAGAGGGGAGTTTATCGAGCACGGTCTTAAAACCGCGCCACATATTGGCACCATGGTCAGCATCACCGATTTCGCGGTCGAGGTCGGTCAACATCTCATGGTTTTCTTCAATCACCTGGGCATAATCTTTGACCCAGTTCAATACATCATCTCTTGTAATCGCCACTATTGCCTCTTTAAGCCACTACTGGAGTGATTAGCTCCAGTAGTGTATTTCAAACGACTAAATACCCCAGCGCATGCCGGCCGTCTTGACCGGTGCGTCCCAGAGTTTGACAAGATCTTCATCCATCTTCAACAACGTGATGGAAGCCCCAGCCATTTCCAGGCTGGTAATATAAGGTCCGATCAGGTTGCGGACTACTTTGATCCCCTTGGCTTCAAGCAACTCCACCGCTTTTCTGTAAACGATGTAGAGCTCAATCAAGGGGGTGCCGCCCATACTATTCACGAAGAGCAGGACTTCATCGCCTTCCTTATAAGGAAGATCCCCGACAATGGGATCGATCAGCATTTCAGTGATCTTATCCGCAGATTCGAGTTTAGCACGATGACGACCGGGTTCTCCATGGATACCGATTCCAATTTCCATTTCGTCTTCTGGCAGATCGAACGAGGGTTTGCCCACATGGGGAACGACACAAGAAGTGAGTGCCATACCCATGCTGCGCCCCTGATCGTTAATTTTGCGTGCCAGATCGGCACATTCTTTCAGGGAACGACCCTCTTCGGCAGCCGCGCCAACGATTTTTTCGATCAGAACGGTCAGACCGACACCACGCCGACCCGCAGTCCAGGTGCTGTCTTCGACAGCGACGTCATCATCAACCAAAACCGATTCGACTTCGATGCCTTCGTCACGTGCCATATCGGCAGCCATGTCGAAGTTCATCACATCGCCGGTGTAGTTTTTGACGATATGCAAAACGCCTGCGCCGCCGTCAACTGCCTTGGTGGCCTCAAGCATCTGATCTGGGGTTGGGCTGGTGAAAACTGCGCCGGGGCAGGCAGCGTCTAACATGCCCTTGCCGACAAAACCGCCGTGCATAGGTTCATGGCCGCTTCCCCCTCCGGAGACTAACGCAACCTTGCCTTGAACAGGCGCATCCGCGCGAATGATGTAGTCAGGATCGTAGAAGACCTTGACCAAGTCGGGATGGGCCAGTTCGATGCCTTGGAGTTCTTCTTTCACAACATCTTCAGGGTTATTAATTAATTTTTTCATATAGTTTGTCTCCTTTTTAAACCTGGCAAGAGTATTTCATCACCAGGCTGAGTCAAGAACCAATGGCCATCAGCGGTCGTAGTGAGAATTATTCGTGATGGGGCAGGTTCTTGGTTACGAGCACGTCGTAAAGGAAGAAACCGATGGGGCCTGCAATTGCCGGAATGAGTACCGGTGGGATTAGCCAATACAGACCATCGAAGAGTCCTTCTGTTCCGACCAGCAAACCGAGAATACGGGGGCCAAGGTCACGAGCGGGATTGATGGAATAACCTGAAGGTCCACCGAGGGACAGACCAACAGCCAAAACTGCGAAACCAACGATAAGGCCACCGAGGTTGTCTTTAAGGCCGTTGTTCTTGAGATCACCACTGGCGGCGATACCCCAAATGAGGACAAAGGTGCCAAAGAGTTCTGCGATACAAGCAGTCAGGAGACTGTAGGTACCGGTCGCGCCTGAGCTCGGAGCGCCCCACCAGGTTTCACCGAAGACGGATCCTGGTCCGGTTGACCAGACATTGGGCATGCCAGCGGCCACGAGACCGTCGCGGTAGATCAGATAGACAGCGGCAGCGCCGAGGAAGGCACCAATCATCTGAGCAACGATGAAAGGAACAACTTTCTTCCAGGGGAAGCCACGGCGTGCAGCCAGACCTAAGGTCACAGCCGGGTTAAGGTGAGCACCTGAGATGCCAGCGGAGACGTAGACAGCGATAATGACAGCAAACGCCCAGCCGATGGTAATGGTGTTCCAGTTATAGGCGGTTCCAGCCACACGGGGTGCCAGACCGACGTTGGCGACGACACCATCACCGAGCAAAATCAGGATGAAGGTACCAAATACTTCGCCGATAAACTCTTTCATTGTACGATTTTCCATGAAAACTACTCCTTTTTAAATGTGAATTGAATAAGAATTGTGTCTGTAGAAAATAAAATCACTCAAATGGTCAATAGGCTCCTCACTTTCTACTCTGATTTTATTCAGGATAACTGGATTTTCACACCCCTGGGGGTAGATAGAAAAAAACGCAACCGGATTTGAGGTTTGTCTGGGACAGACCTTGTTCAAAAACAGTTGCGCAAGCAGTGGTCTCATCAAAATAGTATCCTGTTACTCCCTAGACCTAGAAGACATACTAGTGATTATGTTTGCTTATTGGTTTGAAAAAAATTTCGCTATCAATTAAGCATAACTATAACACAGACCGCAAATTATAAATACATTTTCTCGAAATTAGCAAGAGCAATTTCAGGATTTTGAATTTTTAACGACATTTCCTTTTGCCTACGTAGTATAATAACCGAAGTTTAAAAAAAGTGTGCCATTATTTTTCAAACCGATAACTGCGAATTCAATTTAATGGGCTTTCCAAATACACATCAATTGAGCAGAGTTTGACCAGGCACCCTTTTTGAGGCAATACCAAGGTGATAGTGAATTAAACACACATCAAACTATTCAAATGGAGGCAAGTGTGCAAGAAAAATACGATTACATCGTGATCGGGGGAGGCGTAGTCGGGGCGATGATAACCCGCTGGCTATCTCGCTACGAAGGCAAGCTCCTGCTGATTGAAAAAGAAGAAGATATCGGCATGGGCTCCTCTTCGGCTAACACGGCAATTGTTCATGCGGGCTATGACCCCTTGCCGGGATCTCTTAAAGCCCTGATGAACGTCAAGGCAAACCCCATGTGGGATCAACTGGCTGGTGAACTCAACTTTCCTTTTGAACGCCGAGGCGACTATGTGGTCGCGGTCGGTGAGGAGGAACTTCCCCTGGTGGACAAACTGATGCAGCAAGGCATCAAGAATGGTGTGCCAGGGATGATGATGATCAGCGGTGAGGAGATGCGCTCGAGAGAACGCGACATCAACCCTGAGGTCAGCGGCGCGCTATGGGCTTCGACCGGTGGAATTTGTGACCCCTTCCAGGTAACTGTTGCCGCAGCTGAAAACGCGGTTATGAACGGCGCTACTGTGATGCTGGATACGGCTTTTGAAGACTTTATCTGGGAAGGCAACCGCATCATTGGTGTCAAAACCAACCGAGGTGATTTTTACGCCCGATGGGTCATCAACTCAGCCGGAATCTACGCTGACGCGGTGATGCATAAAGCGGGTGTGCGACCTGAATTTTTCATCAAGCCCCGCAAAGGTGAATATGTCATCTTTGATCGGGCTGAGGTTCAGATCCATAACGTGCTCTTCCCAGTGCCCTCCAGCCGTGGTAAAGGTATTCTGGTCACAACGACTCTGCATGAGAATACCATTGTTGGTCCCAATGCGAATGTAATCGACGACAAAGAAGATACCTCCCTCACCAAAGAAGGACTGGACGAATTGCTCGAAGGCGCCAAGAAGCTCATCCCGAGTCTCAACCTGCGGCATTCGATCGCAAATTTCGTCGGCTTGCGCCCTATGGGCAACGGACCCTGTTATACGCCTGGAATCAATTACAGCAATGACTATGTGATTGAAATTCCCGGCAATGTACAGGGGTTTGTTAATCTGGGCGGGATCGAATCCCCAGGGCTCACCTCAGCGCCCGCAATCGCTGAAAGGGTGGTCAACCTGATGAAAGATGCCGGTGAAGAATTTACCGTCAAACAGGATTGGGATCCAATCCGACCCGCTCGTCCACGCTTTGCTCATATGACCCACGATGAACGCCGGCTTTTATGTGATATGGACCCCCGTTTCGGTCGGGTGATCTGCCGGTGCGAGAATGTGACTGAAGGCGAGATCGTAGCCGAAATTCACGCGCCCGTTCCCGCTCTGACCTATGACGCGATTAAAAGGCGGACCTGGCTGGGAACCGGACGCTGCCAGGGCGGCTTTGACATGACCCGTGTGGTTGCCATCCTCGCTCGTGAGCTGGGCGTTTCGCCGTTTGAAATCACCAAACGGGGTAAAAGCTCCGAATATCTCTACCGGACTACCAAAGATGTGGAGGTCGCAGATGTTGATTAAAAAACAATATGATGTTGTCGTGATCGGTTCTGGCCCTGGCGGTCTGGCTGCCGCGATTGAAGCCAAAAAAGGTGGCGCTGATGACGTTTTGGTGATCGAGCGCGACGTTGAACTCGGCGGCATTCTGCTGCAATGTATTCACAACGGTTTTGGCCTGCAGACATTCAAAGAAGACCTGCCTGGTCCGGAATATGCCCAGCGCTACATTAACGAGGCAAAGACTCTTGGCATCACTTTTCTTTTGGATACCATGGTCATGGATGTGACTTCTCAGCGCAGGCTCTATCTATCGAGCCGCGATTTCGGCTATCTCGAGGTTGACGCCCACGCCATTGTTTTGGCGATGGGCTGCCGTGAACGTACCCGCGCACAGGTGCGCATCCCTGGTTACCGCCCCAACGGTGTTTTTACCGCTGGCACTGCTCAACGCTGGGTAAACGTGGAAGGCTATATGCCCGGAAACAGGTTTGTTGTGCTCGGTTCAGGTGACATTGGTATGATCATGGCGCGCCGGCTGACCTTTGAGGGAGCCCATGTTGAGCGTGTGCTTGAAATTCAATCCTATCTCTCCGGCTTGAGCAGAAACTACGTTCAATGTCTGGATGACTGGGGTATCTCACTCCAACTGCGGCATACTGTCAAACGTATTCTCGGAAAAGACCGTGTCGAGGCAATCGAGTCTGTAGCTGTCGATGATAAATGGAATTACATCCCCGGAACTGAAGAAATCATTCCCTGCGACACACTTTTGCTCTCGGTGGGCTTGATTCCAGAAAACGAGCTCTCCAAAAAGGCTGGAGTGGCCCTGGACCCCGTCACTGGTGGTCCGTTTGTGGACGAACACTTCCAGACCAACGTCCCCGGCATTTTTGCTGCCGGCAACGTGGTGCATGTTTATGACCTGGTTGATTACGTTTCACTGGCTGGCGCAGAAGCAGGACGCAGCGCGGCAGAATTCGCACTGGCAGAGAAGGAGCGTTCGGCCCGCTATATTCCCCTCATCGCTGGTAAAAACGTGCGCTACATTGTGCCGCATAAACTTGACAAGAAAGCTCTGGAAAAAGGCGATATCAGCCTGCAGATGCGCGTCACTCAACCGATCGAAGAAGATGTCTGGCTGGATGTGCACGGCGAAAACAACAGTGTTGTGCGGCGTTCAGAACGTTATGTGCGCCCGGGTGAGATGGTCACGATCGTGTTGAGATCGAGGATGGCAGCAGAGGTCGAAAAAGCCAACAGCCTGACCGTCGATATCTACCCCAAATCGGAGGCATAAGATGGAAGAAAAAACTTTTATTTGTACTGCTTGTCCTACAGGCTGTAAACTGAACATACGCATGGAAGGCGAAGAGGTGATCAAAATCACCGGTCAGCGCTGTAGCAAAGGCGAGGTCTACGGACGCCAGGAAGCGATTGCTCCCCAGCGTATGGTTGCCAGCACGGTCAGGGTGACCAACGGTTTTCACCCACTGCTGCCGGTTTATACCAAAGGCTCGATCCCTAAACGGAAAATCAGCGAGGTTTTAGAAAAGATTCGCGCGGTGGAGGTCACGGCCCCGGTTCAGGCTGAAGATGTGATCATCGCCAATGTGATTGGGACAGGAGTGGATGTGATCGCCAGCCGCGATATGCCGGCGCGCTAATTCTCCAGCCTGCGGATTAGTAACACTGCAACATTCAAACAAGGACGCTTTACACGTCCTTGTTTTTAATTTAACGCATGCCAGGATCTTTTGACAGAAAACTTCAGGAGACCAGCAGAGGTTTGGGGCTACGCTTTGGGATCTGCCTGCCGATTTAATTTCATGTTGTACAGAAAAGCGATGATCAGCGGTAAAACAATTGTGAGCACGATCGACCACACTATAAAAGGAGGGTCGCTTACTCCCATGGGGATCAATACATTAAGATAGACCAAGACCAACAGGATTACCAGCTGGTATGCCATGGTGGTCACGTCCAGCAGTGATTTAGCATGCTGACCGGCACGGTCACCAGTAAGGTTTTGAGGAGATTTTGAAGCCTGGGCAAAACGGTTTTCCTTCATGGCGACGATATACGCCAACCAGGTAAAAACCGTCCAGTTAAGGTAGACCACCACAACCACCAGGTAAATGGTTCTGGACTGCGGGTCAAGCGCGGGATGTAAAAGTGCTTGAACGGCAAGAGTGAGCCCTAATGACAAATTGGCGAAGAACAATAATTTTTTATTTATAGCCGGCACTCCTCACTTGATGGATGTTTGTGTGAACTGAAGGTGTTGTGTATGAGAGGGCGGTCCAGCAGACCTGAAATGGCAGCATAAGCGCTGCCATTTCAGATTGATCAGCCGCAAAACCTTCTCAGCTCATTGTCAACGCCATTACAGCCTTCTGGGCGTGCAGGCGGTTTTCGGCTTCATCGTAAACCACCGAGTTGGGTCCGTCGATGACCTGGTTTGTCACTTCGATTTCACGATCAGCCGGAAGGGGATGCATATAGATGGCGTCCTGTTTTGCCAGCTCCAGCCTGCGCTGGTCCATGATCCAATCTGTATAAGAATCCTGCAGCTTTTTGCCTTCAACGGGGTCTTCCGTGGTCATGAGGGGACCCCAGCTCTTGGCGTATATCACGTCAGCATCCTTCATGCCCTCGTCCATATCGTGAACGATCTGGAAGGATGTGCCCCATTTTTTGGCTTCATCAGCAGCCTGCTGTTCGATTTCTGGCATCAGCGGGAACTCCTGGGGATATGCCAGGGTCACATCCATGCCAAATCGCGGCATCTGGATAATCAGCGACTGTGGAACCGAGATGGGTTTGAGATAAGATGCGGCGTAAGCCCAGGAGACAACGATTTTTTTCTTCTTCAGGTCACGACCTTTCTTTTCCATGATGGTCATCAGATCAGCCAGACACTGGAAGGGGTGA
>Ga0172382_10007803_pt1 | contig 15086 bp, 9 predicted proteins | sample Leawel138RmetaG_FD_122245 | JGI IMG/M metagenome (GOLD analysis project Ga0172382, IMG submission 122245) | Leachate microbial communities from a municipal landfill in Southern Ontario, Canada - Leachate well 138R metaG | ecosystem: Engineered > Solid waste > Landfill > Unclassified | place...
ATTTGAAAGTCTCTCAAAAATTAATACGTACTTTAGAACGGTTTGAACCCCTCAAAATAATCAAAAAAATCGCGTAAAAGAAGACAAACAATAATTAAGCCAACCGGATTTGGCGGTAATAGCTTTTTTGAGTTCAAACTGGGCAACCACTGTTGAATTGGAAGCATCTTTATAGCCTTTGACCATTTCCGAATAAGGGTTCATGTAGCCTTTGGAGGAAGACCCGCCGAACATGATATGTTTTACATGCCTGTGATTGGCATCAACCGGGTAATAGGCAGGAAAAACGACAGGATTGGCCCTCATTATATTTCTGAACATTTGGGTCCCTCCCGCAATCGGCCCATTGTAATCTTTAAATGTACCACTGATTCGAAAAATTAACTCCGTCGATGTCGTCAGGTTAATGTTCACATTTGTTCGCAGGGAATACGTTTTCAGGTCGATATTATTGTTAAAGTTATTCATTCTATCGACTTCGAAAATGCCGTTATCTTGATTAAATGTCCCTGCCACATAATACCTTGCGATCTTCCCGCCCCCGCTCAGATTCACGTTAAACCTCCGGCTGGACGTAAATTCCTTGATCAACATTTTCTTCCAGTCAACCGCCGGAAAGATCAGCGGATTAGCCCCTTCTTCGGTTTTTTGGATTTTCTCTTCCGAATAGACTGATGCATCCAACGGATTACGGGTCAGAGCGGCTTCATTGTACAGTCTCATATAAGTGACCGGGTCGGCCGTTTCGACGTTCATTGTCGGGGCCGACAATGAATATTCGACCCTGGCTGATACCTTTGTTGCTCCGTCCGAACCTTCTTTTGTCGAAATCAAGATCACACCATTGGCCCCCCTGGCCCCGTATAAAGCAGTGGCAGTGGCATCCTTCATGATTGAAAAACTGGCGATATCGTCTACCTGCAATCTTGCCAGATCGTCTTTCGTCGACTCCACCCCGTCAATTAATATCAAAGGATCAACCTTGTACCCAAAAGTAGTTACTCCGCGAATAAAGAAATCGGCATTGTCCTGCCCTGGTTCGCCGCTTCGCTGGTACGAAATTACACCAGCCACTTTCCCGGCGAGGGAAGTCGTTAAGTTACTGGAAGGAACTTTCAATTCGGCCGGTTTAATTGTTGTGAACGACCCAACCACTTCTCTCTTTTTTTGTTGTTGTCCGAATGCCGTAACCGTAACGCCTTCCAGTTCCTGCGACTTATCCTTCATTTGTATATTGACCGTCTTCTGGTTTCCGATGTCAACGATCTGGCTTTCCATCCCGATAAACGAAAAGACTAATTTATCGGAAGGGTTGGCTTCAATGCTGTAAGTCCCGTCAATATCTGTAATAACTCCTTTTGTTGTCCCGACTATAGTAATTGTCACTCCTGGCAATGGTTTCCCAGCAGAATCAGTCACTTTTCCTTTAATCAGTTTTTTCAGAGGTTGTTGCTCTCCGTAGCCTTTCGTTCCAGGATTTTCTGTCTTTTTAATTATTACCGTCTTGTTCACTAATTCATACGTCAGATCAGTGCCTTTCAGGCATTTCATAAGTACTTCCTCGACCAGAACGTCTTTGCAATTAAGCGTTAACCGGTCTATTCCTTTTATGTCTTCCGTATTATAAAAAAAGCTAAACTCGGTCTGCTTTTTTATACTCCAAATAACATCCTCCAAGCTGACATCCTTCAGCTTAATGCTCATCTTTATACTTTGAGAATAACTGTTTGTGTTTCCGGCAGTTATATCTAACGCCGAGACCAGCATAAGAATCCAAACTGCTTTCATCATAATGATGTACTTAATCAGTGCCCTTTTTAGAGGCGATTGTCCCACATGACTTTTTTTCATACTTTTGACTTGTTAGTTTTATACTATTTGGCCCTGCTTCAACAGGACTATACACAGGAGATACTCCCAATATCTCCTGTATTTATCTTTTTGCACTAAATACGACGGATGTTTTCTCGATATGTATTTCAACTTTGTTGGTCGACCGGATGATCTCCAATATCTGTTTCATATCTCTGTGACGATCGACACTTCCACTGAAATGCAATTCCTTGACTGAAGCATCTGTGAAAATAACGTCAGCAGTATACCATCGAGAAAGCGTGTTCATAATATCTTCCAGTCGCTCATTAAAAAAAATAAACTGTCCCTCTTTCCATGAAATATATCGGCTTACATCAACTACGTTTATCTCTATTGTTTGAGTTACCGGGTCAAAAACAGCTTGTTCGTTCACGTTTAACAATCTGCTGTACTGATGATCTTCTGTTTCAATTTTGATTTTTCCTTCCACCAGTGTTGTCGTCACCTTTCCCGATTTTTCATACGCATTTACGTTGAACGAAGTACCCAATACCTCCACCCTCATTGTTTTTGTTCTTACAATAAAAGGGATTCCGGATCGTGAGACTTCAAAATAGGCTTCTCCTGAAAGCTCAATTTCCCTTGAAGTACCTAAAAACTGCACAGGATACTTGAGTTCGCTCATTGCATTTAACAGAACTCTGGTACCATCGGAAAGAACCAAGTTATACTCACCTCCCCTGAGGGTACGGATGGTGTTTGAAAGTGACACCTCACTCAGCTGTTGAACCGCTTTCCTATAATTCAGTATGCCTGCTGAATCGTGAATTGCAGTCCCATCTTTTTCCTTCAATTGTAACGCTCCCGATGGATTCAATTCAATGGATGTCCCGTTGTCTAATTCCAAAACAGCACTGTACGCCCCAGGCTTCATTTCCTCTGACAACTGTGTGATGTCCGGCTCCTGGGTAGCCGGTCTCACCGCAAAATAACCGCCAATTAGAATCAGAATGGGAAGTAAAACTGCCGCTCCAAATTTTAATCGTTTTCGGAATAAAATCCCTGCTTTCACTTTTCGGACAGCCAGGAAGAAGCTTTCCCATTTTTCATCAAGGTTGATTTCATTCCAGCTTTCAACCCATTTCCGATATTCTCCCGGAGATTTTATTCGGTTGAACAGCTCTACATTTTCGACATCTTCATTCAGCCAATCCGTTAGTTCTGTTACTTCTTCTTTTCTCAGTTTATGCCCGATATGGCCGCCAATCAACCGGGCAATTCTTTTATGGTGAGAATAGTGTTCCATCATTTGTATCTGTCGAGTAATCTTTAACAGAAAGCACTTAAACAGTAAAACCGGGTGACATGAAGATGATCTTATTCAAAGGAAAATTTCTGGTTTTCAGGAAAAAAGTCGTTTCGATTGGTCAGCCATCTGTCTGTCTGAATAATACATGGAAGAAAAGTTCTATATACCGATCTTTAAGTTCCACCCTAAGTGCTTTGAATGCTCTGCCTTTTATCGTTTTTACGGTATTCAAAGAGATGCCTAATTGTATGGCTATTTCATGATTCTTCAATCCATCAAGCGTCATCTCAATGACTCGTTGTCCCTGGGGGGACAATAATTGAATCGCATTGTAAATAATATGGTGCGTTTCTTCTTCGATGATCGTATTCGAGGCAAATTTTTTCGTTTCGATCCGCTTAAGATAAGCCGTCTCAACCCGCCGATCTCTCAAATAATTGATACTTCTGTTTTTCACATATTTAAACAGATAACACTTGGCTGACGAAATTGAGTGAATTTCCGATCTTCTGTTCCAGAAATAAGCAAACGCATCCTGCACAATATCCATGGAAACTTCTTTATCATTCAAATATTTATTGGCAAAATAACACAAAGAAGGGTGGAAGCTTTCAAAAAACTGTCTGAAAGCGAGCGCATCACCTCTTTGAATTTTTTCTATCAATTTTCAGTCAGATTGGCCCATCCATACTTCGTGTTTCACATTCGGGCTTAACAAGTCCGGATGTCACAACCATTTCTTAGAACGTTCGCCATCGCAGAACATTTTCTGCTGCACAAAATTGACATCTGTATTATTCTCATTACCAATAGACTAAAAAGGTATAACAAACTGATACTTCCCTGAGCCAATTTCCACAATTGTCCTGTCCGCTTCCGTTTCTGTCACTCGTATACTTTTAACCTGCCGGACAGGCTTTCCGGATTCACTTATTTTATCCGGATTCTCACAAGGAATACAGACCTGTGCAGTTGTATTTACTGGGACTTCAATATCCATGACCAGGGTATCGTTCATGATCTTCCACGCCGAACCGATTCTGCCATATTGCGAGTAATGGACAGCATTTACCCACTGCAGATCGCCGGGTATATGTGGTTTTATTACAATTTTCTTGAAGCCTGGGTTTTCCTCATCGGGGGTTATTCCCGCCAATGCGCTGTAAAACCATGCATCAACACCTCCAAGTGAGATGAAATTAAACGCATTCCCTTTCCACGACTCCCAAAGTGTATTCCCGTGTTTCACCATATAGCCCCACCCCGGGTATTCCTCTGTATTGACCATCCGATAAGCTGTATCAGCATACCCCAAATCTGTCAGTCCATACAATAAGTACAGGTAGCCTACAAAACCGCTGTTCAGATGTCCGTTCCACTTTTCAATATTATCCAGGAGTCTCCTTGTTATCAGTTTTCTTTTGTCGTCTTGTGCCAGGCCCAGATAGAGAGGCATCACCTGGCAGGTCTGACTGTCGTCAGCATACAAACCAGTTTCGTGGTCCAGAAAGCGTTTATTATATGCCAGTTTTATTTTTTCTGACAATTTCCCGTATTCGTCGCTGTCTTTCTTCTTCCCGAGGATGTTGGCAACTTTGGAAAGAAGGGTCGCGTAATAATAATATCCGGCCGTTGAAACCTGGATAATCGGCGATCTTTTCGATCGTCCACCTGTTCCACCGACTTCCAACCAGTCGCCCAGCCACCAGTCGAGGAACACTGAATCAACAGTCGTTGTGCCCAGAAAATCAACATACCTTTTCATCGGGTTATACGATCGGGCAAGCGCTTGCATGTCCCCGTAATAATTATAAATAAACCACGGAATTTCAAGAATGACTCCGCCCCACCAAGGATCGGACCAATCCGGAGGCATCCCGCCGGGTTTGGTAAAACCCCAGTTGGCTGTGGGATTGATCGGAGGAACGTGACCGTTTGGTTCCTGAGATTCGATCACGTCTTCCATCCACTTCGTCACAAAACTGTAAAAATCGTAATTGTAAATCCCAACCTCAACGGCATTATGTGCATCTTGTGTCCAGTTTATTTTTTCGCGGGCAGGCTCAGTAAGTACACCGTGCAACGTATTGAGGAGTGAATGTTTAGCCGCCTCGTGTATTTTATTGAGTAATTCATTCGAACACTCGAAGTCTCCGGCGTCAACCAGGTTATTATGAACCATACAACCAACAAGGTCTTCCAAGGCAGGTTTCGAAGTGAGCCCTTTCACTTGGACGTACCGAAATCCATGGTACGTAAAAGCCGGCTCAAATAGATCAACACCTCTCCCGCTCAGGATCAGTTCTCCGGTCTGATAGCGCCCCCATGTGTGACCGCTCAGACTTCTCCTGTTAATCGTGCCGTCCTGATTCAGATTTTCATCAAAGACCAATTCCACTTTCTGACCTTCATCTCCTGATGTTTTAAACTTGGCCCATCCGGCGATGTGCTCCCCTAAATCGTAAATAAATACCCCTGGCCGAGGTTCAGTCAGGCTAACCGGTTTAATAAATTTCGTAATCTGTTCTGACGGTAACGCCTGAGGTACAAGCCTTCCCGACGGAGGTGTTACAACACTCGAGGTGTGCCACTCGTTATCGTTGAACGATGTATTGTTCCAACCTTCCTGTATGCGCATTGCATCGACCGACTCGCCCCCCCTGACGCAGTTAAAGATAATCTCGCTCACCCGCCATTTCCAGGTTTCGTCTGAGACTACCGTGCTGATCGTCCCATCGTGATAGGTCACAGTAATGTTCAGCATAAAACGGGGATCAGATTTCCATGGCGCTTTCTCGTAAGCAAAAAGATCAGGGGTTGGGAGGTTCAGCCATCCGTTGCCAAGCATTACGCCAACAGCATTGCTCCCTTCAGTAATCTGTGGAGTAACATCGTAGCTCATGTAATACACTTTCTTCCGAAAATCAGTCCAGGCCGGGGCCATTTTATCGTTTGATATTTTTTCCCCGTTAATGTAGAGTTCACCAAATCCCAAGCCCGAAAAACGAGCAATTGCCTTCACCGGTTTTTTCTCTATCACGAATTCTTTCCGGAATTGAAGGGCGGCATGTTGGGTTACAGAATCTTTTTCCGTATTGTTTCCTGTTCCAACCCATTTTGCATTCCAGTCTTTACCAGTCAAAAACCCCATCGTCCAGGTATTTGTGCGGCTCCAATCCGAAGCTTTACCGTCTTCGTCCCAGGCCCTTACTTTCCAGAAGTATTGCTTACCGGAAATCAGCCTCTTACCAGAATAAGAAACAAACACAGACTGGTCGGACCTAACCTTTTTCGAGTCCCATACATCTCCCGTGTTCTTTTCAAGTTTCCTTGGGTCTTCTGAAACAAGAACTCGGTAGGCCGATTGCATTTTACCCCGTTCTCCCGACTCTGTGTTCCAACTTAAACGAGGCGTTGAAACTCCGATACTCAGCGGATTGGTTTGATATTCACATTTCAGGTTGGTCACAATTATTCCGTTTTTCCCGTTACATCCGCAGAATACAAACAAAAACAGAAACACCAGGACAGGCATATTCGCTATTTTTCTCATTGTTTATGGTTTATTGTTCCATTAATATTTCCGGTGTCAAATACACAGTTCGGCAAATTTTCCGACCCGTTCAGACCTGACATCACTCTGTATGATAGGCGCCGGAGCGATCATGTACCCGCCTCCTTTTCCCAGGATGTTAGTCTTTTCGATAATGTCGGCTTCCAGATCCTCGTCACTTCCATGAGGCAGCAACACTTGCTGGTCGATGGCACCCCAAAACGAAAACTCCCCGCCGAACCGACTTTTCATGTCCTGCGGCAAATGCCCCGGAATGCCTGGCTGTACCGGGTTAAACACCTCGAACCCGATTTCACTGAAGTCGCTTAACAGTTCAGCAACTGCCCCGTCGCAATGAAGTATTGGGATGACGTCGGGCTTTCTCGCTTTGAACCGGTCAACCATCCGTTTGTAGTGCGGTTTCCTCTGGCTGCAGAATATTTCCGGCGGTATAATTAGGCTGTTCTGAGTGCCAAAGTCGTCACCAAACCAGATGGCATCCACCCCGAAGTCGATCATTTTCAGCCCGATTTGGGTCTGGAATTCTGCACAGGCTTCAAACAACGGCACCACGTATTCGGTTTCCATCATCATGTCGATCAACAGTTTTTCCATTCCTGCCAATTGGTGTGCCAGCGAGAAAACGGTGACTTCCATAGTACCGAAAACGAGGTAATCATCGTGGTACTTTTTTACCAGCGCTTCGGCATCGCGAAACCGCCCGGGGGCATTGGGGTCAGGGAAACAGAAATGGCCGCACAGTTGCCGGCACAGGTCAAATTGTACGGGCACCCGGTCGGGACGACCCGGTAACTGCTTGAAGGCTTTTAGTACGCGTTCTCTCGGTGTCATTTGCATATTAGTTGGTCTATTTTCAAAAAAAAACTTAAGAACGGCAGGCATATTCCCTACTAATTATTCTAAATATGGCTTGCAAGTAAGCGGACATTTCTTGAAAACGGCAACGTCCATCCCGTTTGTCCGGGATAACCGTCGAAGCAAAGCACACAAAACGGACAACCGGGTGACATGCGGGTGAGTTTTTTTTATAAAAAGTGAGGCTGCATACAAAGTTCAGACATCACATCCAACATTTCAGCGACTGCCAATCAAAATGTCAAGCACCGGAATTATCCGGGATCACTGTGTTCGGAACCATCACATGCAACCTCAAAGCCTATGAGGTATGTTATTGGGTAATCGTAATTGTTTTTGTCACCACTTGTCTTTCCAGTTCTTTGTCGTTGACGTTATAATACGAAATAACATATACAACGTTGTACGTTCCCGGGTTGGTGTATGTATAGGGCAACTCCAGGCCGGGAAAGGTAAGGCCCGATTGTCCGGGAGAGTAGATTTTGTCATAATCATGTCCCTCGTCGCCCGTCCAAAGGGAAAACCGGAATATTCGGTTGAAATCGGTAACACTTTGTTCTGGCTTTGCGAAAATGACCTGCTGCCCGACTTTTGCCGCTGTAATTTCAGCTTTAGCTCCGGCTTCAATTTTATAAATCTTCAGGTCGGTTTGTGGCCATGGTATATCGAATTGCCTTTCGCAACTACTGAATACGAACGTGATAGCCAGCAGGAGAAACAGGCTCCTAAAAAGTTGGAATATATTTTTCTGTTTCATAATTGAATTTTTAAAATTGTCAAATTATTAATAGCCTGGGTTTTGAACCAATACACCCGGTACTTTATCTATTTCGCCCTGTGGTATCGGCCATATCAGGTCATTATTTGTTGGCAGGTACGAATCGATTGCCCAGGGGAACCTGTTTGTGTCGCGGAAGGTTGTCGGGTTTGCCATTTCCTTTTTACCATGGTCGGTTATCCGCGAAACAGCTTTACCGGTACGGATTAAATCCCACCAGCGGTGTCCTTCAAATGCAAGTTCCACTTTTCTTTCTTTTTCAACTGCCAAACGGAATGCTTCCTGATTAGGCAGATCGACTGCTGTTTTTGCAGGCAAACCGGCACGGGTCCTGATCCTGTTTAGGAGGGTAAGCGCTTCGCTACTGGCAGAGTAACCGTTTTCATTCAAAATTTCGGCCACGCTCAATAGAATATCGGCATATCTTAAAAACGGCCAGTTCGCATGCGAATCGTTCCCATTTGCAGGCCCGGGATAATAATATTTTACAATCCACGGCACATTTACGGTTGCACCTGAAGCATCGTTGTAATTTTCACGGAAGAGGACACTTTTCCGAAGATCTCCCGGTTCAATTTCACTCATAAATTCGTTGGTCGGGACCATTACCGCGCATGCAGGAGAGCTTCCCATGTTGAAGGTAAGTACCGAATGCGAGTTCAGCGGCGCCAAAGTATAAGCGAAAACACTTCCTTCATTCAATCCTCCGGTAACATATTGTATATCGAAAATTGACTCGATATGATTTTTACTGGCCGGGTCGAAAACCTTTGCATAGTTTGGAAGCAGGTCGTATTTTCCACTGTTCATCACTGCCCTGAATTGCTGAAGCGCATTTTCTTTTTGCCCGAGAAAATGATATACTTTCCCCAGCAATGCCTGCGCAGCGCCTTTTGTAGCCCTGCCTTTCTGATCGGCAGAATATTCAACCGGAAGTTTCTCGATGGCTTCGGTAAGGTCTACAATAACTGCGTTATACACTTCAGTTTTTGAGGTCCTTGATAAGCTAAGTGCTTCGTTCGTGCTTTTCACCGGTTTCAATATTAAAGGCACATCGCCATATAAGCGTACAAGGTTAAAATAATGGATTGCCCTGATGAATTTTATCTCGCCCTGATATTGTTTTGTTTCACCTTCTGTAAGGATACTCTGTCCTTCCAGTTTTTCCAATACAATATTTGCCTGCGATATACCATTGTAAACGCTGTTCCACGCGCTGGACGCATTTCCGTTATTGCTCGGAATCCTTAATTCGTCAACTTCTTCAAACGCCTGTGGCAACCCTCTGTCCCCATTGTTAAATTGCTTTGTCGCAACATCGGAAGGCAGGTCGCCCATAATATAACCTACACCATTGTAAAAATTCTGCAGACCTCCGTAAACGCCCATCACCCCTTGTTCAAATTCTGTTTTTGTTTTGTAGAAAGAGGAAGATGAAAGGAAGTTATACGGAGTAAGTTCGATGAAGCTATCGTTACACCCGATCGTATTTGCCATGATCAGGACAGCAAGTAATATTTTATACTTTATTTTCATTTTCGTTAGAGTTTAAAGGTTAGAAAGTAATATTTGCCCCAATGGTGAACGACATTGGAATAGGATAAGAGTTGTGGTCTATCCCTGCATTTGTCGCCGAATTTCCCCCCTGGCTTGCTTCAGGCATGCCCCATTTGTTTTTCGACAAAAGGAGAGTATTCATTGCGGTAAAATACAACCTCGCATTCTTAACAACTTCCTGTTTATTTAACAAGTTCTTTGGAAGGCTATATCCCAGAGTAACATTCCGAAACCACAAATAAGAATTATCATGAATCCATGCGTCGTTTGTCATGCGGTATCTGACACTTGCAGATGAAGCAACAGGTATCCGCCCGTTCCCCGTATTTTCAGGTGTCCTCCACCTGTTCAACACTTCAACAGAGTTATTAACAAGCGGGCCTTCAAACAAAAAGTACCATTGCGAGGTTGCATTGTGAACTTGCCCTCCTATCTGCCCATTGAAAACAAAGCTAAGGTCAAAGTCTTTGTAAGCGAGCCGGCTTGACAACCCGTACGAACATATTGGTTCCGGTGAACCAATTACTGTATAATCCTCCACGTCCTTGTGGATGCCATTGCCATCTAAATCTATATAACGAGGGCCGCCAACTCCTTCCTGACTGGCATTTGAATAACGAGGGCCTTTATCAAATTCGGCCTGGTTCATAAATATCCCGTCCGAAATAGAACCGTAGAAAGAAGAGATTGGGAACCCAACGGTGGTGATTGTCCAGTTTCCGCTCCCGATAATCGGGTCGTTGAACTTGTTCGTTTCCAATACGGTATTCCGGTTAAAATAAAGGTTCAGGTCGGTTTCGATTGAAAGCTCACCAATTTTGTTTTTTGCATTCAGCGAAAACTCCATCCCTTTGTTTTCCATTTTTCCGATGTTCATCCATGCCGAACTATAGCCAGAGGCGGTAGCCACCGGAACCTGCAACAACATGTCTTCGGTAATCTTTTGGTAATAATCGACCGACAGGCTGTATCGGTTATTGAAGAACGAAACGTCCATCCCCAGGTCAAACTGGGTGGTGTTTTCCCAGCCCAGGTCAAGGTTTTCAAAACTTGAAACTACCTGTCCGGGTTTCACCTGTCCGTTTATTACATAGTCGCTCCTGGTTAACGCCGAAATGTAGAGGTAATCGCCAATTTCCTTGTTACCGGTCAAACCGTAACTAACCCTCAGTTTCATATCGCTGATCTGTCGGATGCCTTTCATAAATTCTTCACTTGAAACTCTCCATCCGAGTGATGCTGACGGAAAATTCCCCCATTTCCGGTTAGTACCAAGGCGCGAAGAACCATCCCTCCGGATGGTGGCGCTTGCCAGGTATTTGTCTTTGTATGAATAGTTGGCCCTGCCCAGATATGAAATCAATGTTTGTTCGCTTTTGCTTGAATTTACATTGTCAATTTCCCCAGCCTGTACGTTGCGGATAATATCGTTAGGAAATTTAACACCTTCAGCATGAAAATACTCGATCAAGCTTTTTTCAGCTGTATACCCTAATAACACGTCAACATGGTGGTTTTCAGCTAGTGTTTTTGTATAGTTGAGCGTATTCTCCCAAACCCAGTTAATTGTTTTCTGATCAGAAAGTTTGCTCACCGCATCATTTGGATGGTCGCCACCCTGCCAGTTTCTAACTTCTGATGATTTAAAATAGGTCCCCTTTGTATCGTCATAAAACAGGTTCCCGGTAGTTTTCAGAATAAACCCGTTTTGCAGGTCTGCCTGGAAAAACCCATTGGTCAGCGCTGTGAATTTTTTGTAGCGATCTTCTATATTTTCCAATAAGTGCAAGGGGTTTGGGTAACCAAATGTACCACTCGACTGGATGTAAGGTCTCAGGTTGCCTTGTTCGTCATAAGGCGACACAACCGGGCTTGCCTGAAATACTGAAGACATTACCGACTGGGCCGACCATGTAGCGCCGCCTGTCGGAGCTTTTCTTCCCCACGAGTAAGTCGGAGCAATATTCATTCCGGCACTGATGATCTTGTTCAACTGCAGGTTCATATTGGCCCTTGCCGAAATCCTCTCAAATTTTGTATTCTTAATGACCCCGTCCTGGTTATAATAACCGGCAGACATAAACGATTGCGATTTATCGTTCCCGTTTGTAAATGTGACATCATAGGTTTGCGCCGGGGCGAGCTGCATAATTTCTTCAAACCAGTCGGTACCCTCACCTATTGCGGCAGGGTTCCGGTAATCAGCCGGGATATGCGATTTGTCAGCAGGGATCGGGAGTCCTTTTGCCCTCATTGGGTCTTCAATCTGATCGATGGCATACTGGGCAAACTGTTCCCCGTTCAATACTTTGATTTTTGAGTGCGGATGATAGGTCTGCAACATCGAGTTGTAATTGAATACAATATTGGACTTGCCTGCTTGCCCCGATTTTGTTTTAATAATCACCACCCCGTTTGATGCCCTTGATCCGTAAATAGAAGTAGAGGCAGCATCCTTCAGAATTGAAATAGATTCAATGTCGTTCGGGTTAAGCATCTGCAACGGACTACGGGTTTCGTCGTAGCCAAAATTCACAGGAAAACCGTCAATAACATACAACGGCGAATTATTGGTCGAGATAGAAGCATCCCCTCGTATCCTGATCACGGAACTACTCCCGGGCTGACCTGATACCTGTTTAATTTGCATACCCGGAACCTTCCCAATAATTGCCTGATCCATCGTCGGATTGGGTGCATCTTTAATCTGATCGGCCTTCACCATAGAAATAGAACTTGAGACCCTCCTATTGCTCAGGGACCCGTAGCCAATCGCCACGACTTCGCCAATCCCAATCGCTTCTTCTTCCATGACAACGCTAAGCGAAGTCCTGCCATCAACAGAAAGTTCGAGGGTTCTCATCCCCACAAAGGAAAACAACAGTGTCGCATTCGCAGGAACATTTGCCAGGGTATAGCTTCCATTTGCATTTGAAATTGTGCCAACTGTAGTACCCTTAATCACGATTGACGCCCCAGGAACAGGATTGCCATTTGCATCAGTGATCACGCCAGTAACAGTTCCTCCCTTCTGCTGAGTAACCGCTTCCGAGTGATCCTTTGGTAAGACAACGATTACCCTGCTTTTTAATACATACGAAAGGTTCGTCCCTTTTAGAACATCATCCAGAATTTCGAATACCGGTTTGTCGGAAAAACTTTCATTTATTTTCCTTAAATCAGTCAGGTCTTCTGACCTGTAGAAAACAGTATAGTCTGAAACGCGCTCAATTTCATTAAACACCTCTTTAATCGAAGAATTCCTGAAGTCCACGGAAATTCGCTGACTTTGACCCAGACTTTTTGCTGATAAATGCAAACATCCAATTAAAACAAGAATCGCAGTTAGTTTCATAATAAAGAAACATTTTTTAGTATGTATGGATATGTCTTCCCCATACAGATAAATCTGATTTTTTTTCATAAATTTGAACTTTGGTATTACAAACTTTTAGTACTAAACTCAAGGAGGGGAATGGGGGATCATTTCCCTCCTTTTATTTTACCTGTTTTTTTAATAATGAGTTTTCTGTCATTTAATGTATATTCAATATTTGTTGTTAACTTGATCATATCAAGTACCTGCCAGATCGTTTCTTTATTTTTGAATTTTCCGGTATACCTGATTTTGAATAATTCCGGGTCAGTAAATAAAATTTCCACATCATACCACCGCTCCAATCTTTTGGCAAATTCTGAAAATTCAATATCTTCAAAAACAAACTCGTTGTTTTTCCAGGAAGACTCAATTCCCGGTTTAGATCGGACTATCGAATATTCATGACCCCCCTTTGAAAAAATAATCTTCTGATTCGGCTCAAGCTCCACTATTTTTGTTCTCCCTGAACTGCTTAGAAGCTCAATTTTTCCTTCTTCCAGTGAAGCTTCAGTCCGGTCAAAATCTTTATAAGCCGTCACATTGAATTTTGTTCCAGTAACCTTTATATTAAAGTCAGTTGTCTTAACGACGAAGGGCTTACCTGTATTCCTGGCTACATCGAAAAAAGCCTCACCCGATAAGTCCGCCCATCTCTCTCCCTGTAAAAAATCAGCCGGATAACGCAGCCTGCTCTCTGAGTTTAACCAAACTGTCGTTCCATCGGGAAGATTTAATTGTGATTTTTGTCCTTTGGGAACCACAAGTTCGCAATAGCTCTTAGCCGATGGCTCGGGCCTACCCGGAATAACATTCTGAAGCAACCAAAACGAAATAAAGCCGATCAGGAAAATCGCTGCATACCTCAGTCCGATATATGCAATCCTACCGGCTCTGATCTGATTTGACAATCTAAATTCTTTGGAAAGTATACGCTTCCAGTTTTCTTTCGTCAATTGGTTCATGGGAAAGTCGTAGCTCCTCTCAAATTCAAAAAACTCTCTTTTGAGTTTTTTATCATTTTGAATTGCGTGATACAACTCCACTTCCTCTTTTACACTGATTTTTCCTGTGTAAAATGCTTTGATCAGTTCAGAATATGAGGTTTGTCCGGGATCCATTTTTTTGCTTATTACCAGTATTACAACAAGAGCAAAAAAAACCCGCACGTTTTTTAAAAAAAAGTGAGAAAAAAATTAAGATTGGTTCGTTTTTGTTCGCTTCCAAACGTTAATTCACTTTTCAAGCGCTTCATTGCCCTGGAAAGATGTTTTTCAACGGTTTTAATATGAAGACCCGTTATATCAGCTATCTCCTGATTTCTTTTTTGCTGTATCTTACTTAGAATAAATACCCTCTGAACAGACTCCCCCATCGTTGAAACAATACTCATCACCTCCTGCATGATTTCATTTCTAAGATCCTCGGCTTCTCTTTCTTCAAGAAAACTAATCATATATAGATTGAATGACGGATCGTCCTGTTGGATAAAATCAATGTACTTCTGCTCGACCTTCTTACGCTTGATATAGTTAAGGCATGCATTACGGGTCATTTTAAATAAAACGGATTTTAACAGACTCTCGCTGGTAACGCCTTTCGTACTTCTAAAAAGTGCCAGGAACACATCCTGAGCAATATCTTGCGAATCTTCATAGTTACTCGTCATGCGAAAGGCAAACAGATGGATACGCGGAAAATATTTCCGGAAAACATATTCAAAGGCAGCCCTGTCTTCTGCATGTAACCCTTGAACCAATTCGCCTTCACCAAACGCCTGATTCAATTCCATAAAAAACAAATCTGAATTCAAATCTTCAAA